>Ga0209697_10005510_pt1 | contig 15755 bp, 13 predicted proteins | sample AliMusrvi5mmetaG_FD_184115 | JGI IMG/M metagenome (GOLD analysis project Ga0209697, IMG submission 184115) | Freshwater lake bacterial and archeal communities from Alinen Mustajarvi, Finland, to study Microbial Dark Matter (Phase II) - Alinen... | ecosystem: Environmental > Aquatic > Freshwater...
CCCCAGAATCTAGCAGATCCCTCGATGCGAGATCATCCAATGTGTAAACTTCTTTCATATAGGGCTTGGATGAATTCGGCGATCCGGGCACGGCTGCGGTCCTTTCCTAGCAATCCGAGGATGTCGCCCAGATCCGGGCCGTGGGCCCGGCCGGTGAGTGCCGCACGCATCGGAAACATCAACTGACCCGGCTTGACAGCGGCAGCGGCCGCCACCTCGTTCAAGGCGGCCTTGGCGGCTTCTCCCGACCACTCGCCGATCCCCTCAAACGCCAGCGCCAGTTTTTCCAACAGCCCTGCGGCGGCGGCATTGGCACGGACCTTGGCGATCACCTCCGCATCCAACTCGATGGCATCCGTCAACAGGAAGGCCACTGCGTCGGGCACCTCGCCCAGCAAGCGAACCTTCTCCCTGACAGCAGCAGCCACCGCAGTGAAATTCTCGGGCAACGGCAGGCCGGCCTCCCGCACGAACGGTTCGGCCTGGCTGGCAAAGGCGGCATCGCTCAATTTTGCCAGGTGCTGCTGATTGACCCAGCGGCATTTTTCCATGTCGAAGCGGGCCGGCGCGCGGTTGACAGCCTCCAGCGAGAAGCGTGCGACGAGTTCGTCGATGGTGAAGATTTCCGCGTCGGTTTTAGGAGACCAGCCGAGCAATGCGATGAAATTGACCACTGCCGCCGCTAAAAACCCCTGCCGCGGGTAATCCCCCACCGCCGCCCCCGCATCGCGCTTCGACATCTTGGAACCATCCGAATTGAGAATGAGCGGAATGTGCGCGTACTGCGGGGCCACACCACCCAGCGCCTCAATCAATTGCAGGTGCTTGGGCGTGTTCATCAGATGATCCTCGCCGCGAATCACATGCGTGATGGCCATTTCCAAATCATCCACCACGTTGACGAAGTGAAACACATACGAGCCATCCGAGCGCCGAATCACCATGTCTGGCGTGTTGCTTTCCTCGCGATAATCAATGGTCACCTCGCCACAGACCAAATCCAGCATCGTCACCGGACGACGCTCAAATCGGAAGCGCCATGCCCCACCGTCCTCATACGCCCGCCCGGTGGCCTGCAGCTTTTCAAACCAGGTGTCGTAAATCCCCTGACGCTCACTTTGAAAATACGGACCGCAGTTGCCGCCCACACCCGGCCCTTCGTCCCAATCGAGACCGAGCCAGTTCATGCCGTCGAAAATCGCCTGTCTTGCAGCGTCGCTGTTGCGAGCCTCGTCGGTATCTTCCACCCGCAATACAAAGGTGCCACCCTGGCTGCGGGCAAACAGCCAATTGAACAAGGCGGTGCGAGCCCCGCCAACGTGCAAATAGCCGGTGGGCGATGGCGCAAATCGGGTGCGTACGGTCATGGCCGTGGTATAGTCGCCTCCCCCTGCGGAGTCTAGCTCCTATGCAGAGAATTTTCCAGCGCAGGCGCATCGACCTCCAACTGCCCATGGAACCCCCATCACCGCGAGCGGAATAGTGACGTTGTCCAGAATCGCTCCCTTGCGCCAGATTTTGAGCGGGAGTTTACCTTTGTGTTCCGTCTTCTCGGCCTCGCCGATGGCCAGGCCCAGCGACTTGCGGGCATCCTCGGTGAACACACCCGCCCCGATGCCTAGGATCACATCATCAACTAACAAAACGCTATCGGCTGGTGAGCCTTTTCCACCAAAGTGATATTAATCTGGCGGCTCTCACGGGTCAGTCCTTCCGGAACGAACATCCACTCATTGCCTGTGCTTTAGATCCAGCCGCGTGCGCCGGTCGGCCCTAGATTGTAGGTGAAAGTGGCGTCAATGTAATCTTTGGTCGCATCGGGTGTCGCAGCCAAAACAGGACGTGCCAGTTGGACCAGCAGCCCGAGCGTGAGCAGGGTGGAAGAGCGAAGGATGACATTTTTCATCGAACGTTTGATGATGATAAGGATTTCACTCTTGGCTGCCCAGCGCTCAGTCGCCGTGTGCATGATGGAGCGCTGGTTAGGCCTGGATCATCGGATCTGCCACGCACATCAGGCGTCAGAGCTTTGGCAATTGCCAGGGGTTGCGGCGTGGTCGGTCGAGCATCGTGTTAGCCTCGGCATCTCCAGAGAAAATCTCGGCCACGGAATCCCACTTGAGCTTGCGGCCGAGTTTGATAGATATATTAGCGAGATGACAGACGGTGCTGACCCTGTGGCCGATATCCACCGGAAAATAGGGATCCTTGCGGCTTTTGAAGCATTGCAGGAAATCGTCGTGTTCGCCCTGTGGATTGGTATAGAGATGGAGTTCCTCAGGGCCGATGACAGACTCGAGGATTTTGGCTGAACTGGCCTGCACGGGGGCACGCCAACCGCTGTTGCCCACCCAACCGTCCGTGCCGATGAACTTGATGCTCGGCTCGCCGGGCTTGCAAGTCATGACCACCCCGTTGGCATAACGAAAGGTGACGTCGTAGTCTTTGACGGTGTTGTAAAGCCCGCCCTGCCAATACGTGCCGCGACCTTCGATCTCCAGCGGTCCGCTGCGCTCGGTGTCGTTAGCCCACTGCGCCGTGTCAAACAGATGAGCCCCCCAGTCGCAGATGATCCCACCGGAATAGTCCTGGATCCACCGGAAATTGTAATGCACCCGGTCCTTGGTGTAGGGCGCGTCGGGGGCAGGCCCCAGCCACATCTCATAATCGAGGCCGACCGGCACGGGTTGCGGGGCGGCATCCCCCGGGCCGACCGGTTGTTTGGGCAGGATCACCTCGATGCGTTGGAGCTTGCCAATGCGGCCGTTTCGCACCAATTCAGCCATGCGATGATATTCCACCACCGAGCGGTCTTCGGTGCTGGTTTGGAAGACCTTCTTGTGTTTGCGCACCGCATCGGTCAGAACTTTCCCCTCATGAATGGTTAGAGTCGGTTTCTCGCACTGCACGTCCTTGCCGGCTTCGATCGCCAACAGGCTGATAATGGTATGCCAGTGGTCGGGCGTGGAGATCATCACCGTGTCGATATCCTTGCGGGCCAGCACCTCACGGAAATCCCGGGTCGCAAAGCAATCCTCGTTCTTGTAGTGCCGGTTTACCATCCCCTTGGCCCGCTCCATGTGACTGTTGTCCACATCGCAAACCGCCACCACCCGGGCGTCCTTGTGATTGAGGAAGGGCGGCAGGTTCCAGCCCGTGCCGTGATCGCCGGTACCGATGAATCCGACGGTGATTCGATTGCTCGGGGCCGTCTGGCCATCGGCCCCGCGTGCCGAGGATGGAATGAGAGTTGGTACAGCGAACGCTGCTGCAGCGGCGGCCGATTGCCGCAAAAAAGCGCGGCGGGAATGCGGGTCTCGGGTCATGATGTTAGCAGTGTCCATGTGTTTTTTTGATTGAATATTCTTCTACGGCAATATGGCTCCAGTTGTTTCGATCTTTTGATACTTCAAACTGCGCAAATAAATTGGCGCGCGTCCTATCCTTGGCTCTGCTCACTTGCCCTGAGTCGCGATGGCCACATCGGCGAAGGTCAACGCCCCGATGCCGTTGGCTCCCATGAGTCGTTTCTCCGGTTTGCCGTCCCAGTCCTTGCCCGTTAGATAGGTGATGGTTTTCGCGCTTCCGGGCTTGGACAACTGAAGGGTGACGAGGTTGCCCTCAGCCTTGCCGGTGTTGATGGGGGCGATGACGCCATCCAGATAGATACTGGCTTTGCAATCATCGTTCCAGACCACCGGTTGGCCGAAATCCAGCGCAATCTCGCTTTTGGCGGCGCTGGTGAACCAAGCGCGCTTGATATCTGGCGCGGTGATCGGTTGTTGCGGTTTGAACCCATAAATGTCCTGCTCGACGAGCGGGCTCATATACATCCCAAATTTGGCATAGGTTGCCAGGTCGAAATGGCAGGACCCGCGGCCCGCATGTTCGGAGGCGGCACCAATGGTGGACATCACCCGGAGGTTGGAAAAGAGCGCGGGCAATGTGCGCTGCGCCTCGCGAATCTGGTCGTCCTTGGGACCCATTCCGCAAGGGAGCGGCCATATCTGATAGACATAAAAGTTCTTGATGTTTGGATAGTCCTGTTTCCAAGCCGCCGTCATGTCGATGAAGTCCTGCTGATAGGACTTGTAATTCCAGTCGCCAGTGGGTGCGCCGGCACCACTGTCGTTCTCTCCCTGGTGCCAGAATACACCGCGGATGCCGTGGGTGAGTTTGGCGGCTCTCACCCGTGTGAGCATGCAGCCGTAGATCTTGTATCGATTCTGATAGAAAGCGCCGCTCGCGTCGGAGTGGTTGGCAGGATTCGGTTGGTGGTGCCAGATAGGGGTGCCGCCATAAGCCCCGTTGATGAAGCAAACGGGGATGGAGTATTTTTGGACCAGATTGGTGGCGAGCACCATGCCCCAGGACCCAATCGAGTGATCGCCACAATTCGGGCGTCCCCAGATATGCATGCGCACCGCGTTGCCCCAGCCGCCTTTGATGGTTCCCTCAAGCTGGTTTCCATAGCTGCGAATCCAGTTATTGATAGGTGTGACAGGGTCCTCATCGGGGCCATTGTTCGGTCCGCCAGCTTCCGCATTCGACTGGCCATCAATGAGATAGGCGTCACCGCAGAGCAGGTTTTTGACGGTTTTCTCCACTTTTTCGGTGGCACCTAACTTGATGCCAAACTCGACTTTGTACTGGATGAGGCCGGGTTTGAGTTTGAGGGTGAACGCATAGGACTTATCGGCTGCGGGGATCAGGCTCTCAGTTTTGATGAGTTTGTCGTCGGCAAAAAGTTTGAGGAACACGGCGTCGGCGGCCTGCGCAAGTGTACCGTTGTAAAACAGCGTGCCTTCGTTTTTGTCGTCTCGGGCGTAAAACTGGTTGTCTTCGGGCTGCTCGTCCTTGGCGGGCACACGCTGGACCCAGGCGTCCTGCTTGGGTTCGCTCACCTGGATGGACGTCGTGGCGATGGTGTCCGCGCCACCGTTGCCGAGCGCTAGTCTAACGGTGATTTTATTGCTGCACTGAGAGCGTTTGAGGATCAATCGATCCGGTGCCACCTCTTTGATGACCGCACCACCTGCCACGCTCCACTTGTAGGTCAAGCTGCCCGCGCCCTTTGCTTTCATAGCCGCGAGGTTACTGATGGCTGGGATCACCTCGATGGTGTCGCGACCGTTCCATGCGGCAGGGGCATTCAGAACCACCACCGGTTCCGGGATTTGCTCCTTGATCTTTACGGCGATGTCGCGCGTCTTGACCTCATTCGGATAGACGGCCTTGACCTGCAACACATAATCCGTATCGCCCACCACCCGGCCGGAGTCCAGGGCATAGCTGAATTGATCGACCGCTACCACTGTCTCAGCGCCGTCGCGTTTGACGATCCAATAGAGCTTGCGGGCACCCCCGGCCTGAGCGGTGACCGTCAGGATTTTCCCCTCATCGAGTTGGATCACTCCCGGGGCGACTGCAAACGTGTTGCCCGCCTGCACCAAGCAGCCAACCAGGGATTGGCCAGCTCTCTGATTCTCGTATTCCATGCGCATCCAGTCCGCCGAGCGCTCCACGCTCGAGAGCCGCACCTCGTCAATGTCGCCGGCAAATTGATAACTTCCGCGCATCCCACCAATCGTCATCGTGACGTCGTTCAAGATCGACATCGTGTTCGGCTCGCCTGGACGGCTGGCTTCCTGCTTGCCATTGACGTAGATCCTGCTGGTTCCGTTAGCATAGGTAGCGGCTGCATGATACCAGCGGCCTAGCACCGGCTCGGTGGTGGCGGCCGCGCCCCCCGGGCCATCCGAAGCCCAGGAAATGCTCGGCGGAGAGCCCATCGTGAGAGACACCTCATCACCGGATCCACTGCCGACCTTGTATCTGTTAGGGTAATTTCCGAAATATATGACTGTTGGGCCGGCCGCATCGGCGCGGAACCAGCAAGCGAAGGAGAACGGGTTGTTGCTGAACGGGAAGTTCTTGATATGGGAACCGCCATCAATCCCCTTCCCTGCCACAAAATTTCTGCCGCTGCCGATGACCCCGGTGGCAGCGGTCGAGCCGACATTCAGCGGTGAGATTGTCCCAACCTCATCCTTGAGCGCTTCGTCCATGTGCATGACCGTCACAAATCCGTTGTCCGCGTTGAACACGGCGGCACCCTTGCTTTCGCTGGCGGCGTCGGCCTTCCCCCAATGCAGTTTTATCTCCTGCTGCGCGTTGCCCTTGATCTCAGGTATCCTCACCCACACGCTGGCCGTGCCAATGGCGGCATCCCATTTTTCTATCTGATAGGAAAGCGGTTGACCGCCGGCGGAAACCCGCAGGTCCGCGCCATCGGCCTTGGCTTGGCTAAAATCAAAGGTGTCCTTGTTCAAGCGCAACAGCAGGGGGAAGTTCTTTTCGCTCGCCGCAGATGGCAGGTCGGCACCCTCCGGAGTGGTTAGAATAAAGAAAGCTCCCTGATGCTGCCAACCCGGATACTGGGCCAATGCACATGGGGTGAAACCAGCGAACAAAGCGCCGGCAATTCCTATCAGTTTGTTATTCATCATTAGTTAGAAAAGTTTGTGCCGAATCGGTTCACCACATCACCACGGTATGTCTCTAAAAAAATATGATGATCGGATGGTTTTGATCGGCCGGGAATCTCAGAGCGCATCTGCCACGTCCCATACGGGGATCGGCTGATGGACTTTCACCGAATTCATGGCCGTTCATGGCCTCGAGACGGTCACAGACCGTGGGAATGGTATTTCATGGACCCAGCGTCGGCCAACGAGTGCTTGATTACGACAATTTTTTGTGGTAATCAAGCACTCATGCACACGGATTCAAAACCGCCAGAACACCTCCCTATCGTCAAGGATGCATTTTCGTATAGTTCACGTCTCGGTACATTTGATAGCGTTAGGCGGGTTTGCTTTTCTCGTGGAGTGCAAGAATGCGCATGATACTTTCGTCGAAGGCCTTTTTGAAGTCGGGATCACCGGCGTAGACTTTGTAGAGATCCAAATCCTTCTTGCGCTCTTTGTTGACGGCCTGGGTGATGAGGCTTTCCAGCGCGATCCGGCGGTTTTGTTCGTCGGGATTGTCCACGACCTGCGCCTTGTAGGCCGCGCTTTCCTGGACGTGTTCCATGATCTTTATGAGCTTCACCCTCTGCTCTTCCGGGGTGGCATCCCACGCGGAGAAGAGGCGCTCGTTAAAATGACGGATGATTTCGTCGAGCGGCGATTCTTCGCTTTCGGGATCGTGATAGCAGCGGACGTTGGGATTTTCGGGTTCGAGTTCGGTTTCGGCGCTGTCCAGTTCGATGTGTTGGTTCAGGCGAACGCGTTCGAGGCCGTAGGTGGATAGATCGACGCTTTCCAATAGCGCGTCGAGTTGGTCTTTGTCCTTGTCCTTCACCTTGAGCTTGGGGATGAGGAATTTGAGGAACCAGTGAAGCTTTTCCCAAGCGGGATTCGCAAACGGCATGATGCAGGCGAGCTGGCCGTAGAGTTTGACGAACTGCTTGGCCTTGATTTTGAAGTCGATCTTGTCCGGCTCCTCTTCTATCAGGTCAAAGCGGACGACCGTCTCGTCAATGATCGGGTGGAGCTTTTCGGCGTCCTCGCCGTTGAAAAAGAGGTCGTTGAATTTTTCGATACCCTCCTCGCTGTAGAGTTCGGCGTCGTCGAGGGCGTCCTTGAGATCGTGGAGGACGTTGATGTCGGTGGGTTCGGTGAGCGAGGCCGCGGTGTAGAAGTCGTCGAATGCTTCCTTGATTTCGGTGGCGGTGTTGTAGAAATCGAGGATGAAGGTGTCCTGCTTCTGCATCTTGGCATTGCAGCGGTTCAGACGGGACAGGGCTTGGACGGCAAGCACGCCTTGGAGGCGCTTGTCCACATACATCGTGTGCAAGAGCGGTTCGTCGAAGCCGGTCAGGTATTTGTTGGCCACGACCAGCAGGCGGTAATTGGTTTCACCGATCTTGATGTTTCCTGCGAGTTTGTCCGGGATGTCCTTTGACGGGAACCCATTGAGCGATTCTTCGGTGTGTTCGATGCCATCCACCATCTTCTTTCCGGAGAATGCGACGATGGCTTGAAATGGGGCGTTGGCGGCTTTGAGTTCCTTTTGGACTGCCTGATAGTAGCGGATGGCGCTTTCGATGTTGCGGGTGATGACCATGCCACGCGCCTGGCCGCGAAGTTTTTTGGTGGCCACGACCTGGCTGAGAAAATGGTCCACCATCAGCGCGGCCTTGGTGCCGATGGTTTGCTCGTGGCTCTCGACGTAGGCGCGAAGTTTCTTCTGCGCTTTGATGGTGTCGAACTCCGGGTTGTCCTCGATGGATTCTTGGACCTCGTAATAGCTCTTGTAGGTCGTGTAGTTGGCGAACACGTCGAGGATGAAGTCCTCCTCGATGGCCTGCTTCATGGAATACAGGTGGAAAGGATCGAAACCACCCTTGGCATTGCGGGTGCCGAATTTTTCGAGGGTGGCTTTTTTGGGCGTGGCGGTGAAGGCGAAGTAGGAGGCGTTGTTGCCCATCTTGCGGCGCTCCATCGCTTGCAGGATCTTGTCCTGATAGTCTTCGGGTTCCTCGTCCTCGGTCGCGCCAAGCACGGCGGTTGCGGAATCGGCGACGCTGCCGCTTTGCGAGGAATGTGCTTCGTCGATGATCACGGCGAATTTCTTGCCGCTCATGTCGGCGATGCCATCGACGATGAAGGGGAACTTCTGGATGGTGGTGGTGATGAGCTTTTTGCCCGCTTCCAGGTGGGCGCGGAGTTCGGCTGCGCTGTTGGCGTGGGCCAGAAGGTTTTTCACTTCGGCGAACTGCCGTATGTTCTTGTCAATCTGTCGGTCGAGCACGCGGCGGTCGGTGACGACGATCACCGAGTCGAACAGATTCTCTTGCCCGGTCTTGTCGTAGAGTTTCACGAGCTGATAGCCGAGCCATGTGATGGAGTGGGATTTTCCCGATCCGGCGGAGTGTTGGATGAGGTAGCGCAGGCCGAGGCCATGGAATTGCACGTCGGCGAGCAACAGGCGCACGACCTGGAGTTGTTGGTAGCGCGGAAAATAGAGCGTTTCCCTTTGCTTGCCGGCCTTGTCCTTCTCCAAAGTGAGCTTGGCGTAGTGCTCGATGATGTTGCTGAGGCTGTGGCGGCTGAGGATTTCCTGCCACAGGTAGGCGCTCTTGTGGCCATTGGGATTAACCGGGTTGCCCTTGCCCTGGCCGTTGGGCAGACCCTTGTTGAACGGCAGGAAATAGGTGCCCTTGCCATCGACCTTGGTCGTCATCCACACCTCGTCGGGATCGACGGCGAAATGCACGAGGCAGCGGCGGAACTGGAACAGCGTTTCTTTGGGGTCGCGGTCGTCGCGGTATTGTTTTTTGGCGTGGTTGACGTTTTGGCCTGTCCACGGGTTTTTGAGCTCCATGGTGGCGATTGGCAGACCATTGAGAAAAATCACCATGTCCACCGACTTGTGATCGACGCTGGAAAAATAGACCTGCCGAGTGACCGAGAATATGTTGGACTCAAACTTCGCGGTGACATCCGGGTTGAGGTCGTTGTAGGGCAACCGATAGAGTAACGTGAAGTGCGCGTTGTCCACATCCAGACCCTTTTTCAATACTGCTAGAATACCATCCTTCTTCAGCTTGCGGTGCAGCCGTTCAAGCACCTGGCGTTTCCAGTCCGCTTTGTAGTGGAGCTTGGCGAGTTCCGTTGCCTGGGTAGATTCGAGAAACTGCCAGAATTTTTGTTCGTCGATGGCGAACTCGGTGTTGAAATCCGTGGCCTTGCCGCGCAGGTAGCCCGCGCCCTTGGCGGTTTGATAAACGCCTACATCGTCCGTCAACGGTGTTCCTGTGGGAGGCATCACACTCACGCCGCCGGTGAGGTAGCGCTCGATGCAGGCTTCGAGGGCGGATTCTTTGGTGTTGGTGACCATGGCGTCAATTCGTTCGCAGCCGGTCCAGCAAGCGCTTCGCTCCGGGGCACTTCGCCTCGACGATGGCCGGATCGATCACTTTCAAAATCTCGAATGAACGCTTTCCTTTGGCATAGGCTTTCTTGCCGCAAACTGCCGTCGCCAGTGCAAGCTTTTCAAAAACCATGTCTTTCGAGATCGCTTCCAGATTCGGCCATTGCGGCAAAGCATTGTCACGCCAGCAGTCGTGGAAGAATTTCTTGAGCGATTCGCGGTCCGCTAGAAACCAGGTCTCCATGCAGCAGACCATCAGCAAGGCATCATCATTCCCGGAATTCGCCGGACGGTCCCATCCGTCGCGTGTCTTCAGATGATCCCATTCTGCGGTGCCTTCTGAAATCAGATCCTCGCTATCCACCAGCAGAAGCGGAAGCTCATCCGGCTTCTTGGTGCGCACCGAGGTTTGATAGGCATCAAATGTCGCGTTTCTTCCGCCACCGCGGAAGGTCCTCGGCATTTTTCCAGTTAGGCCTGCTTTCTGGAAAAACACCTGCCATCCCTCACGAAACAACGTGTCCTGAAGCGCCGAGTCTCCACCGCCTTCAATGTAGAGCTTGATTTTCACCAGCGGTTTCCTCCGATCTCCCCTTTGCTCCAGAGATCACCTAACGAGTATTTCTCCAGCCACACTTTCATTCGTTCGCCGTCCAGTCGTTCAAAGGTCGATTCTCCGTGATGCTTCTCGCACACGATCACGCTTTCCGGATCATCTCCCAGCGCATCCACCAGCGTCCGTGAATGGGTGGTGATGACAATCTGTGTCCTCTCAGAAGCCTCGATCAAGAGTGCTGCCAGTTTGGGAATGACATCCGGATGAAGGCCGAGTTCCGGCTCTTCGATCACAATCATCGGTGGTGGGTTAGACTGCAACAAGATCGCCAGGAGAAACAGAAATCGGAGAGTGCCATCAGAGAGGCGCTCGGCCGATATTTGAATGCCGCCTTTTTCCTCGATGAACAATTGCATGGCTCCCCCGCCCGCTGGAGACACCTGGATATCGACAATCTCCTCATAAAGGCTGCGCAGCTCACCGAGCATCCGGTTTTTTTCGGCTCGTTTCATCGACGCGATGATCGAAATAAGATTCTCGCCCCAGCGGCCTACTGCATCGCCTGGCCCATCCGGAATTTGTGATGAGCGAAGCTTGGCTCCGGGGCCAAAGATCCAATCGCGATAAATATGGATCCCGTTGTAAGCTCTCTGAAGATACTCAAACACCTGATAGCGGTCAGGATCCCTCATCTGGGAAAGAATCGAAATCCGCGGGTCAAGCTTGCTCGTCTCAATCTCGCGCACGAGTGATTCTCTCTCAGGCAACTCCGAGTCATGAAGCAACGCACGGCCGTCCTGAAATAGATAATACCACCAGACTTCTTCTTCTCCGGGTAAAGGTTTGTCGTCGGCGATGGATTCATACTCCATCACCACCCGTTCACCTGATGAGTTAAAATCGAGCCGATGCCGGATGTCCACAGTGGCTTTCGGCAGGTTGTTGCACACAACGACTTCCAAACTGGGATGTCCAAGGCTGTCGATTCCCTCAGTTTTCCAAATCCACTCCTTGATGCCCCCTCCCGTCATGATCGGCGCATCGAAACGAACCGGCGCATACCGAAGGAGATTCAGAACTTCAATAAAATTACTCTTCCCACTGCCATTCGCGCCGATCAGCACATTCAGCGGACGCAGCGCCAGATCGATCCCTTCCGGGCCGAAGGACAAAAGGCGGGATACTTTGAGATTACGGATTAACATCGGTTTAGATTGTGTAGATTTCAGAGAAGAAGGATAGGCTCAATCAAGCATCGCCATTAATTCTTCAATGGGTTCGGCCCCCGGCCACGCACCCCAAAGTGCCATAGGGTCCGAGTCCGTGGTTCGTGTGGCGATTTCGGGAAAAAGCAAATCATCCTGGAGAGCCTGGGCCTTGATCTGGCCCTGTGCTTCGGTGAGTCCTTCAAGTCGGAGTTGGTAGTGGTTGGTATTCAGGGTATCCTCCTTTCGGGGGTCAGCGTAGCGTGAAATTTCGAAAAATCGACACAAAGCGCTCAAAATTCAGGCCATGGCTGCCGCGCTTCTTCGGCGACACACTCTGCCCCGTGACCAAGGCTTTCGGGGCTTTGACGATCTCGTGAATCCGGGCGGCGGGGTGGCGGTAGGTCATCAATCAGACTTTGATTCTGCCGGTGACGGCGTGGGCGATGAGGGTGCTGCGGAGGGTTTTGAGAGATTGGATTTGAGATTCGACCCTTACCTTAACACGAGACACTTGATCCGATAGACCTCGAATAAATGCAACGATTTCGACTTGTTCAGAAAGTGGCGGCAGCGGCACCCATAAGTTCTTAACAATGTCTTGGGATATGTTTTGCATGGAATCGCTTGCGCCGTTGGCTCCAATTTCAAGTTGAAGCCTAGACGACTTAATCCCAAACAAGCTAACGACCAGTTCCGGCACAAATATCCGATTGTTGATCTTGCACCGGTAGACCTTATCACAAAGCATCAAACACCAAACCGAGGTTGTAGCAATCGCGGCACTGCCAACCAGCTCTCTTGAGTTTGCACGGCTGACTAGAAAGTCACCTTCATTGATCAAAAAGCGAATATCTGCTTTCAAAGCGGGCGGAAGGGCCTTGTGCTCCTCCGGTTTAAACCCCCCCCCGTTTACGCAACCAACCTTGACGACTCCCCAAGACCCCACTTCAGCATGCCTGTTTTCACATTGGGGCGACCAGCCTTGCTCCAACGTAGTCGCACAGAACTTAAACCTTGTAATACACCAATGCTGCGGAATGTCGCCGATCCATTCGATGCCGGAGGGTTTGAATTTAGAATTTTGAATTTTGAATTTTGAATGGTTCATGTGTCGCCTCCTATCCGCATATCCCAACGGGATTTCATCCCAAAGCCCAGGGTTGCCGCGCAGCGGCTACCCTGGGAATAGGTGGAAAGATACAATATACCCCAACGGGGTTGCGTCCGGCGTGGAGCGCCGATCCCGGAAGAGGACACAACCCCGTCGGGGTTGATGATTGCGGGGCATGTTATTCCAGGGTAGGCGGAATACGCCAACCCTGGGCTGTGGGATGGAACCGCGTTGCGGTAAAAGAGGAGCCATTCGACGCCGGAGTCCTTGTAGCGCGGATAGCGGGGGAAAGAGAATTTTGAATTTTGGATTTTGGATTTTGAATGGCTCATGAATCGCCTCCTATCCGCATATCCCAACGGGATTCCGTATCATAGCGAAGGGTTGCCGCGCAGGGGCTACCCTGGAAAAACCCGGAACGATACAATATACCCCAACGGGGTTGATGAATCGTTGGGACATATTCCCAGGGTAGCGCGATGCGCAACCCTGGGCTATGGGATAAAACCGCGTTGCGGTATGGATGATCGCGGGGCGTGTGATCCCAGGGTAGCGCGATGCACAACCCTGGGCTGTGGGATAAAACCGCGTTGCGGTATGAATAAACGCGAGGCGTGTTGTCCCAGGGTAGGCGCGATGCGCCAACCCTGGGCTATTGGATGGAACCGCGTTGCGGTATGAAATAGATATATCCCAACGGGATTCCATGGATTCAATCCCAGACGTATTTTTCATCCCATGGGATGGCGTGGCGTTTGAGGAAGGCACGGTATTCGTCCTGAAATGTGGTCTTGCGGTGGTGTTCTTCCTGATTGGCGATATATCGTTCGACCGTTTCAAGATTGGAGGTGCTGACGGAGAAGATGCCATAACCGGATTGCCAGGCGAAGTCGCGGAGTGATGAATCGCGTTGTTTGATCCAGAGACTGGAGACGCGCTTGAGTTCCTTGACCCAATCGGCTTGGGTGATGGTGCGGGCGTGGCGGGCGAGGATGTGGATGTGGTCATCCACGCCGCCGATGATGATGGGCGTGCAGTCGAGTTGTTTGGAGATCCCGCCGAGATAGGCATGGGTTTCGGCACGGAGAGTGGAATCACAGAGGAATGGCTGGCGGTCTTTGGTGGAAAAGACAAGGTGGAGGTAAACGGCGGAGAGGGATTGAGGCATGGCGTCGTGGGGAAGACACAACCCCGTCGGGGTTGGGATTTGGATGGGATGGTATTCCCAGGGTAGCCGGTGCCCGGCAACCCTGGGCTATGGGATGGAACCGCGTAGCGGTAGGAGAGGCGCCATTCGACGCCGACCGAGATAATGGCGTCCAGATTGTAGTGCTGGGTGTCGTAGGATTTGCCCTCGGCGGCAGTTATTCGGAATTTCCGAACAACTGAATTTTCCTGCAACTCGTTGCTGGCAAGGATGTTCTTGAGTCTTGCGCACAGGTTGCCTGCCCGTCTTCTCTGGATTTGAGTTGTCAAGGATTCCTTGACAGTTGCGGTTGGGGCCAGGGCTCTGTGTCCGGAAATGGCGAACTCAAAAGTCCGTTCACAGATATCGGGTGGTGTGTGGCTTTCTTCCATTCTCAATTCACGATTCAAAATTCAAAATTCTCTCCAAGAGGCCTTCGGTTTCGGCTTCGAGGTCGCGGATCTCCTTCACGACTTCGGCGAGATCGCGGAGCGGCTGGTGGCTTCGAGCTGGGACGGATTGCCAAGCAGACCCTTGAGGGTGAATTTTGAGGTGTTGTAGAAGACCTGACCGGAGGCTTCGCGGAGGCCATCGGGGTCGAGGATGGCCATTTTCGCCTCGGTTTTCTGGAATTTCACCTCGGCTAGCACGGCTTCCTTGGTTTCCTCCAGCAGGCAGTCGATCCGCCGGAGAACGAACATGGGCAGGATGACATCGCGGTATTTTCCACGGACAAAGACGTCGCGGAGGCAGTCGTCAGCGATGGACCAGATGAAGGAGCCGATTTTGTTGTGGGTGGCGTGGTCCATTGGGAATATTTGAAATTAGGCAATCAAGTGCGCCCGTGCCAAGCGATCCACGCCTTCCCCGCCATCCCGGCGGGGTTCATGGGCGTAGAATTTTACGTGATACGGGGTCATGATGATTTCACACGATCAAGTGAACGCGGAGGATTTAAGCCATTCGGCATCAGTGTGGAAAGGCTGATTTGCGTTAGTTGCGACGATTCCCGGGGTTTTGGACGTGCAGTTAGGGATTTTCGGCGGGTACTTCATTGGTCACGAACCCGTGGAGCGTGCCGGAGGTGATCTTGAGAGTGTAGGTCGCGGTGCCGGGCCCTCGTCCAGCATCGCCCGCAGATCCGCATCGCTCAAGCCAGAATCCTCGCTCAGACCTGCCTCGTCGATGGCGGCGGCCAAACTGCGCTTTTTTGCCTGCAGGCGAAGGACTTTCTCCTCGACCGTGCCACGGGTGAGCAGGCGGTACACCGTCACCGGGCGGGTCTGCCCGATCCGGTGGGCGCGGTCGCTCGCCTGGCTCTCAGCGGCTGGATTCCACCATGGGTCGAAGTGGATGACAGTATCAGCCGCAGTGAGATTGAGGCCGTAGCCACCGGCCTTGAGACTGATCAAAAATACCGGTGGACCCTCCGTGGATTGAAAGCGATCGACCAATTCCTGACGGTTGCGGGTCTTGCCGTCGAGCCGTAAACTGGTCAGGCCGCGCTCCATCAGGCAATTCTCGATTTCCTGTAATTGTGTCTGGAACTGGCTGAATACCAGCACCTTGTGATTTCCTACCATAGCCTCATCAAGCAATTCCAAGAGGCGAAGCAGTTTGGCCGATCGCTGGGCAACGAGCAGTCGTTTAAAACGCTCGTCACCGAGCAACGCCAGATCGCAGCAGGTCTGTCGCAAGCGCAACAGGGCGGTGAGCAGACGCATGCGAGCGGCACCCGACTGGCCAGCATCTTGG
>Ga0209697_10005514_pt1 | contig 15750 bp, 9 predicted proteins | sample AliMusrvi5mmetaG_FD_184115 | JGI IMG/M metagenome (GOLD analysis project Ga0209697, IMG submission 184115) | Freshwater lake bacterial and archeal communities from Alinen Mustajarvi, Finland, to study Microbial Dark Matter (Phase II) - Alinen... | ecosystem: Environmental > Aquatic > Freshwater...
CACGCGGCGTCGCTCCATCAGGGTTTCCCCCATTGTGAAAAATTCTCGACTGCTGCCACCCGTAGGTGTCTGGACCGTGTCTCAGTTCCAGTGTGACTGGTCGTCCTCTCAGACCAGCTACCCGTCATAGCCTTGGTGAGCCGTTACCTCACCAACAAGCTGATAGGCCGCGAGCTCATCAGGAAGCGTCTTGCGACTTTGGCTGCGGGAGGATGTCCTCCCTGGCCATATGCGGTATTAATTCGCCTTTCGGCGAGCTGTCCCCCACTTCCCGGCAGATTGCTCACGTGTTACGCACCCGTTTGCCACTGGACCAAGCCTGTATTGCTACAAACCTGATCCCGTTCGACTTGCATGTCTTATCCACGCCGCCAGCGTTCGTTCTGAGCCAGAATCAAACTCTCCGTGAAAAGTTTGCCCGCCACTGCTGGCGGAAATTTCCTGACTATCCATATATTGCCGGGTGAGACCCGGCCACTATTTGGGCCGTCAAATTTAAAATTACAAAACCGACGGAAACGCACAATTCAGCATATTGCTGATTGTCTATTTGTGTTTGCGTTCTGAATTTTGCCGATGACCGGCGAAAATTCGAATCAGACTATCAAAAAGCATGCCCGATTGATGACGCGCCCTGCAGGGAAGTTTTTCCGCTGCTTCGACGTGTCGAGGTCACCCCCGGGAGATCAATTCCCTGCCAGCCATTTTGCTAGCGGGATTGTCAGAATATCCCAACCCGCAGAATCGTCAATGGTTTTTTGAAAATATTTTTACGGGGTCGGAAACCGGCGGCGAAAAGCGGGGCGGGGATACCCTGAAACCCTTTTGCGATCAGCCTTCCGCGGCGTCAACAAGAAAAAAACGAAAAGTTCTTGGGAGGCAAATATTTTGCGCCGCTTCAAAGAAAGCGGTGCATGCGGTGTGGAAACCTGCCTTTTGCGCCGCGGCAGTTTCCGCAGACTCCCCCCGCTGTGCGGCGGCTGGATCGGAGTACGCGCATTCATGCTTCCGGTCAATGGATTCGAGATTTTTCCGGCGAACGCTGTTTACAGGCGGCTGCGTCAATGGTTTCTTGCACGGGTATGTTTTCCAAAACACTCGATATCCATTCCCATGGCGGTTTCAATTTTCCCAAGGGAGTCTCGCTTTTGAAAGAATCCCTTCGCAACAAGGGCACGGCATTCAGCGAGGAGGAGCGCGACGCGCTCGGGCTGCGGGGGCTGCTTCCTCCGAGGATTTTTTCCATGGCCCAGCAGGTCGAGCGGGCATTGAGGCAGTTGCGCCGGAAGGAATCCGACCTGGAGAGGTATATCTTTTTGTCGGCGCTCCAGCAGCGGAACGAGACCCTGTTTTTCCGGCTGCTGCTGGACCATCTCGAGGAGGCGATGCCGATCATCTACACGCCGACCGTCGGGCAAGCCTGTTTGGAATACGGCGGCATTTTCCGGAGTCCCCGGGGGCTTTGGATCAGCATCGAAGACCGCGGGCACGTCGCGACCCTGCTTCGCCACTGGCCGAACCAGGGGGTCAAACTGATCGTCGCGACCGACGGGGAGCGGATTCTCGGGCTCGGGGATCTCGGGGCCCTCGGGATGGGGATTCCCATCGGAAAGCTTGCGCTTTATACGGCCTGCGCGGGCCTGCATCCTTATTACTGCCTGCCAATCACCCTCGATGTGGGAACCAACAACGAAAGCCTGTTGGAGGATCCGTTTTACATCGGTCTGTCCCGCAAGAGGGCGACGGGCGAGGAATACGGAGAGTTTCTGGAGGAATTCGTGCTGGCGACCCAAAAGGTTTTTCCGGGAACTCTGATCCAGTTTGAGGATTTTGGAAATCACAACGCCTTCGACCTTCTCGGAAAATGGCGCCACCGCATCTGCTGCTTCAACGACGACATTCAAGGAACCGCAGCGGTTGGTCTGGCGGGATTGATCGCCGCCACGAAGGAAACCGGGGAGCCTCTTCGCGAACAGAAGATCCTCTTCTTGGGTGCTGGCGAGGCGGGCACGGGGATCGGGGAGCTGTTTGTCAGCGCCTTGGCCGAGGAGGGGGTGACTGAGGCGGAGGCGAGGCTGCGCTGCTGGTTTGTGGATTCCAAAGGCCTCTTGGTCAAAAACAGGGGCGACGACATGCCCAAGCACAAAATTCCATTTGCCCACGATGCGGAGCACGTCACTTCCCTCGCTGCGGCCATTGAAAAAATCCGCCCGACCGCCTTGGTCGGCGTCTCCGGCGTAGGTCGCTCGTTTACGACCGAGGTCCTGCGTTCCATGGCGGCGATCAATGAGAAGCCGGTTATTTTTGCGCTGTCCAACCCCACATCAAAAGCGGAATGCACGGCAGAGGAAGCGTATCTCCACACGGGCGGACGGGCGATATTCGCGACCGGCAGCCCGTTCAAACCGGTCGATTACCAGGGAAGAACCATTTCCCCTGGCCAAGGGAACAATGTTTACATCTTCCCCGGAGTGGGTCTCGGTGCCTTGAGTTGTGCGGCAGAGCGGGTTGACGACTCGATGTTCCTCGCCGCAGCCAAGACGCTTGCTGCGGAGGTGACTGCGGAGGATCTGGCGCGGGGCAGCGTTTATCCTTCGCTGACGCGGATCCGTTCCGTCTCGCTCAAGATCGCCAAAGCCGTCGCGGAGCGTGCCTACGCTCTGGGATATGCCAAGCTCCCCCGTCCGGACGATTTGGAACAACATATAGCCGAGAGGATGTTTGTCCCCGACTACACGGCTTACTGACAAGAGGGGGGAGAAGACCGCTGAACCACTGAAAACTGAATCACTCTGTTTTCTTCTCCGCCCGGTAGTGGATGACCTTCACGTTTTCCATCGTCACCAGGCCGCCGCCCAGCATGGCGTCAAGCACGGGCAGAAAGCCGTTGATTTTCTCCGCTGCGTCCACGACTTCGACCACAACCGGCAAGTCCATCGAAAGCTGGAGGATTTTTGAGGTGTGGACAAGGCTGCTGGCGCCGAAGCCCATCGGGCTGCGGAAGACGGTGGCTCCGGCGAGCCCGAGCTCGCGGATTTTGAGCACGAGTGCCTCGTAGAGCGGCTTGTGTTCCCAACGGTCGCTTTCCCCGATCAGGATTCTCAATAGGACCGCATCTTCCTGGAGGTGTTTCATGGTATTATCTATGGTTGAGCAACGACACGAGGATGATCCCCAGCCAGACGAAAGCGAGACAAACCACGACCGAGAGCACGACGTTGAGCGCCGCGTAAAGCCATTCGCCGTCGCCCACCAGGTTGATCGTCTGCAGCCCGAACGACGAGAATGTCGTGAACCCACCCAGCACGCCGATCATCACAAACTGGCGGGTCAGCGGGGAAGGCCAAATCGCGCCGTCGGGGCCGGTCAGCGCGGAAAAAACCCCGATCACGAAACACCCGAGCGCGTTCACGACGAGGGTCCCCACCGGAAAGCTCTCCCCGAACCGCACCGCGCAGAACAGCGACAGCCACATCCGGGCGGCGCTCCCCAGCGCGCCGCCTGCCATCACAACAAGGTAGGACATGAGGAGGAAAATAGATCGGGGAAGATGGAGTCGGCGAGAAAAAAATCGCGGGCGGCGCACTCATTCTTATCCCGCCGTGGAGAGGGCCCCATTCCACGAATAAATCTTTTCAAACACCACCGGGGCGTGTAGGAAAACCTGCAACCACTATGAAACCACATCGCGGCACTCTCATTCTCGTTCTCGGAATCCTCAGCCTCATCATCTGTCAGCCCGTGGGTATCGCGGCCTGGCTCATGGGCGATGCCGATCTCAAGCAGATCGCGGCCGGCACCATGGATCCCGAAGGAAAGTCCCTGACCCAAATCGGAAAAATCCTCGGCATCATCGCCGTTGTCCTCATGATCCTCGGCATCGTCGCCTTTGTTCTGTTCATGGCTCTAGGAGTCAGCGCGGCCGCCATGTCCGCGCACCACTGAGGCCCTCCAGAGGGTTTGTCGATCGGGTGGCCCTGACGGGATTCAACCTGCCGGGGCTCGCAGGCCGCCGTTCGTGCGGTTTTTTCTTGGCTTGCGCGTGCCCGCGACGGGCGTGGCGGAGGTCAAGCGCTGATTCACGCCAACATTCCACTGGCCTCCAGACGCTGGGGAATGTTGAATGGAACCCGCCATGAAACTCTCCGTTTTTTCACCGGTGGCGATCATCCTGGCGGCCTGCGGGATGGTCTTCGCCGCACAATCGGCCGACCAACGAATTCCCGAACCGCTCCGCGCGTGGGAAGGCTGGGTGCTCTGGGGGCAGGACCACCGCGACTGCCAAACTCCCTTCAATGCGCCGGACAAACACTTCAGCCTCTGGCCGTCGCGGCTGGCGCTCGATGTCCGGGCGGACGGCGCGCGGTTTGATTATTCGGTTTCGGTGTTCGGCGAATCGTGGGTCCCGCTTCCGGGGGGCGGCGACCACTGGCCGCAGGGCGTGAAATCCGACGGCGCTCCGGCACCGGTCATCGAGCGCGACGGGCATCCTGCCGTGAAACTCCAGGCGGGCACGCACCGGATCGAGGGAGGGTTTATTTGGAAAAAAATCCCGCAGGCGATCGCGCTTCCGGCGACGGTCGGGATGATCGCGCTCACGCTCGACGGCAAGCCGGTCGAGAACCCGGTCTGGGACGCGGCCGGGCAGCTCTGGCTCGAACGCAACGCCGCCAGTGGCGAGGCCGACAAGGATTTCCTATCCGTGAAACTCTTCGCCGAGCTCGAGGACGGGATCCCGATCTGGCTGCACGGCGAGGTCGAGCTGATTGTCTCCGGCAAAAGCCGCGAGGAGACGCTGGGGGCCGTGCTTCCCGCTGGCTGGAAGCTGGCCTCGCTCGACGGCCCGCTGCCGGTCGCCGTGGACGAGGACGGGCGGATGAAGGCGCAGGTCCGGCCCGGCAAATGGACGGTCAAGTATTCGGCGTTCCGGCTCGACAACCCGAAGGAATTCCGTTTCGCACCTGGCCTGAAACCCGCCGCGCCGGACGAGCTGATCGCGTTCCGTTCGCGCCCGGATTTCCGCATGGTCGAGATCGCCGGGAGCCCGTCGGTCGATGTTTCGCAGATCGCGTTCCCGCAGCAATGGCGCGAGCTTCCGGTTTACCGGTGGGACACGGCGACGCCGTTCCGCATCGAGGAACGCATGCGCGGCATGGGGCTCCAGAAACCCGCCGGGCTGAACATCGAGCGCGAATGGTGGCTCGATGAAAATGGAAAGGCGTTCACGTTCCGCGACCGGCTCACCGGCCAGATGCAGGAAATCTGGAGGCTCGACGTCGCGGAAGGCCAGGACCTCGGCTCGGTGCGCAGCGACGGCAACGGACAGCTCATCACCCGCAGCCCGCTCAACGGCGCGCCGGGTGTCGAGATCCGCTCCCGCGCGGTCAACCTCGAGGCGATCGGACGCATGCCCCGCGCCGGAAACATCTCCGCGAGCGGCTGGCAGACCGATGCCGACGCGCTCCGCGTGACCCTGAACCTCCCGCCCGGGTGGCGGCTGTTCGCTCTCTTCGGCGCGGACTGGGTCCAGGGCGACTGGCTGACCGCCTGGACGCTCCTCGATCTTTTTCTGCTCCTGATTTTCTCGCTCGCTGTCGGCAAGCTGTGGGGCTGGCGTGTGGCCGTCCTCGCCTTCGTCGCCTTCGGGCTCGCCTACCACGAACCCGGCGCCCCGCGCTACATCTGGCTCTGGCTGCTGGTCCCGCTCGCGCTGCTCCGCGTCGTCCGCGACGGCTGGGGCCGCCGGATCCTGCTCGCCGGAAAATGGATCATCATCGCCACGTTTGTTTTTGTTGTCGTCCCGTTCGCCTCGCGCCAGATCCAGCAGGCGATCTACCCGCAGATGGAACACCCAGCACTTACGGAGACGCCGGCGGCTTTTGTAGGTGAAGTTGCAAAAGGAGCTCTGAACGAGGCTGCGTCCGTTGCTTCGGCTGCTAAGGCCGTTGAACGCTTACCTGGCGGGTCTTCAAATAGGCAAGCAACAAGCCAACTCGACATGGCCAAAGACATCTCGAACCTCAAATACGACACGAAGGCCCGCATTCAAACCGGGCCGGGGGTTCCAGACTGGACGTGGCGGAGCGTGTCGTTCGGGTGGAACGGCCCGGTGACGGCGTCCCAGGAAGTGCGTCCGGTCATGGTGCCGATCACCGTCGAGCGGCTGCTCGCGGTCCTGCGCGTGGCGCTGATCCTTGGCCTTGCGGGAATTTTGCTGCGCGGGGGACGCGCCGCGCTTCCGGCGGCGGGACTTCCTGCCGCGCTGGTCGCGCTTTTGCTTTTTCTCCCCGCAGCGAACGCGCAGATGCCGGATGAAAAACTCCTCAACACTTTGCGCGCTCGGCTCACCGAAAAATCGGACGCCTACCCGAACGCCGCCGCGATCCCGCAGGCCACGCTGCGGCTCACGGGAAACCGGCTCGAAATGGACGTCGAGATCAACGCCGCGATCGCTGTCGCCGTGCCGCTTCCCGGACGTTTGCCCGCATGGTCGCCGGTCTCGGTTTCGCTCGACGGCAAGCCCGCGACAGCGTTGCGCCGCGAGGACGGATACCTTTGGATTCCCGCGCCGCAGGGGGTCCACCAGGTGAAGGTGACCGGGTTGCTGCCGGATGTCCCGGATTGGGAATGGACGTTCCTTTTGAAGCCGCGCTCGGCGGTCATCGAGGCCCCCGAGTGGACGGTCAACGGCGTCTCCGCGGGCGGGGTCCCGGACCAGCAAGTGTTCTTTTCCAAAATCCTGAAAACGACGCCCGGCGAGGCGGCCTACGACCGGCAGGATTTCACGGCGCTGGCCTCGGTCGAGCGCCGGGTCGAACTCGGCCTGGTCTGGCAGGTGCGCACGACAGTGACCCGGCTCTCGCCCGGCGGCAAGGCGCTCGCGCTCCGCGTCCCGCTCCTCGAAGGCGAAAACGTGCTGACCTCGAACGCGCAGATCAAAGACGGGCTCATCGAAGTCCGCCTGGGCGCGCAGCAGGAGGCGTTCCAGTGGGAGAGCGAGCTGAGCCCCTCGGCCTCGCTAACGCTGGCAGCGGGCGCGCAGGATTCGTGGGCTGAAGTCTGGCAGTTGGTCGCCTCGCCGGTCTGGAACGTCACGATCACGGGACTGGCCCCGGTCTTCGAGCCGGGAAACCCGGACCTCGTCCCCGTGTGGCATCCGTGGCCGGGCGAGAAAGTGAAGCTGGGGATCAGCAGGCCGGAGGCGATTCCGGGAGCCACCGTCACGGTGGAAAACGCCGCGCACACCGTGACGCTCGGCATGCGCCAGGCGACGTCGGTATTGAACCTCGGCCTCCGCTGCAGCCTCGGAGAAGATTTTCCGATCAAGCTCCCCGCCTACGCGGAAGTCTCCTCGCTCTCGCTCAACGGGGCCGCGATCCCCGTCCGGATGGATTCGCGCAACTTGGTCGTCCCGCTGCGTCCGGGCGAACAGTCCGTGCAGGTCGAGTGGAAATCCAACGCGCCGCTGGACAACCGCTCGCGCGTCGAGCAGGTCAAGCTCCCGGTCGGCAGCGCGAACATCAACACTGTGATCAATGTCCCCGACAGCCGCTGGGTTCTCTGGGCCGACGGGCCTCTTCGCGGGCCTGCGGTGCGTTTCTGGGTCGTGCTCGCCTGCTCGCTCATCGCGTCCGGGATGCTCGGGCGGCTCGCCTCGTCGCCCCTGGGCACCCGGGAGTGGATGCTCCTCGGGATCGGGCTGACGCAGGTGCCTCTCCCTGCGGCGCTGATCGTGGTCGGCTGGCTGTTCTATCTCTCCTGGCGCGGCAGCGACTCGTATATCAAGCTGCCGGCGTGGGGATTCAATCTCCTGCAATTGGCGCTCATCGCGCTGACCGCCACGGCGCTTGGCGTCTTCGTGGCGGTCGTGGCCGAGGGTCTGCTCGGCAACCCCGAGATGTTCATCGCGGGAAACGGCTCCACGCGCAGCGTGCTGCGGTGGTATCAGGCCCGGTGCGCGGACGTTCTTCCGCAGCCGGGATGCGTCTCGGTTTCGATCTGGTGGTTCCGGCTCCTCATGCTCGTCTGGGCGCTCTGGCTCGCGGCGGCACTGCTCCGCTGGCTGCGCCTGGCCTGGGTGCGCTTCAGCACCGGCGGCTGCTTCCGCCGCGGGACAAGGAAAAATCCCGCCGTCCCGCCGCCGCTCGCCCCGCCGGCGTAAACGCGATCCCGGCGATTACACCACACCCGAAAACGGCTTTTCTTGTAGAGGAATTCTGAAAGAATTTCTCAACCGCCGTTTTCGGACTCAAAGGAAAAACTGGACGTTCGTAGAAAACATCTTCCCTCCCAGCAGTTACACTATGAACATGAGTGTGATCGAATCCATCATTCAAGATCTGAAAAACCTGCCGACCCCGAAACTGGTCGAAGTGGCCCGCTACGTTCACGGCTTGAGCCAGGCCGACCAGGACGCCCGCCGGGAACTTCTGCGCCAGACTCATGGAGTTCTGAGCGACGAGGACGGACAGGCTTTTGAAATGGCACTTCACGGTGCCCGCCGTCTCGAAGCGTAATGGCTCAGGGCGTCCTGCTCGACACCAGCCTTGCGCTCTTGAACTGGTCGTAATCCGTCCGCATTCCTCCCCGCCGTCCTTCGATCCCAACCAGATTCGCCTCGCGTCCGCCGAGGGGCTCGCCACGCCGCTGAATGCCTGAAGCCGAAAACCGCTTTTACGCATCCATTTCTCAATATGTCAACAGGGAAGAACTGACACCTTTGCGCTGACACCTTTGCGACACCTTTGCCGGATGTATTCCTCTGCATGGGATTGGAGATCGCGGCTATGATGCCGCTGCTGCCAGCGAACGCTTGGGGCGCAACTCTGCCCTCACGCGTTCTCCGAGGGCGTTCAAGTAAGCAAGGCGCTCGGGCCTGCTCATGGCGTTGAGCTTGCGGCTGGCCGCCTCCCTCCACTTGCGCGACTCCTCCACGGCATCAAACGTTTTTGTCTTGGTTTCCATAAATCAACTCCAGCGGGTTCACAATACGCACCGGCGGATATCCGTGCAAAAGATTTACGGCGTTGAATCCGGCCTCGCGCTGAACATTCACAAGATGTTTGAAATTCCAACTCACCAGAAAATCGATCCGGCTCACCGTGCAGGCGGCGACATGCCGCGCATCGTCCTCGTATTTTGTGGTCACAACGCCCTGGGAAAGATACGCGTCCGCCAGTTCATCCATTTCGGCGGTGATATCGAGGATCGATTCGGCGTCGAAGGTGGTCCTGAACAGCTCGCGAACGCGCTCGGGTGCTTTCTCCAGTTCTTCGGCGGTTACCAACGAGGTGAAGAACCGCCATTGGCCGACTTCCATCTGCCGCCAAAGTTCTTGGGTGGGCCGCATCCATTCGTCATCGAAGTAGCCGCCCAAAACCGAGGTGTCGAGGTAGAGCCCCTGAATTCGCATGCCGGAGAGATTACCACGACACCTTCCCCATGGCGATCAAGTTTGTCCGGCCCCAGCGCCTGTCGCGAAGATTCTGAAAAACGCGAAATCGATTTTACCTCGGCACTTTCCCAATAGCCCTCGAAAGTTCATTGGCCAGATGCTGGTGTAGGGATGCCGGCTTCATCGCGGGTTTGCCATCAGCCACTACTGCAAATGCCCACTGCCGGGCTCCGTTGATATCGGGGTCGGAAAGCAGAGGGTCAAAAAAATCCTGCGCGTGTATTTCCGGGGAGCATACGCGCCCTCGCGTGTGGTGTCCGGCGACCCGCCGGACTTCGTGCATGCCTTCGGAACACATTTATTTTATAGGCCCGACCCCATCTGCCTTTGCGAGCGAGAATTCCTTTGCCCCAGCACCACTTGAAAAGTCGACAATACGCGGGACTGACGTCTTTCCGGTTATGCGGCCGCGGATTGCGACAATGACGCGATGCTCAGAGATCCTTGACGAAGGATTCCAGATCTGCGCACCGGATCCCTGATTTGCTCTGACAGCGGATCGTCTGTTTATTACCAAGAGAGACTTTATCCGCGCTTGCGGCGGGAGGGTTTCGGGTAGGAGCCGCGTCCGCGCGGCTCGATCTTTCCGGTCCCGGTTTTCAGTTCGGCGATCTGGTCGCGGAGGAGGGCGGCGCGCTCGTATTCGAGGTTTGCGGCGGCCGTGGCCATGTCGCGTTCGAGTTCGCGCACCAGCTCGTGCAGGTCGAAGCTGGCCGCGTCTTCGTGGACGATGCTCTGTTCGAGCTCCCGGCCTTTGATGATGACGTGGAGGCTTTCCTGGACCGCCCGCTGGACGCTCTTGGGCGTGATGTTGTGTTTTTTGTTGTAAGCCTCCTGGCGGCTGCGCCGGTAGTCGCACACATCGAGCAGCGCCTGCATGCTTCCGGTGACGGTGTCCGCGAAAAGCACGACCTCGCCGTTGATGTGCCGCGCGGCGCGCCCGGCGGTCTGGATCAGGCTCGTCTGACTGCGGAGGTAGCCTTCCTTGTCGGCATCCAGGATGCACACGAGCGACACCTCGGGAAGGTCGAGCCCCTCGCGCAGGAGGTTGATCCCGACAAGGACGTCGCACTCGCCGGCGCGGAGCCCGCGCAGGATTTCCACGCGCTCGATCGTGTCGATGTCGCTGTGCAGGTAGCGGACCTTGAGGCCGATTTCGCGGAGATAATCCGCGAGGTCCTCGGCGGTGCGTTTGGTCAGCGTCGTCACGAGCACCCTCTCGCCTTTTTCGATCCGCGCGCGGCAGAGCTCGATCGTGGCGTCGATCTGCCCCTTGAGCGGGCGGACGGTGACCTTCGGATCCAGCAGCCCGGTGGGGCGGATGATCTGTTCGGCCACGAGCGGGGATCCCGGCGTGTGGACGTCGAGCGGCGGCTCCGGGGCGTCGATGTCGGCCGGCCGTTTGCCTTGGAAGGGAGGCGGCCGGATGGCTCCGAGCACCTTTTCCGGGTTGGCGACCCACGCGGAATTTCCGGCGACGCTGTTGCGGATCTCGAACGGCCCCGGCGTCGCGCTCACGTAGATGATCTGGTTCGTCACCTCCATGAATTCCTCGAAGTTGAGCGGCCGGTTGTCGAGCGCGCTGGGCAGGCGGAACCCGTAATTGACTAGCACGGATTTCCGCGAGCGGTCGCCGGCGAACATCCCGCCGATCTGGGGGACCGTGGCATGCGACTCGTCGATCACGAGCAGCGTGTCCTTCGGCAGGAAGTCCATCAGGGTATAGGGCCTGGACCCCGGCGGGCGCCCGGTGAGATGCCGGGAGTAGTTCTCGATGCCGCTGCAGTATCCCATCTCCTGCATCATCTCGAGGTCGAACTCGGTGCGCATCTTGATCCGCTGGGCCTCGATGAATTTGCTGTCGCGCTCGAACTCGACCACCCGCGCCTCCATTTCCTTCCGGATGTCGCCCATCGCGCGGTTGAGCTTGTCATACGGGGTCACGAACTGCTTGGCGGGAAAGAGCGTGAACGTCGTGAGCGTGGCGTCCACATGCCCGGTGAGCGGGTCGAACCGGCTGATCCGCTCGATCTCGTCGCCAAAAAACTCGACGCGCACCGCCTCGTCCTCGCTCTGGGCGGGATGGACCTCGACCACGTCGCCGCGCACGCGGAATTTCCCGCGCGTAAACGCGATATCGTTCCGCTCGTAGAGCATGTCCACCAGCTTCGAGAGCAGCGCCTCGCGCGTCATCGCCTGACCGGGCCGGAGGGTGACCAACATCTGCAGGAAGTCCTCCGGCGAGGCGAGACCGTAGATGCAGGAGACGCTGGCCACGACGATCGTGTCGCGGCGCGTGAGGAGCGAGCTGACGGCCGACAGCCGGAGGCGCTCGATCTCCTCGTTGATCGAGGAGTCTTTTTCGATGAATGTGTCCGAGCGGGGCAGGTAGGCCTCCGGCTGGTAGTAGTCGAAATAGCTGACAAAATACTCGACGGCATTGCGCGGGAAAAACTGCTTGAACTCGCTGTAGAGCTGGGCCGCGAGCGTCTTGTTGTGCGACATGATCAGCGTCGGCCGGTCCACGTCGCGGATGACGTTGGCCACGGTGAATGTCTTTCCCGAACCGGTGACCCCCAGCAGCGTCTGGTGGCGGTTTCCCGCCAGCAGGGACCGGGTCAGTCCCTCGATCGCCCGGCCCTGGTCCCCTTCCGGCTTGTAGTGGGACGCCAGCTCGAACCCCGACGCCCCGCTCATGCCACCCGGTGCCGGATCTGGCCCCGCAAAATCAGATAGAGAACAAAGAAGAGCGCCAGCGTCGAACCGACGAGGGCGAGGGAGTTGAACCAAAGGATCCCGCAGCGGATGCCGAGGTATTCCTTCACCGGGCCGAAAAAGACGTTCAGGTGGCGGTTTTCCCGGTAGTCGCTCTGCTCCATCTCCGCCTTGGAAATCAGGTCCGTGACCTTCTGGTTCACGTAGAGCTGTTCGCCGGTGACCCCACCACCGGATCCTTTGAATGCCGAGCGCTTGAATGGTGCCCCCGCTATGATCGCGTCGATCTTGCCGAACTGGGAATCCAAACTTTTCGCGTCCGAAGCCTCAAGCCCCGAGAGGACGGCAAGCGTGTCCTTGAGATCCTCGAGACGGTCTTCCTGCGCCGGGGTCGGGTGCTTCTCCGTCACGAGCCGGTTGATCTGGGACTGGATTGTTTCCTGCCGGCGGGTGAGGGGATTCAGCTTCGCCTGCGCAAAGACGAGCGCCTCGTACGACCACCGGGTCGGCATAAACTCGCAGATCAGCGGCACCTGCAGGTCGCTCCGGGCCGGCATCGCGCTGTCCGGATGCTTGTTCACCCACTGCTGGATGGTGTAAACAAAGTCGAGGTTCCGGTTCATCTCCTCGTATTTGATCAGAGCGCCGCTCAGGATGATCTGCGGGATCAGGACCGCCGGGATGATCAGGATGCCGGTCTTGCTCTCGGCGACCAGGGAGGAAATGACCAGCCCGATCGCCACGCCGCTCCCGGTGGTCAGGAACATCGCGATGAACACGATCCAGAATCCGCCCCGGAGCGCCAGGAGCCAGTTGCCGATCCAGGCGAAGAGCGCGCACTGGACGAAGGCGAAAGCCGCGAGAGTCAGCGCTTTCGCGAGCACGTAGTAAATCAGGCGCACATCGAGGTTCCGCTCGCGCATGAGGACCGGGCGGTCCCGGATGATGTCGTCCACGCTGTTCGTGAGGCCGAGGAACATCGCCACCACCAAGGACAGAAAAAGGTAGGTCGGGATGTGGAACGCCGACGCGAAATCATAGACGTCGCTCTCCGAGTAACGGAGCACCATGCCGGTGAGCAGCGCGAGCAGCGGGGCCTCCAGGATCGTCGTCAGGAGGTTCGCGGGATTCCGCAGCTTGCTGATGAACGCCCTCTGGAGCAGGACGAGGAACTGGTGCCACTCCTCCCGGGGGCGGACCGGCTCGCGGCGCCGCGTGGGCGCCTGCGGGGGAGGTGCGGCTTCGCGAGGCGAGGAAGGCTGCTGCACGTCCTTCATCAGACGGTAGGCCTCGTATTTGTCGCGCCAATAGTCCGGAGAGAACCTCCTGGCGGGCACGAGCTGGCCGCGATTGTTCTCCTCGAAAATGATGTCGCCGCCGAGATCGCGCAGCGGGGTTTCGAGCACGTCGAAAATAAATTCCGGGCGCGTCGTGCCGCAGGCCTCGCATCCTCCCAGCGCGGTCCCGAAATGCTGCTGGTGCTCGGCCTCGGCAAAATATTTCAGCATCTCCTGCGGCGTCCCGAAAAACACCAGCTTCCCGCCGCGGTCGAGCAGGAGCGCCTTGTGGAACATCTGGAAGATTTTCGACGTCGGCTGGTGGATCGTCACCAGCACGATCTTGTTGTGCGACATCCCGCGGATGATTTCGATCACGTGCTCGGAATCCTTCGAGGAAAGCCCGCTCGTCGGCTCGTCGAAAAGGAAGACGTCCGCCGAGCTGACCATGTCGAGGCCGATGTTCAGGCGCTTGCGTTCGCCGCCGCTCAGGGTCTTTTTGTGCGTGCTTCCCACCACGAAATTCCTGCGTTCGTTGAGCCCGAGCTCGGCGAGCTTGCCGTCGATCCGGCGGAGGCGTTCCCGCCGCGAGAGGTGGGGGGCGCGGATCGCGGCGGCGAAGTTCAGGTTTTCTTCGATGGTGAGGTGCTCGTCGAAGGCGTCGTATTGGGGGACGTAGGTGACATACTTCCGCAGCGCGTCGTAGTTGGTGTAGAGCGAGCGGTTGTTGAAGAGGACGTCGCCCTGGTTCGGCGGAAACTGTCCGGAGAGCGCCCGCATGAGAGTGCTCTTGCCGCATCCGCTCGCCCCCATCACGCACACCATCTCGCCGCGCTCGACAGAAAAGGCGGTCCCGTCGATGGCGATGGTCCCGTTCGGAAACCGGCAGACGAGATCGCGGACTTCGATCGAGCGGATGACATTGCGCTCCTCCTCGATCAGCCGCTCGGTGAAGTTGCAGCGCAGGATCTGGCCGATATCGACGCGGATCGTGTCCCCGTCGGCCAGCGGCGCGGAATTCCTCACGGGGACCCCGCGAACGAGGATCGGGCGGTCGGATTGCAGCACCTCCAGGCGGCCCTCGCGGCGATCGTAGTCGCAGGAGATTTTCAGGAGGACATCCCCTCCGGTGCCGGGGGCGAGGAGGATGTCGTCCTCCTCCAGAAGGCCCGGGTTGTTCGAGACCAAATATTCGTTCTTGGACGTCTTGAGCTGGAAGCGACCGCCGTAGGACCTCGCGCGCCTCCTCAAATCCCCGAGGTCGAGCTCGCTGTCATCGTGGAAAACGATCTTGTCCTCGAGCGTGGCCGAGACCTCGACCCCCTGGTTGAGCCGGATCCCCCGGAGCACGGCGACGACGTTTTTCAGCGCCCGCACCTTGACCCGCAGGCCAAACGTCACCTGGAGGCACGATTCCCGCGAACGGTTCTTTTCCAGCCGCACCTCGTCGGACCCGCTCACGGCCACGAAGAGTTCCGGGAGCGTGACGTTCTTCTTCGCGTTGAAATAAAAGACGAGGTCCGAGTAGGCGAGGACCTGATCGTCGATGAGGACGCGCTGGCCGTTGTAGAGGCGGGCGAAGTCGCCAGGCTTGAGCGCCCGCCCCTGCACGACGAGGTTCCTCCCGCTGAGGTTCTTCAAAATCACGAGATCCCCGTAGCGGTAGGCGTTGAGCTTTTCTTCCGGGGCGAAATCGACCAATGCCACATCGGCATGGTCGGGATGCCCGAAGCTCACCATCTCGAGCGGAGAGGTCCCCGCCTGGTAGATCGCCACGTCCGACTGGTCGTCGGAGTTGAGCTGGTAAACGATGTCGATCGCCTGGGCCGCCATCCCGAGCTGCGACATGAACGAATAGTAGGCGATGACCTGGTCCTGCTTGAGGCCGGCCTTGGCGATCAGGTCGTAGAGCTGGACGCCGAGAAGGATCTTGCGCTCGTCGCCGAGCCGGTCGGCGAGCTTCTGCGCCATCTCGTTGAGGTCCTGCTTCTCGTGCAGCGCGTCGCGGAAGAGCTGGCGCAGCTCGGAATAAACGGCATCCGGATAGTCGTAGCGCAGGAAGCCGAGGCCGGAATCGATTTCCTCCTCGAGCAGCTCGCCGTCGGCCTTGGCAAACGTGGCCAAGACCTTGATCAAAGTGGGAAGCAGGTTCGGCCCCTCGGTGACCGTGCGCGGTTTCCTCTGCAGCCTCCGGAAGAAATGCCGAGTGTTCGAGCGGACAAGCGAAACCGTGCGCAAAACGCCCTCGATGCGCCGCTGCACACGTCCCGGACCCGCTGATGTCGGCAAGGCTTCCACTAACCG
>Ga0209697_10005517_pt1 | contig 15746 bp, 19 predicted proteins | sample AliMusrvi5mmetaG_FD_184115 | JGI IMG/M metagenome (GOLD analysis project Ga0209697, IMG submission 184115) | Freshwater lake bacterial and archeal communities from Alinen Mustajarvi, Finland, to study Microbial Dark Matter (Phase II) - Alinen... | ecosystem: Environmental > Aquatic > Freshwater...
AAAAATTCCGTGCTGACACCAAAGACCTTCGTAAACAGATGGCGGTAAAACGAGCAGAGCAAATTGCACTGATAAGGAGAGATAGTCCGGATATAGAGGCAGTAAGAAAGACATCAGGCGAACTTTTTGATTTGAGAATGGCCATGATGGAAAAGGCTAAAACGGCTGAACTCTTCATGTTTGCTAAAGGGGATGATAAAGACGGAAGCAACACTGAGAAGCGTGCAAAAATAGGGAAATTTTTTACTGACACCAAAGAACTCAGGAGACAGATATTTGTGAAACGGGCTGAGCAACAGTCTCTAATGCACAGCAAAACTCTCGACACAGAAGCCATTGCTAAAATTACAGGTGAAGTGTTCGACCTGAAGACCACCTTGCAAGAGAAAGCAACGGAAGCAGGTTTGCCACGGCATTCTCATGGAAAAGGCTGGGGGAGACATCATCAAGGATGGCAATTTAGTTAAAGAGAATTTGAAATTAATTTCAAACATATAACGTATGAGAGCAATATGAATTTCCGCCATTCTTGTGTGGTAGTATTTGGGGCAGTCATTTTAGCGACAATCGGATCAGCGAATTGGGGACTTGCCCGTCCGGGACCATTGATGGCCGAAATCGTAGTCGGGGTTCCATTGCCACCGCCAATTGTCATCCCGTCTCCACCCGCATTGGTGGTTGTCCCTAGATCCAATATCTATATCGCCGCTGATGTCGGGGGAGACATTTTATTTACGAACGGTGCTTGGTGGTGGCTTTATGAAGGACGATGGTATCAGTCCTATTCCTACTCAGGACCATGGCAGTACATAACACGTGAGAGGGTTCCGAGATTCTTATTTGATTTTCGCCCTGGTTTTCGATATTCCTATCGCAATTATCCTCGTTTACGCCATGAAGAAGTCTTGGGTAACTGGAAAAGATGGGAACATGAACGTCACTGGGAGCATGAGCGTCGAGAGGAAAGGCACCATAACTGGTGATTGACGAAATGGATGCTTATAGATGAAATTCTTTTTCCATGCGTAATTTATTGGTTTTGTATAATGCAATATTTATTTCATTGTTATTATTCGAGTAACTGCGATGAATATTTGCAAGTTAACAAGTGTTTTTTAATGTTAAGAGCATTTAAGAAATGCCACCAGTGACAATTTTGAAAATAAAATTATATAAATTGCAATAAGATGACGATACGGATTGTGTGATTAGGGGAAGCTGCTGCTTCGCAGCCTTTGGTCGAAAACATAACATTCAAACATTAAGGGGATCGAACATGACTACTAGCTCTATTCCAAGCTCTATGGTTTACACGACACCGGTTACATCCCAATTAAACAGTACAAACCAGAACTCCAGCGGAGAAAACGCATCCCAAGTGTCGGGTGGCCATCATCACCACCACCACTCAGGTGGCAGTAATTTAATGAATTCTATTGAACAAACTCTTAGCCAAATGGGGGCAGCTTCTTCATCCTCCCAAACGACGAATACGACAGGAACCGCCGCTGCATCTACTACAACAAACGGCTCTTCAACTGATCAAAATCAACAGCAAGCTCTCCATGCATTCATGTATGATCTTTTTGGCGCGCTAAAGGCCCAGGATCAAACGAGCGGCACGGGAAGCAGTGGGAGCACCAACGCCAGCAGTCAACCCCAACCGGTTCAATCCGGATATTCAGACCTATCGGTTAAACTTCAAAGTTTAGCGTCTAGTTTAGGGAGTTCGACCCAGGGTGGCACCTCGAGCAATCTCCAAACCGATTTTAACAACTTGGTCAGCTCGTTAGGTGGAACCTCAAGCAGTGGGGATCAATCAGCGAATCTGCAGACATTCTTGCTAAATTTGGCACAAAATCTCAATGGACAACAAGGGGCGATTTCTACGGTCGGTGCTGTCGTCAGTACCGCTGTCTAAAGAGGCCCCCTGGAGATATAACTATTGTGGCTTTCATTTAAAATCGATCGCGATTCCACGCTTAACATTTTGAAACAAAATGATTTATTTTAAATTGATACAATCAACTACATCTCCTTAAGCCTTTAATGAGCATTAAGCTCCTGTAACAAGAGGCCTGAGGAGGTTCATCTTCTGCAGGGATTACTGCCCAGGCTAACTGAGTTGGCCAGACTTGCTGTCTCTGTATCCACTGATCTCGTTGCAAGAATGATTAGCAGTGCGTCACATCGTACGAGAAGCCTCTTGTGATAACTCAAATTGTCATCACCAATGCCCTCCTATCTTTTCGGATTATTGGGTATGGCCAGTTTGTAATCAGCTGGCCATACTCATCTAATAGATTATAAATTTTAGATTCTTGAATATCATGCGTTTTGCAATCGCGACAGCTGACAGATATCTTGGTGTTTTCGAGGCGTTCACCCGTGCTGGATGGAAACCGCTCAAGCTGTTTTCCATGCCGGTGGCAAACACGATTGACCATCATAACGCAGTCGTAGCGTTCGCAGAACAACACCATGCGGCAATTCAATTATCCCGTATAACCGAACATGATATGTTTGAGCTTCGTGAACAGAAATGTGATGCGCTTATTGTTGCCTGCTATAGTTGGCATATCGGCAACTGGCAGCCCTTCTTGAAATATGCTGTCAATTTCCATTCCTCACCCCTTCCGGATGGTCGTGGTCCATACCCAGCCCATCGAGCTATTCTGGAAAACCGAAGCTCTTGGGCTATCACATGTCATCGCCTGGCTCACGAATTCGACAAAGGAGACATTCTCGCCGCAGAAAATTTTCTATTACAGCCTGACGAATGCCATGAAAGTCTCGATCTGAAAATTCAAATAGCAGCTAACAGGTTGGCCGCTAAAGTTGCCGGGCAGTTCATTGAATTGTGGGGTCAAGCAACTCCTCAAGTAGGTGGGAGCTATTGGCCAAAACACACGCTCCAAGACCGTATCGTCGACTTTCAGAAACCGGTTGAAAGCATCATGCGGCAAATACGAGCATTCGGAGCGACAGAGAGCTTGGTAAATATCAACAACACATGGTTGGTTATTAAACGGGCGCTGGGCTGGCCGGAACAACACAATCATGCCCCAGGAAAGGTTTTGCATGTCTATAATCGGACAATAGTCGTAGCCGCACTTGACGGTTACATTGGACTCCTTGAACCGGATATTGTGCGGCCAGAAATTGCTGCAAAATTGCAGGAGAAAAATTAGACGCGCTCAAGTTGCACTCGGATTTGATATGAGCTTGTGCGCGTTTATTGGTAACTGGCTGTGTATATTCCTTCGTATATTTTCTTGATATTTGAAGGATTGACTAAGTTGTACCTATTATTCCGACAAGATTTCCAGCTATTCGATACTTGAAGCTATAGAAGTTGGGTCTATCCATATTGATGCAACTAAGATCTTCACCTGAGGTGGTATTGAAAAAGTGGACACTTTCTTAAGAGCGGGTTAGACCGCAAGAGGAGGTGTCCCATGACAAAAAAGAGGAAGAAATACACACAGGAATTCAGGGAGTCTGCAGTCAAGCTGATTACGGAACAGGGGTATCAGAATGCCGAGGCCGCTAGTAATCTCGGTATTAACCCAACCATGTTAGGCCGCTGGAAGCGTGAGATTGAGGGTGGTGGAGTTGGCAACTAAGATTCTGCAAGCGCAAAGGATATACAAGCTGAGTTGACTCGCCTCCCCGTTTATCGATAGGGAAATGTAGTGAGGCCTTGAGATAAGGAATGTGCTGAATGGGCACGGCACGAAAGCTTGAGCGATAATGGTTCATCAAGTTTGGAGGCAACGTCACTTCGATAATTTTCTCTTATGATCGCTTGAAAAAATGATTTCTTGATGAACCATCACTCCTCACCTTTATGTTTGACATACGTAGAGCCATTTACTGCTGGCGTTAAGGTAACCTTCAAGGATTTTGGAGAACGAACAATGCGTCAAAATATTAAAATCGCTGTCACAGTTATAATAGTTCTAGCTGTGGTTGGATGCATTGGGATGTGGTGGTTACGGTCCAAAGGGAATCAAAATGCGATGTTTCGCACAGCTCAGGTAAAGCGTACCGATCTATTAGCCACTATTAACGCAACAGGAACGGTCGAGCCAACGGAAGTAGTGGACGTGGGCGCTCAGGTTGCCGGGTTGATTAAAGCTTTTGGCAAAGACATAAACGGTATTACCATCGATTACGGTTCGGTCGTTGAGAAAGGCACTGTTCTGGCAAAGATAGAAGACTCACTGTATGCAGCAACTCTCGAGACTGCCAAAGCTCAGTTACAGCAAGCTACAGCCAATAAGACCAGCGCAGATGCTAACGTGCTTCAGATGAAGGCAAAGTTGCTACAAGCGCAGCAGGACTGGAATCGAGCGAAGAAGCTCGGCCCTTCTGACGCATTGGCACAAAGTGCTTTCGACCAATATCGCGCCAATTGCGAGGTTGCAAAGGCAAACTTGGCTGCGAGCGAGGCTGCCGTTGAGCAAGCAAAGGCCACGATAGCCCAAAGCAAGGCTACTTTGACCAGCGCACAGATCAATCTGGGCTACTGTACTATTACTTCACCGGTTAGGGGGGTAATCATTGATCGACGAGTTAACATCGGCCAGGCCGTCGTCGCAAGCCTGAGCGCACCAAGCCTGTTCCTCCTTGCCGAAGACCTTCGGCGCATTTCGATCTGGGTGTCTGTTAACGAGGCCGACATTGGCAGTATATATAAGGGCCAGCCCGTTATGTTTACCGTCGACGCAATTCCCAATCGGGAATTCAAAGGGCAAGTCGACAAGGTTCGCCTCAATGCGACCATGACACAAAACGTAGTTACATTCACGGTCGAAGTGAATACTAACAACGACGACGGTAAACTCTTACCTTATCTGACCGCCAATACTCAGTTTATCACCGGTCGACGGGAAAATGTGTTGACTGTCCCGAATGCGGCTCTGCGCTGGTCACCACGACCGGACCAGATCGCGCCTGACGTGCGCCCAAAAAACCACGTTGCGAAAGAATCCAAACGAGAGGTTGGCCGCGACTCCAACACTGTTGGCTCGACGCAATCTCATGGGACTCTCTGGGTTGCGCAAGGAAACGTTGTCCGGCCTATACGTGTGAACACGGGGTTGACGGACGGTGGATTTACCGAAATCGAAGGCAAGGATGTGACTGATGGTATGAGCGTGGCCATCGGTGAAACGACTAGGGAACCCGCAGTCGGTCCAGGTACGGAACGCAGCCCACTTATGCCCCAACCAATGGGCCGAGGACAGCGCCAGGGGCAGATCACCCCAGACAGTCCTAACGTAGAGCGCGAACGTTAGTGGGGAGCAGAAATCGACCATGGATCTGATCAAGCTGAAGGACATTCACAGGACCTATTACCTTGGCGAGGTTGCGGTACCCGTGCTCAAGGGAATATCGCTGAACGTTGCTCGCGGCGAACTCATTGCGCTGATGGGAACAAGCGGCTCCGGCAAGAGTACGCTGATGAATCTCCTCGGGTGCCTGGATCATCCTACTTCGGGCGAGTACTGGCTAGACGGCCAGGAAATTTCTCGCCTAAATGCCAAGGAGCGCGCCCGTTTGCGCAATCGGACCATCGGCTTCATCTTCCAGAGCTTTAACCTGCTGCCGCGCACGACTGCGTTGGAGAACGTCATGATGCCACTGACTTACTCCAGGGAAAGCCTCAGCGAGCAGCAAAAAAAACTGCGTGCCATCGATCTGTTAGGTAAAGTAGGCTTGGCGGATCGCATTAATCACCAACAGTCTCAACTCTCAGGGGGAGAGCAGCAGCGCGTGGCGATCGCCCGCGCTCTGGTTAATCATCCGCGCATTCTCCTCGCAGATGAGCCGACCGGCAACCTTGATTCCCGCACCAGTGAAGAAATTCTTCACATGTTTCAGCAACTAAACAGCATTGAAGGGATCACCATCATTCTGGTGACTCATGATCAGGAGGTGGCACACTGTGCTCAGCGAACCATTCGGATCAAAGACGGACTCCTGACAGATGGCACTGAGCTATTAAGAGTCGAGGACGTCGCATGAAATTGTACGGCACCATGAGAACAGCATTGAGCGCGCTTCGGCGTAATATCCTTCGTACAATGCTCACTACTTTGGGGATCGTAATTGGTGTTGCCGCGGTAATTACGATGATGGAGATCGGCAACGGTGCGACTATTGCTATCAGACGGACGATGGCCAGCATAGGTGCTAATACATTGGTAGTCGTGCCAGGGGCCGCGAATACCGGTGGCATCAACTATGGAGCCGGCAGCATTATGACGCTTACACCTCAAGATGCGGATGCAATCATCAAGGAGTGTCCTGCCCTTGGCAGCGTGGCACCGATCGTGCGTGCCCGGACGCAGTTAGTGTATGGAAACCGTAACTGGGTACCTACGTATATTTATGGCACCACCCCCTCGTTTCTGGAGGTACGCGAATGGACCGATTTGGAAGAGGGAGAATCATTTTCCGAACATGATGTTCGCAATTCAGGAAAAGTATGCGTCATCGGACAGACAATTGTGAGAGAACTTTTTGGCGGTCATTCGCCTATTGGCAAGGAGGTCCGTATCCGAAACGTGGCTTTCAAGATCGTCGGCGTGCTGAAGAAAAAAGGCGCAAACATGATGGGACAAGACCAGGATGATATCCTTTTGGCCCCGTGGACAACAATCAAATATCGTGTAGTAGCTTCTTCCCTTGGTAACAGCAATCAGAGCAGTACGACTGCCACGAGTATTCTTTACCCAACCACCCAACTAAATCTTTACCCGGTTCCTTCGGATACCGAACTGGCTGACAGGCCAAAACCGATGCGGTTTAGTAACGTGGACCAGATCCTAACCACCGCGCTGTCGAGTAGCTACATTCCTTCTGCCATCCAGCAAATCACCATGTTGCTGCGTGAACGTCACCACCTTCGAACAGCGAGCCCAAACGATTTTAACGTTCGAGATATGGCCGAGGTCACCAAGGCTATGAGCTCGACTACCGAGATGATAACGAAGCTACTATTATGTGTAGCGATGATTTCCCTGATAGTCGGCGGTGTCGGCATTATGAATATCATGCTTGTCTCGGTGACCGAACGAACTCGTGAGATCGGCCTCCGTATGGCCGTTGGCGCTGAACCGAGCGACATTCTAAAACAATTTTTGACTGAGGCGATAGTGCTCTGCCTGCTAGGTGGTACAATGGGTATCATACTAGGACGTACCAGTTCGTTTATAATCTCTTCGGTTTTACATTGGCCAACTGCCGCTTCGGTCGGTGCAATCATTGCCGCCATAGTAGTATCAGCAAGTGTCGGCGTTATATTCGGTTTCTATCCTGCGTGGAAGGGATCACGTCTCAACCCTATCGATGCACTGCGATATGAGTGATGCGGAAGTCATGAAAACATATGTTCGACGGTATCCTGCTACCGTATTTGGTTTAGTGTTTAGCTTAGTAGTGCTGACGATAAGCGGATGTATGGTCGGCCCAAACTATATCCCGCCTCAGGCAACAGCTCCCGTTGAATGGGTAGGCGTTGCAAAAGCCTCCACAGGCCAACCAACCGTGGTCACTGCTAGCGAGCCAAATCTCGGTCAATGGTGGCGTCAGTTCAATGACCCCGCGCTTACCGTACTGGTTGAGGATGCGGTAAAATCGAACCTCGATCTGAAAAGCGCCGCGGCTCGTCTGCGCCAGGCGCGTGCCTCGAAAGGCGTAGCTTCCGGAGGATTATGGCCCTCAATTGGCGTATCTGGCGGCTACCAGCGGGTGCAAAAAACAGGGGCATCCGGCGATCAGGATCTTTTTCAAGCTGGTTTGGACTCAGTATGGGAACTTGACGTTTTTGGCGGAAGGCACCGCGCCGTCGAGTCGGCAGACGCCGGCATAGATGCTGCAGTTGAAGGTATGCGTGCTGTTCAGGTGAGCCTTACCGCTGAGGTCGCACTGAACTACATTCAGCTTCGCAGTTATCAACAGGAAATAATAATTGCACAAAACAATCTGAAAGCTCAGCAACAAACCGCTGAAATAACCCGTAAGAGGTTTGATGTCGGCTTTGCCAGTGCACTCGACGTTGCCAATGCTGACTCTACAGTAGCAACGACCGAGGCCCAGATTCCGGTCTATGAAATTTCAGAGAGGCAAGCAATTTATTCACTTAGCGTGCTCTTGGCCTTACCGCCTGCCGATTTGTTGAAGCAGTTGTCGCCCCGAGGCACACTGCCCAGTGTGCCGACAGAAGTCCCCGTAGGCTTGCCGTCTGACCTGCTGCGTCGCCGCCCCGATATTAGAGAATCCGAGGCTCAATTGCATGCTGCTACAGCCCAGATAGGCGTTGCAATCGCTAACTACTTTCCAACGTTTCCGCTCACCGGTGCTATAAGCTGGAACAGTAATTTGTTGCAAAATTGGCTGGATAGCTCCAGTCGTTCGTTTGGTATCGGCCCGTCGGTTAGCTGGCAAGTTTTCCAAGGCGGAGCGATTGAATCGAATGTTCATGTTCAAGAGGCGCTACGTGACCAGGCATTCATCGCGTATCAGAAAACAGTGCTGGCGGCTTTTCAGGATGTCGAGAACGCATTAATCGCGTTTGCAAAGGAACAGCAACATCGCAAGTCACTTAATGACGCTGTGGTTGCCAACCGCAAAGCTGTTACCTTATCATTGCAGCTCTATACTGAAGGCCAGACTGATTTTCTCAATGTTGTCACTGCGCAACGGTCGCTTTATTCTACGGAAGACGCATTGGTACAGAGTAATTGCAAGATAGCCATTGACCTGATCGCCCTTTACAAGGCTTTAGGTGGTGATGTTGAAACTTTAAGTTCTCGTTCGTTGACATCATCCAAGGGGCAATGAAGTTCTTGTATTGGCTCGCTAATAACAATAATAAGGAGTCTCTGATGGCTCTGAAGAGTATAATGGATGTCACTAAATAATTATACAGAATTAAGAGACACTAGACATGGCGTATTGCGATGTCGTGATAAAGCAACCAATTGCACTTGTACCGAGATATAACTTCGATGCCACATCATGCGAGATACAAATTCTGTTCGAACGACTGTTGGATTGAGCCAGTTGAGATTGCTCGTGATATATCGGACACGTATAAGAAGCTGTCAAGTAGTCAGAATAATATTCACATTACCATAGAGGAAACCGCATTATGAAACGAACTTTTTATGTAGCATTTGCATTGACGGCCGTTGTTGGCCTTTCCAGTTGTGCAACAAACAGCGGAACCGGCGCACTTGGTGGTGCAGCGGCAGGCGGTTTGATTGGACAAGCTATCGGGCACAATACCGGGGCAACATTGCTTGGAGCCGGTGTTGGAGCTGTGGGCGGCGCGATGATCGGGAATGAAGCCGATAAAGCTAATCAGGCCAACGTACAGGCACAGATGGCGCAGCAGCAAGGCGGACAACCACCACCGCAAGTTGTATATTCTAACGGGCCTCAAGGAGGTCCTGGTGTAGTTATGCAGCCACAAGTTGTTCAGGTGCTGCCGAGCCGCGCATGTCATTATAGCCGTCATAGAGAGGTTGTGTATGATCAATACGGCTATCCACATCGCGAGCGGATTCTTTTGTGTCCGAATCAGTACGGCGAGTTTGTGCCAGCACAACGGTGAGTTAATGTCACGACTTGAAATTTTATGGCTCTTAATGAAACTCAGCAGGATATATCGCTTTCAGGCCTTATCACAGCATCCGTGTCTAATTGGGAAGATGGGGTAAACTTTTTACTGCCATGCCTGCTTGGACTGGGTTTTACCGGGTTTCTTGCTGAGTATTATATAGAGATCCACTTGAAATTTAAATAAAGATACTACCGGGAACGGTGCAGCATTACAAAGCGACACTGAGACGAGACAGCATCGAACGCGCTTTTCGGTTCAGGCTCATGTGCCGATGAGGTGTCGGATTACGGCAGTGCAACGGATATTTCTGCGATCTCTGAGCTGGCAATATGCCTGCAAGCTCGATGCATAACTCAAAGTTGAGGTCGAAGATCTGCTGCGTCAAGCAGAAGAGGACTACCGTGCTGATATTTATGACGAAATTGGTATTCAGGATGAACTGGCACGGCGTGAAGAACGTCTGACTGCCCTCGACAGAGCCAAGACCGAAATCGAACAACAGCAACCGAACGCTATGCCACGGAGCAAGCCGAGCGCGAGAAGGAACTTGCCGAACGCAAAGCCAAAGAGCAAGAAACGCTGCTCCTGCAAATGCAGCATTATAACCATAACCGCCCAACAGCACCCTGTCCTGTTTGGTGGCTGACATTCTTCAAGAATGACGATATCGATGGCATTGAACTCGCCATCACCATCGATGCCTGCGGGGGCATAGGTTTCATGAAAGATGCCTCAATTTGAGTATTTTTATAAATAGTCGGCCTTGGAAAAAGTCATTTTCAGTCTGGTATCGGTACTAATTTACAAAAGGCTGGCCGAGGTATAAACTGAGACATTTGCTGGCCCAGACAAACAAACCAAAAAAAACAACCTCTCCCGTAACTTTGACCAAGTGAAAGGATTTGGTGTAAATTTTTTTTGTTTTTAAAAAGTTAGAATTCTTTCCTCAAGCTTGATGCTGAACTGATTCAGCTCTGATTGGTTGTATAATTCTCTTGGCGCCCCGAGCTAGAACCGGAGATCTTCCTTGGCCTGGACTTTGAAGGAGTTGTATGGAGGTCACATGGAGCCCTTCAAACATCAGATACAATTCGAACACAAAATATTGCTATTCATGCTTGGCAAATTGCTGGGCAGCAGTTTATCAATACTTGGTTTCACTACATGTATTCTGATCGAAACCCGCTATCTTGATTGGCCACTCCCCCCATACATCCTTGTAGGCGGCATGGGGGGAGTGTTATTTTTGGGTTCGGCCAGGTGGTTAAGCAAACGGCAGGTCGCTGAAAACAAATTTCTTGGCGTCCTGTCATGGGCACTACTCCTGATGGTGGCAGGGCTCATCCTGTTTACGACCTCTTTCTTGATAATCTAGCATGCCCTCTTTAAGAGAGTCAATAATCTTACAACATGGTTAGAGACCTCGCTGAAGGACGGCGTCATCAATATCTAAAGGTAGCTGCCAGGAAAGGTGGGTAGGTGTTGTTAGGTTGACTGTAGCATCCACGGTGCTGGTGTTTTTAACGACACCGTAGCTTGCCTGCTCTGACAGCAAGACCAGACGTGGCGAAGTGCCTTTTGTGTTTTCTGCATGGCAACTCTTTTGGTGTCAAGCCCTCCTTGTATTGAAATTAAGGAAGTACCGGTTGCAGGTTACCCTCTCTCATTGTGAGTCGGCCACTTTCACGCGGAATACGCAAGCACCTCGATGTCTTTTGCCTTGTTTTTAAAATGAATAAATATACACCTATATTGCCAATTGGGTATTTTTTACTCAGAAACGTATGAAACCTATTCCGGCCCGTTTGGCCTTTTTAATATTTATTGTTTTATATCGGCACATTGACCGTTTAATTGAAAAATGGTGTTTTATTTGCTTATTTAATATAGTCCATCAGGGTTAGCCAAGCGGGCCTAATATTCTATATTTCCTACAATGAATCGAATTATCATAAAATCAATAACAGGAGGTGTCAAATGAGGATGAAAAAGGTTCTTATGGTTGCAGTACTCGCAACCACAGTTGGACTAGTTGGGTTACAACAGGCCAATGCAGGTGTCGGCGATCATAGTGGAGAAAGATCTCACCGGCAATCCAACAAACAAGACGATGTAACCAATGCGAAGATAGAGAAGTTCCAGGCTGACACCAAAGATCTTCATAAGCAGATAGTAATGAAACAAGCTGAACAGATTGCTTTGATTCAGAACGTGGCACCAAACATTGAGGCCGTAAGAAAGGCCTCTGAGGAGCTATTTGACTTGAGAATCTCCCTAATGGAACAGGCCAACGCTGCTGGATTAATAACGTTTATGCCACGTGTGGATAAAGACGGAAAAATCGATGAAAAATATACAAAAATTGAGAAATTTTTTGTTGATACTAGAGATCTCAGGAGACAGATGTTTGCAAAACAGGCAGAAATAGATGCTTCAATGAGCAGCCGAACACCTGATGCCGCAGCGATTGCAAAAATAACTGGAGAATTATTTGATTTGGAAAACATTATTCAGCAAAAAGCTCAGGATGCAGGATTACCTAAGAATTTTCATGAAAGAAGTTGGAAGCAACACCATCAAAATTGGCGTATTAGCAAATAACAAAATAAATAGATTGAATACACTTATTGATTGAATTCTTAAGTGAAACTCTTGCTTAGATATGCAACTTCAGAAAGATGTGAATGCAGCACCTGAATGCTGAATTTGACATATCTGTCAATCCTAGTGCAAACATAAATAAGGTGAATCGATGTTTAGAAAAACGGTTTGTGCCATTATGTTTATTCTTCTTACAATATCATTATCGCCGTCGATAGGGATGTGTTGGCATTCTGATAATTATGGTGGTGGTTACCATGGTGGATACGGCCATTATTACGGCGGTTATCGTGGTGGTTATTATTACAATGATGCGTGGGCGTGGGGATTGGGAGGTCTTGTGGTTGGGTCGGCCCTAACTGCTGCAGTTCTATATCAACCGCCTCCGCCGGTAGTATATTCTTACCCACCACCTCAGCCAGTTGCGTATGCTCCACCGCAAACAGCTGTCTATGCAACTAAACCTAGCATACCTCCTGGCAAGTGTAGTTGGGAGCGTGCGGTGTTAGACAATTATGGAAGGCCTATATTGGACCAAAAGGGTCGTCCTGTATTAGAATACACGATAGGCTCGTGTCAAAATCCTCCCAATTAACATTTTAATAAGGGGTCAGCGTTTGATACGATTTAATATTTTTGCTGCCCTGGTTTTGTTAGTTGTGATGTGTACCAACGTATTTGGAAGGGATCATAAATCAAAGGGAAGAAACCCTGAGTCAAAAAAAGAACCGCAACACGAACAGTATTTTAGGTGTCAAGGGCAGACTTATATCGATACAATCACCTCTGGCACACCTGCGAAGGTGGTTCTAGAGTTGAAAAACAATACAGTTAAGGTCACGGGCGCCTATAAATTTACTGATTCAGAAATTAAAATTAGTTCTGAAACCAATTCTGAGATAAGTTTCAAGGACATGATAACGGGTACTCCTCTTGGCGATACTGGGGTCTTCAACCAAGCGACAGGTCATTTACATATAAATACAAACGAGGGAGAATCTCAGGAGGTTGCTCACCGTATATGGGGTGAATATGAATGCAAGCCCGTTGCTATGCCCGTCCCAGTAAAATCAAACTGAAGAAAAGGCTGGGCTGTTTTTCACCATCGCGGAGTCGCGCAGTAATATGAATACACAGGCACAAATGGCTTAGATGCAAGGCGGACAACCACCACCTCAAGTTGTATATGCTAAGGACCGGCAGAAACTTGAAGATGAGGCCAGTAAACGTATCCAAAACGCAGGTGAAATCCTGCATGACCGGGCGAAAGATCCCCTGGAAAAACTTTGGGAGAATGACCTGGCTGTTCCACTGATGGGCACTCTCGAGTGGAGAAATTTCAAGGTGCAAGTGGGAGGACCAGGCTATGGGGGATTTTGAGTGGTGTGCACTCTGCTCTATCTCAGGGCCGCCCGTCCGCCGGAATACCGAGACGGAGGATCGTGCCGATGTTGGGTTTTTTCGAAGTTCGCCTTTCCGCCCCTGAAGTTTATTCGTGACCCCAGATGCGATTCACTTCAATAAGTCATCTGAAATACACACTGCTCAAACACTACGAGCTCTGCATATTCATATCGTGCAGAAATCACTCGGCCATATTATTCCGACACACGACACGGGACTTGGAAAATTGGCATAAAAACTCACCCAATTTTTTTTAATACTCAGTCTATAATCTTACTGAACCCGACAGCTAGGATTAAGAAACGGTGCTGACTTCAGGCATGAAAAATCATGGAGGTATTTTCTACCCAAAGCCAGCGCTAGCCATACTCATTGAGATGTGTCGCTGAAAATTTTGGCCAAACCGTTAAATAAAAACTTTGCTATCTATAAGGCCTATCAGCAATGTCCTGATGAGTGAGAAAAACGTTTATTGGATCGCTATTTCTACCAATTCAACTCGTCGGTTCTTGGCCCGACCGTCGTCGTTTTTGTTAGATGCTTTTGGCGCCCAGGGCCCGGCACCAAAAGCGACCAGGCGGGCTGCGGCGATGCCGTGCTTAGAGACCAACTCGGTGATGACGGACTGGGCACGCGCCTGGGAGAGTTTCATGTTGGCGGTGGCGTCGCCAACCATGTCGGTGTGGCCGACGATTCCAACCTTGAGCGCGGAATTGTTGGTGAGCAACTTGGCGATTTCGACGATGGCTTGCTCAGAGTCCGGCTTGAGGACAGAACTGGCGGTGTCGAAGTTGATGCCGTAGATGGCCACGCTGCCGGTATCGGCGATGCTCGAGACCATAGCGGCGGCATCAATGACCACTTCCTGCTTCATGGCCTCTTTTTCAATAATGGTCAAGTCGTATTCAACCCCATGATAGGGATGAATCTCCATCCACAACTCTTTGCCGCCTTTGTTAAGACGTATGGTGGTGTAGCCATTCTCATCGATCAACACCTCCCCGCCAGCGGAACGCGCGGCATTCTGATAGTTGCGCATGATCTGCAGGTCGCTGGATTGTGGTAGGCCAGCCTTGAGCCTGTACCGAAAGTAGTATTTGTGGCCTTCCTCTGAATGTTGAATATTTTTGTCGTTTTCTTTAATCCAGAATTTATAAGCATCGAAGGCGGTTTCTACGCAATCCCCATATTCGCGAAGGATGAATCCCGGCACACGCGGTATTCCTGGGTAATCCTTATAGCCAGCGCGATCCACTTGCGGGTCGGCGGTAAAGGCCGTTGATGTGATTGTGACAGCGGCTAGTGCAATGAGCAAAGTACGAAAAATGAGTTTCATGATAGATCCTTGAAAAATGTTGTTTATCGATTTAAGATTTATCCACCCTACTCATTTAGAGGTAGACCCCGCAATCGTATCACCTGTCGCCAAATTGATCATGCGCCCGATAATACACAAAGAGGCCGGACGGGAAATCAGGAACCTGGAGACCTTTTTGGGTCGGGTGAACCGAAATACTCACCGGGGAGCCGAAGACTGCGTGGAACTCAAAAGTATCTTTCCTTCTGAACTGGCCTCGGCCGGTCGTTTGCTGACGCTGGAGAGACAGGACAAAAATAAGTAATACCTCGAAATCAAAACCAATCTTGGGAACCTCCAGCAACGTTGTGCTGACCCAGATTAGGATAGCGCTCTGCGTATTCCTCTTGGTCGCTTCTATCTTACTCCTACTTACATCCTGCCATACAATTCTGGAAATCTTTGCTTACACTTGCTTCACATTGTTGTATTTGATTAGCTGAGCTACCAGGTTTATGGCAATTTCTCTTTTGTACATTATCTCGAGCCGTGCAATTATTCTTGCAAATTTGTGTCGAAGGTCCAGCGATAGACAGAGATGGGAAAATTATAATTAGTGACAGTAAAGCAAAACGCATCAGAATCGTTGTGTAAAATGTCTTAGTCATTTTCATTCCTCCTGTAGCGCGCCCGGTTCCCTGGACACAAGTTAAGAATCACGCTGCTGCCTTGAATAATTGGTTATCGAATTCTTGCCGTGCTTGCCCTGGACTCTTGAATCCGAGTTTTTCTACCAACCAATGCCGG
>Ga0209697_10005518_pt1 | contig 15738 bp, 6 predicted proteins | sample AliMusrvi5mmetaG_FD_184115 | JGI IMG/M metagenome (GOLD analysis project Ga0209697, IMG submission 184115) | Freshwater lake bacterial and archeal communities from Alinen Mustajarvi, Finland, to study Microbial Dark Matter (Phase II) - Alinen... | ecosystem: Environmental > Aquatic > Freshwater...
TTAATGGTGGTGCTGCACAAAGTTCAAATGTGTTTTCAGGATTATCAGCCGGTACTTATAGCATCATGGTTTATGATGCAAACGGATGCTCAGCTTCAGCAGGCGCTCCGATCGTGATTGCAAATCCTGCATTACTCACTGCTTCTGCAGTTGGTTCTTCACAGGTGTCATGCAACAATGCATCAGACGGAATTATTACAGTAACTGCTAATGGAGGAACAGGAGCTTATACTTATTCACTCAATGGAGGAACTGCTCAGGCATCAAATATATTTTCAGGATTAGCTTCCGGTTCTTACAGCATTATGGTTTATGATGCAAAAGGATGTTCATTTTCGATCACTACTCCGATTGTTATTGCAAATCCCGCATTACTTACTGCTTCTGCTATTGGTTCTTCTCAGGTGTCATGCAACAATGCATCTGATGCTGTAATTACTGTTACTGCAAATGGCGGAACAGGAGCTTATACATATTCACTCAATGGTGGTGCAGTTCAAACATCAAATGTTTTTTCAGGATTATCAGCCGGTAGTTATGACATCATAGTTTATGATGCAAACGGATGTTCAGCTTCAATTGGTGACCCAATAATTATTGCAAATCCTGCATTACTTACTGCTTCTGCAATTGGTTCTTCACAGGTATCCTGCAACAATGCAGCAGACGGAATAATCACAGTAACTGCCAATGGTGGAACAGGTGCTTATACTTATTCACTCAATGGTGGAACTGCTCAATCATCAAATGTGTTTTCAGGATTGGCAGCCGGATCTTATAGTATTATGGTTTATGATGCTAATGGATGTTCAGCATCAGCAGGCACTCCATTAGTTATTGCAAATCCTGAATTACTCACTGCTTCGGCTGTTGGTTCATCACAGGTTTCGTGTAACAATGCTTCTGATGGTATGATAACAGTTACTGCAATTGGAGGTACAGGAGCGTTGACTTATTCAATTAATGGTGGCGCTGCACAAAGTTCAAATGTGTTTTCAGGATTATCAGCCGGTACTTATAGCATCATGGTTTATGATGCAAACGGCTGTTCGGTTTCAACTGGTGATCAAATAGTTATTGCAAATCCTGCATTACTTACTGCTTCTGCAATTGGGTCTTCACAGGTATCCTGCAACAATGCATCAGACGGAATTATTACAGTAACTGCCAATGGTGGAACAGGTGCTTATACTTATTCACTCAATGGTGGAATTGCTCAGACATCAAATGTATTCTCGGGCTTATCAGCCGGTACTTATAGTATCATGGTTTATGATGCAAACGGTTGTTCAGCTTCAGCAGGCGATCCAATAGTTATTGCAAATCCTGCATTACTTACAGCTTCCGCAGTTGGTTCTTCACAAGTTTCTTGTAACAATGCAACTGACGGTATTATCACAGTATCTGCCAATGGTGGAACCGGTGCCTATACTTATTCACTGAATGATGGAACTACTCATACTTCAAATGTATTTTCAGGATTATCCGCAGGTACATATACTTTGATGGTGTTTGATGCAAACGGATGTTCAGCTTCAGCAGGCGCTCCAATAGTTATTGCAAATCCTGCATTACTTACAGCTTCCGCAGTTGGTTCTTCACAAGTTTCTTGTAACAATGCAACTGATGGTATTATCACAGTATCTGCCAATGGTGGAACCGGTGCCTATACTTATTCACTGAATGGTGGAACTGCTCAGACTTCAAATATATTTTCAGGTTTGTCAGCCGGATCTTATAGTATTATGGTTTATGATGCTAATGGTTGTTCAGCTTCAATAGGCGCTCCAATCGTTATTGCAAATCCTGCATTACTTACTGCTTCTGCAGTTGGTTCTTCACAGGTATCATGCAACAATGCATCAGATGCAACTATTACAGTAACCGCCAATGGAGGAACAGGAGCTTATACTTATTCACTGAATGGCGGAATCGCTCAGAATTCAAATGTATTTTCAGGTTTAACCGCCGGGTCTTACACAGTAACAGTGCATGATGCAAACGGATGTTCTGCTTTAACTCTCTTAGTTGTTATTTCAAATGCTGATTTACTGACAGCCTCGGCAGTTGGTTCTTCACAGGTATCATGCAACAATGCTTCTGATGGTATAATTACAGTTACTGCAAACGGTGGAACCGGAGCTTTGACTTACACACTAAATGGTGGCGCTGCACAAAGTTCAAATGTTTTTTCAGGATTATCTGCAGGTACATATACTTTGATGGTGTTTGATGCAAACGGATGTTCCGCTTTAGCAGGCGCTCCGATCGTTATTGCAAATCCTGCATTACTTACGGCTTCCGCAGTTGGTTCTTCACAGGTATCCTGTAACAATGCATCAGATGGAATTATTACAGTAACTGCAAATGGCGGTACCGGAGATTATTCTTATTCCTTAAATGGTGGAACTGCACAAAGCTCAAATGTTTTTTCAGGGTTAGCAGCCGGCACTTATAGTATCATGGTTTATGATGCAAACGGATGTTCAGCCTCAGCAGGTGATCCAATAGTTATTGCAAACCCGGCATTGCTTACTGCAACCGCTGTGGGTTCTTCACAGGTATCCTGTAATAATGCAGCCGATGGCTTGATCACAGTAACTGCGCTTGGTGGAACAGGAGCCTATTCCTATTCACTCAACGGTGGAACAGTTCAGTCATCAAATGTATTCTCAGGTCTGGCTGCTGGTTCATACTCTATAATGGTCTATGATGCAAACGGATGCTCAGCTTCTATCGGCGATCCGATAGTTATAGCTAATCCTGCACTTCTTACTGCAACTGCAGTTGGTTCTTCACAGGTGTCCTGTAACAATGCAACTGATGGTATGATCACAGTTACCGCAGTTGGTGGAACAGGTGCATATTCTTACTCATTAAATGGCGGAACAGTTCAAACATCAAATGTTTTTACCGGTCTCGCAGGCGGGAATTATATTGTTACAGTATTTGATCAGAACAATTGTTCTGCTGAAACTCCTGCTATAATGATTGCAAATCCTCCATTGATCGTTGTTTCAACTACAAGTTCTCCCCAGGTATCCTGCAATAATGCAACTGATGGTATTATCACAGTAACTGCAAATGGAGGAACCGGTGCTTATTCTTATTCACTGAATGGAGGGACTGCTCAAAGTTCCGGTGTATTTTCCGGATTAGCTTCCGGTTCTTATGGTATCACGGTTTATGACGCAAACGGTTGTTCGGTATCAACAAGTGCTTCGATAGTGATTGCCAATCCTGACGTTTTAACGGCTTCTGCTTCCGGTTCACCACAGGTATCATGTAATAATTCATCTGATGGTGTAGTCACTGTTACCGCAACAGGCGGAACCGGTGTTTACACTTATTCACTTAATGGTGGAGCTGTTCAAAGTTCGAATGTGTTTTCAGGTTTAGCAGCCGGATCATACGTTGTATCTGTTTCCGATGCCAACGGATGTTCAGCAACTACAAATGGTTTAATTATTTCAAATCCTCCTGTTTTGACAGCTTCAGAATTGGTTACTTATATGATCCCCTGTGATGTTCCAAGTTATGGTGTTATAACAGTGACCGCACAAGGCGGAACAAGTCCATACACGTACAGCGTGAATGGAGGACAAGCACAGAGTTCAAATATTTTCAGCAACCTTACAATGGGTTGGTATGTTGTCAATGTATATGACACTTACAATTGTAATGTTGCTCTTGATTCAGTTTATATCAATAAACAGGCAGGACTGAATGCCTTTTTAAATGCATCACCACAGGTAACATGTCATAATTCAACAGATGGTATGATCACTGTTACAGCACACGGTGGAATGGGTTCAGATATGTATTCTATCAACGGTGGCGTATCACAATCTTCAAATGTATTCACAGGACTTGCTGCCGGTACATATACTGTGAGCATTATTGACAGTATTGGATGTGTAGTTGCATTGTCACCAATAACAATTATAAATCCTGATTCAATCATTGTTGGTGTTATCGCTTCTTCACAGGTATCCTGTAACAATGCATCTGACGGGATGATCACAGTAAATCCTACAGGAGGTACAGGAGCTTACACATATTCATTGAATGGAGGAACTGCCCAGAGTTCAAATGTGTTCTCAGGACTCAGCACAGGTACATATTCTATCATGGTTTATGATGCCAATGGCTGTACAGCACCCTATGGATCGCCCATTATAATTGCCAACCCAACACTGCTTAGTGCAACGGGAACAGGCTCAGCACAGGTTTCATGCAACAATGCAAGTGATGGAATGATCACTGTAACTGCTTCAGGTGGAACAGGAGTATATACATACACCCTGAATGGCACAGTAGCCCAGAGTTCAAATGTCTTCACAGGACTGGGAGCAGGAACATATAGTATCAGCGTTTTTGATGACATGGGCTGTTCTGCTACAATATCATCAATTACTATTCTTAACCCTGATCCGATAACATTCAGTGCATTTCAAACAGGGATCAGCTGTTCAGGGATAGCTTTGGGTAGTGTGACAATCAATGCACATGGAGGAACTCCACCCTATGAATATTCGATTGACGGCGGATTGAATTTTTATACTTCAAACGTTTTTGATACCCTGAAACCACAGGTACTTCAGATTGTAATCACCGATGCAAATAACTGTTCAACTCAGATGACAGACTTTGTGGTGACTGAATATAGTCCTTTGGCAGCTACTGTAAACGTTATGTCCGGGAACAAATGCAATGGATCAAGTGATGCATCTGTTCAGGTCAATGCAACCGGTGGAACTGATACTTACTATTACATGGTTGATAATTCTACTCCGTCAACAACCAATACCATTAGTGGTCTGGCTGCAGGCGATCATACAATAAGTGTTATTGACGGCAATGGCTGCAAAATAGATGTTCCGTTTGCAATTCAATCAATAGCTGCAATAAATATTGACTTGTTAACGGTAGGTGATGCAAACTGTATGGGAAAGCAGGACGGATCAATTCAGGTATCAGTTACAGGAGGAGTAGAACCTTATACCTATAGCTGGTCCAATGGAGCAGTTACACCAATACTCACCGGACTGGATGCAGGAACCTATACACTGACACTGACGGATGGAAACGGTTGCAAAGATGAATTTTCAAGAACAGTTAATCCCGGAAATACAGAAGAGCAACTCACCATCAATAATGCTTTCTCCCCGAATGGCGATGGTATTAATGATCTGTGGATAATCAAAAACATTGAACTGTATCCGGACAACACACTTACAGTTGTCAACAGATGGGGAAATGAAATTTACACTATCAATGGTTATCAGAATAACTGGGACGGAAGTCAGTTGGATGAAGGCACTTACTTCTACATACTGAAAGTAAAAATGTGTGAAACCGACAGGACATTCAAAGGATATGTAACCATAGTCAGATAATTAAACAATAAGGAAAATAAAAATAAAAATAAATTCATCACTTAATATTCAATCAAATGAAAACAATTATAAAAATCATGGCGCTGCTTCTAATCACTGTAAGCGGATATGCCCAGCAAGATGCACAATACAATCAGTACATTTTTAATTCAATGGTGTTAAATCCTGCTTATGCAGGCACCAAAGGATTGATCAATGTCAATGCTATCTATTCGACCCAATGGACAGGATTGAGCGGGTCACCGACAACACAATCATTAAGTGTTGACGGGCCCGCCACAGAGAAAGTCGGTGTTGGCTTTCAATTGATCAATGATAACATTGGCGCCCAGTCCCAGCAGAGTTTGTTCGGGAACTATTCGTACAAAATTAAACTAAGCGAGAAAATGAGATTAAGTATGGGGATCGCCGTTGGCGCCTCATACTTTTCACTGGACGGAACGAAACTGGTAACAGATAATCCGGATGATCCCGCCATTCCCCATACGCTTGTTACAAAATTGAGACTGGATGGAAAAGCAGGATTGTTTCTATACAGCGACAGGTTCTATGCCGGCTTTTCATCAACCGACCTGCTTTCGAATGTTTTTACCAATAAAGATCTGTTGGTGGCAGCCCAGGTAAGGCATTATTACCTTACCTCTGGTTATGTTATTGACCTCGGAACACAGTTTAAATTAAAGCCAAGCTTTCTTATCAAAGAAGACTTTAAAGCGCCAATGAATATTGACGTAAACGCCTTTGTCCTTTATCGTGAAAGATTCTGGCTTGGCACCAGCCTGAGATTTGGAGAAATGGCTTTCGTCAGCAAGGATCTTCAGACCTCGTTGAAATCAAGAGATGCCATCGTGTTCATGGCAGAGATCAATATTACCGACAAGTTAAGAGTGGGCTATGCCTACACATATTCCATGTCCATGCTGAGCGCTTATCCGGGGCATGAGTTCTCTCTGGGATATTATTTCCCGAATAAAGTTGAAACAAAAATGAAATCAATCAGGTATTTCTAAAATTTAAAAATCGTTGAGTTATGAAAACAAAACATACAATACAAAGACAGATTCTGGCAATTGTGGTAATCCTTTTGTTCAGTATGAGCGCCTATTCACAAAACAAACTCCAGCAGGCACAGGCACTGAAGATGAGATATGATTATGCCCAGGCCATCAGTATGTACACGGATTATTTTAAAACCGCCACACCTGCGGCACCCGATATCAGAGATCTTATTGAATGCTACATGATGATCAATGATACCAAATCTGCAGAAACCTGGTATGCCCAACTTATTTCGAAAGGAGGATACACTGCCGGAGATCTGCTTCATTATGGAGATATCCTGAAAAGCAATGGGAAATACGAAGAAGCAAAATCGCAATTTCAAAGCTTTGCTGCGATGAGTCCGACAGGGAAAGACACGGCAGATGCAGAAATTCTTTCATGCAACAATGCACTGGCATGGATGGCCGATCCTGCATATTTCACAGTTACCAACGCTACAGCTTTCAATTCAGAAAACTCGGACTTTGGCGCCATCAAATTTAATGATGGATATATTTTTACCTCCGACAGGAAATTGCCCCAAAAGGATTATTCCGGCAATGAGATATTCGGATGGACCGGACAGCCCTACTATAAACTTTATTTTATTTCAGGAGTCAACAGCAGTAACCCCGTCATTGAACCAGAATTGATGTCAGGTCTGAACGCCAACTATCAAAACGGAGCAGCTGTTTATGATGCCAAAGACAACATCATTTATTTTACCAGGACCAAAATGGTAAAAGCATCAATGGGACCACTGAACAGCGACCCCACAAGCTGGTATGATCATTCATCTGTCAGAGATTTCGTGAATCGCTGGGAAATATTTTCAGCCAGATATTCCAATGGCAGATGGGAGGATATAAAAGCCTTTGATTATAACAATGCGAAGAAATTCTCTGTAGGACATCCTGCCATTTCATCCGATGGACAAACACTCTACTTTGTTTCAGATATGCCCGGCGGATATGGGAAAACAGACATTTATTATTGTACAAAACTACCTGATGGCACATGGGCAAAACCAGTAAATGCCGGGAGCAAGATCAATACAGCAGGACGGGAATCATTTCCCTATGTTGATCAGGATGGAAAGCTTTATTTTTCTAGTGATGGATTGCCAGGTATGGGCGGGCTTGATATTTTTTCTGCCGAAGGCAGCGAAAATAACTGGTCCGACCCGGTTAACCTGGGCTATCCTTTGAATTCGTCAAAGGATGATTTTTCCATTTACTTCACAGAGGCGGGCACCACAGGTTATCTTTCGTCAGACAGGAATGGCGGAAAAGGTTCAGATGATATTTATTCATTCAAACCCGAAGCAAGAATACTTATCCTTGCAGGAACAACAAAAGAAATGCACCCCGACAAAACTTCATCAGCATTAAGTGGTGTAAATGTTCTTTTGGGAGATTCCACCAAAGGAGATAAGAAACTTCTGACTTCAGATGAGAATGGCAGATTCTACAGCATACTGGACTGTGGTGATACTTACCAGGTCAATGGCACACTTGATGGATACACATCTCAATCGAAAGACATTGTTGCCACCATTTGCAAAACGAGACACGATACAGTTTACGTGGATCTGGACCTGAAAAAGAACACGATTTATCTCGTTGCAATAGCAAAAGAAAAGATGCCTGACGGAACATTGACAGCATTCAGTGGTGTGAATATTTTAATAACAAACACTACTTTAAAAACCAACAACCCGTCATTGGTCACAAACAAAAGCGGAAGGGCTACTTCAAAGCTTGACTGTTCTTCAGATTACACGGTAACCGCAGCAATAGAAGGATATTTAAGTCAATCGAAGGACCTGACAGCCATCTGCAAAAATGAAAGTGATACTGTTTTCGTAGAGTTTGATATGGACAAGATCGTTCTCAACAAGCCCATCGTTCTTAATAATATTTACTATGATTTTGACAAATGGAACATCAGGCCGGATGCTGCATTGGAGTTGGACAAACTTGTAAATATTCTCAGGCTGAATCCACAAATAAATATTGAACTTGGCTCACATACCGACAGCAGGGGAGCAGCAGCATACAATGATGCCTTGTCACAAAGGCGAGCTGATGCAGCCGTTGCATACATTGTATCCAAAGGTATTGATGCAGGAAGAATGACTGCAAAGGGTTATGGCGAAAAAGTTCCGGTCAACAAATGTGTTGACGGTGTAAGTTGTACAGATGAAGAATATCAGATGAACCGCCGCACGGAATTCAAAGTAACCAGTATTAAACATGGTGTCTATTAAAAAATAAAAAGTATGAAAGAAAAAAGTAAAGTGAAAAAGAATTCAATATCGGATGTTAACTTAAAACCTGAATGGCGTTTAAATAATACTTACAGTTAACAATCAAAAAAGTAAAATAATGAAAACAACAATTTTTTCTCTGACACTGCAGCTGGCCCTATGCATAGGCACAGCCAGTGCCCAGAGAACAATTCAGTTCAAAGAAGTAAAGATAACTCATTTTCCATCTTTATTTCACAATTTCAGATTGGATCAAAATTCAATAAAGCTTCATGCTACACCAACCGGTGATCTTTTAAATGTGAAGAACGTAGTGCCATTCAAACTTCCACCATGGGAAGTTGCTCAGTATGTTTCTCCGGCCAGTCAGGTTCTCAGGGTTGCAAAGGCAGGTAATACTACATATACCGCAGCTTTTGTGATAAGAAAACCATAAGGAGGGTGTTTAATAAAGCTTAAAAAAATATTTCATGAACTTTTAAGTTTCGAATCTGAAAGCAATTGAAAGAAGAACCAGAATGCACAAAGTACCGGTTTTAACCGGAAAACATAGAGTACAAATGTTAGTTTAGATAGGTGGGTATGTATGGACTTTATGGACTTTGTGCATTTTTTTTTAAATCTCAAACCAGTTGAGTATTTCTTTTTGATTGAAGAATACAGACACTTTATTAATTCTTCACGAACATTATAAGACAGAGTAGTTAAATAGAAATGAAAAAAAGCCTTTGCATAGCAAAGGCTTTTTAGTTTTTTCGTACCCGGGGTGGGAATCGAACCCACACGACCGCAATGGTCACAGGATTTTAAGTCCTGCGTGTCTACCAGTTCCACCACCTGGGCATGTATGAAAAATAAAACCTCTCTTATTACAGAGAGGATTATCATGAGCGGGAGACGGGACTCGAACCCGCGACCCCGACCTTGGCAAGGTCGTGCTCTACCAACTGAGCTACTCCCGCATTAATTTGGGAGTGCAAATATAGCAAAAAATAATATTCCGCAATTTTTTTCGAATTTATTTTTGGTGGTAAAAATAACCGGTGGATGATCCAGGCTGATTGAAAATGCTGATATTATGAGTGATTACTACCAAAAATCGGTGAAAAAAATATTTTCATGTTCACACAAATTTTTACATTTGTTAACTGTTTTCAAATTTTCAGTTCATTTTAAAATAAAAACAAATGGGATTAAGCATACACTATCGAGGTAAGTTCAAACCAGGAGCCTCTTTGGCGGAGATGATTGATGAAGTAAGGGAAATTGCAAAAACTTATAATTGGCACTACCATGTTTTTGAAACATCGTTCCCTGAAGAAGGATTTGATAAAGATTATAAAGACAAGCTTTATGGCATCTGTTTTTCACCACCTGAATGCGAGCCTGTGTCACTCACTTTTCTTTCCAATGGTAGAATGTGCAGCGTTATGTCCCTTACAACTTTTGGGAATTCGCTAAATAAAGATTATCAAAAATACCTTTACATGCTTTCCACAAAGACACAATTTGCAGGTGAAAATGTGCACAAGCTAATTATCCATATTCTAAGATACATCAGCAAAAAGTACATCAGCAACTTTAAGCTAACAGATGAAGGGCAGTATTGGGAAACAGGAGATGAAAAAGTCCTGGAAGCGAATTTTAAAAAATATACTGACTTGCTGGACCTGGTTACCGGCACGCTTCAAAATCTTCCAATGAAAGCAGGTGAAACATTTGAAGAATATTTTGAAAGATTGATAAAGATCGTAGATGGAAAAAGAAAAAAGTGAAAAACCATTAAAATTGGGATTCAAATCCCAAATTTCACTTTTATTTAAAATAAAAAAGGGTTTCAAAGTGTAATATTTTGAAACCCTTGTCTTTATCAGCTCCCCCTGCTGGACTTGAACCAGCGGCCCTCTGATTAACAGTCAGATGCTCTAACCAACTGAGCTAAGGAGGAATTTTTTCCTTTAAAGGGCTGCAAAAATAAAAGTAAATTTTGAATTGTACAATTTTATTTCTAAAATTTGCAAAAAATATAATTATGAAAAAAGTAATAGGTATAGGAAATGCGTTGGTGGACATCATGACCAAATTAGAAAATGATTCGCTTCTCGCTGAACTGAATCTTCCTAAAGGGAGTATGCAACTTGTGGATAAAATCGTTTCACGCAATATCATTGAAAAGACTAAAAATCTTCAACCATCAATTGCCAGTGGTGGCTCTGCCGCCAATACAATTCATGGTCTGGCACGTCTCGGAATTTCTTCCGGTTTTATTGGTAAAATCGGTAAGGACACGATGGGCCGCTATTTCAAAGAGGACATGGAAAAAAGCAATATCCAGACCGATCTTCTTGAAAGCGCTTCCGATTCGGGTGTTGCCATCGCTCTTGTGAGCCCTGACGGCGAAAGAACTTTTGCTGTTCATTTGGGCGCTGCTGTTGAATTGACAGCAGATGATCTGAAACCTTCATTTTTTACAGGCTGTGAGCTTTTGCATATTGAGGGCTACCTGTTGCAAAATTATTCGCTCATTGAAACCGCCTGCGCTATGGCAAAGAAGGAAGGTCTTAAAGTTTCACTGGACCTGGCCAGCTTTAATGTGGTGGAAGATCACCGTGAGTTTTTATCTCACATTGCTAAAGATTATGCTGATATTATTTTTGCCAACGAAGATGAAGCAAAAGCAATGACAGGCCACGGTCCTGAAGATGCTCTTCATCATATTGCGGAATGGTGCGAAATTGCAGTTGTCAAAATTGGAAAAGAAGGATCACTTATAAAAACCAAAGGTGAAACTTACAAAGTTCAGGCAATAGAAGCGATAGTTGCCGACACTACCGGTGCGGGCGATCTGTATGCTTCAGGATTCATTTATGGTTTTTTGAATGGACTCTCATTTCACGAATGTGGAAGAATTGGTTCGCTCCTGGCAAAGCATGTTATTGAACAAATCGGAGCCAAGATCACTGAACAGGGATGGCTGGAAATTAAGAGGAAATTGTAAGGATTTTTCTTTAGGTTCTGCACAGAATTTAATTCCCGGTAACAACAAAAAACCCCGCACATATTATAACTGTGCGGGGTTTTTTATGATTTTATTTTGAACTTTTTTCTTAGAGAAACTTTCAAAATAACTTCCCCAAATTAAATTCAGAGCATCAATTGCATCCCGCCTAAGCGGGATGATAATAAAGTTTGGTTCCTTATTGCTTTAGCATCATTCTTTGTAACTATGAGGCTAAAGCCAAATGCTTTTTGTTTCTTTTTTCAGTCAGTTAACCCCGTTGGATATTACTTAATAAAAATGATTTGCAAAAACTAAAAAGCTATCCCACGGGGTTAAAACTGACTGCAATTGATGAATTTATTTTGATCTTTTCACTTATTCAGCAATCACCATTTCTTTTACAATTGTTTTATTGTCGGTGGTGAGAACACAGTGATAAATTCCGCTTCTCAGATTGCCGGCATTAAATGTGGTTGTATGATTTCCGGCTTCGGTATTTTCTCCGTTGATAAGAGTTGCCACTTCCTGCCCGATAAAATTAAACACTTTAATCGTTACTTTTCCTGCTTTTTCAATACTGTAGCCAATAGTTGTTGAATGATTAAAAGGATTGGGATAGCAACTTAATTGGTTGTTGTCAGTCGGAATTTGATCCACAGATGCAGGTGTGACAGGCGGGAACAGGATATAATCAATCCAGCCACAGTCGCTGCCTTCGCTGATCGAAACATCTTTTTCATAAGACCACATGAAGGTATGGGTTCCTGCTGTTACCGGATAAGCTGCTCTTGACCATATTCCTGTTGAATCACTGCTAGTGCCGGTCCATTCACCCTTCCTGGTTCCGTCAATATAAAATCTCAAAAAATCATATCCTTCTTCTGAAGAAACTTTTTCATAAAATGAAATACTGTCATTAATAAGCACATTGAAATGAATGCTCAGAGTGGAAACGAGTGTGTCTGTTATTACACCTGATCGTGCCGAATAAACTCCCTGGAAAGGATTAATGTTTGTGATCGTCCAGGGATGTTGTCCCTGCACCCATGGGAACTTATGAAAATTTCCTGTTTCCCAATCTTCATCAACCAGACCGATCATTAAACTGAGGGGTTTCTGAGCGGAATATAATCCAGACGTCAAAGTATTGTTGAAATTAGCAAGGCTTCCAATGACTGCCGAAGGACTTACAGTGACACTGAATGATGCATTGGCAGCGCCTGTAGTCGCAGCAAGTGTTCCAAGATTTGCTGTGCCGTTATTTATTGTCACAGCGCCTGATGTCAATGACAAATCGCTGACACTATTTGCTGCGTCTGCATGGCCTGAATTGGTTGAATGGATAATGATATTGGCAGTTTCTCCGGGATCCAGCCGGCCATCTCCATTTCCACCTGTAGCATCATCAACCGTAACAGCGCCGATGGAAAGGATGGGCGCATTGAGAACGACATTGAAGGTGCCTGTCCAATTGTTACCGCTTCCATCAGTAATGTATAGTGTAAATGGAACCAGATGATGATCAGGAATGAGATTACTTACAGTAAATGCATAGGCATTGCTCTGAACTGATGAATTTCCATTGACAATCGTCCCCCATGGCTGTGTGGTATCTGTTAACGTAATATAAGTGTCGTGTGTTCTCAATTTGGCAGAAACCACATTTGCTGTTGTTGCTCCTACATTTTGCAAAGAAATATCCAGAGTTATGTTTTCACCAAAATCAGCTTGTCCGTTATTGTTTCCTCCTGCATCATGGATAACATTATTGTTGTACATGATGTAAGGACCCGTAGGGCTTGCAACCAATACTGTGCTGATGAAAGGCGCTCTGTTTTGTTTTGTGACAACAACATTTGCAGTACCTGCAACAGTGAAAGGAGTAATTGAAATGTTGGCAACTCCCAGCGAATCGGCAAGAGCAGCGCCATGCAGCACACCGCCATATGAAACGGCAGCATAAGCATAAGGTTCCGTGGTGACAGTGAATGATGTTGTACCAAGTGGTATCATCGGATTATAAGTGGCTGTCAAAGCCGGCGGAACTCCGTAATAAACCATCAGTGAAGGGTCGCCCATCAGGCAATAAATTTCCCAGTAATAATCTGTCATACTGCTGCCGGATTGTGTTACAGCAAGGTTACCCGCAAACACCATTTGTCCCTGTGAAGCATACCATTCTCCAAAAGGTTCTCCGTGATCGTGAAAAGTCCTGTCGTAAGCGCCCAGTGTCCCGGCATTGTAAACAGGATTTACCGTTACAGCTTTATATCCTATGCCCCACCAGTAATCTTCGTCCCAATATGAACTGTTTGATCCGCCAATGTAGCCAATCGCACCTTTGTTATTTGCCCTTAAAAGTTCAGCCCCGAAGCAGTCAACATTAAACGTGTTGGTTGCGCAACAATTGCCTACCATCAAAGGATATTTATGAGTATTTTGCAAACCTGCAATATCCGAAATTGAAAAGGAAGGGTTGGCCCATCCACTCGGACTGCCGTGTGCCGTGTAGTTGGCATAGCATACGCCATCGCTGACATTCTGAATAATGTTTGCTGCGCTGCTACCTGAAATAGCATACAAATAGGTAAATGAATTTAAATTGTGTGTCGTGTTGAAATAAGTTGAAGTTCCGTAATTGATCTGTCCGTCGCCATACAAGGGGCCGTTTGTTGGATCCTGTCCGGCTATCATGACGCAATTTTTCAGGTACGAAGGGTCGGGCATCAGGTACTGCTCATATTCCAGTGTCTTGTCAATTTGTGGTTGCAGTTGCGAAAGACTGTCTGCCGAAAAACGTCCATAATAAACTTCGGGGAAATAATCACCCGTATATTCGCAATAGTAAAGATCCGTGGGCTGTGTACCTGTGTTGCCTGCAAAAGCGGGTATCTGCGCAACGTCGCCTACAAATAAAACAAATGTCGGGGCAGGGTTGCTGACGGTGCCTGCATTGTATAAACCTTCAAGGTAATTTTTTATCGAGGTGGTGGTATTGCCCACTGCAATATTATTCGTGTAAGCTTCAACAACTGTAAATCCCTTTTTTGTTTTCCACTGAATGAATGGCTGGAGGGCGGTCTGGAATGCAGGATCCGAAACGATGACGTATTTCACCGGATATTTCGACATTGTATCTTTTGCCGTGTGTGATGACTTAAAATTGACAAGTTGATTTCCAAACATGCTCTCGAAATAATGAGAATAAGTGTTCCTTTTCAATGCCATTGTTTGCGGAACATCGGCGCCCGGAAATGTCACTTCAACCTTGATATCATTATACACCTGCACCGTGTTGGTGACAGGGTTATACCTGACGGGAGCAATGTTCACACGCGCAATTCTTACGCCCCTCATTTCGCCAAGAATTTCAACGGTTACAAGCTCATCCGTGTTAAACTGGTTGATTGTGTAAGCGGCAATATTTTGAACAAAATCCGGCAATTTCTTTGTGGCATCCTTCGAAACGGGAGGCTGGGCAGGCATTAGTTGATTTGTAATTCCGTAGTCCGAAAGTTTATATTCCGTCACTGAATAACTCACAATCTTTACATCAACAGTAGCGCCCAGTGGTACTTCAATAAGCTTGCGTAGCATGGGCAATTTTGGCATTCCCACGGCATTTGATGAGCCATATTCAGGAATTTCCAACTCGGTGAAATTTCCGTTATCGGTTTTAATATTGCGGTAATTGAGGGTTGTAAAAGTATTCGATAACTGAAGTTTTGAATACGTATTCTCGCCCACTTTCAGTTTGGCTTCACCGGTTTTCACTTTAATATCGCCGGCTTTGAGTGAGAACACAATAAATGACATTACGGCAACAAGCATTATTCGCAGGCCGAATCTTAAATTCATGTTTTTCATTTAAGAGATTTTAGTTTTTGAAAAGAAGTGTAAAGATAAGCAGTATTTCCCGAATTCAAGCTGTTGTTAGTGATTTTTAACTTTTATTTTATTTTATTGGAAATGTTTTCAAGAAAAATAAAACTCATATTTGCAACAAAATGGACATAATAGTTTCAGAT
>Ga0209697_10005537_pt1 | contig 15704 bp, 7 predicted proteins | sample AliMusrvi5mmetaG_FD_184115 | JGI IMG/M metagenome (GOLD analysis project Ga0209697, IMG submission 184115) | Freshwater lake bacterial and archeal communities from Alinen Mustajarvi, Finland, to study Microbial Dark Matter (Phase II) - Alinen... | ecosystem: Environmental > Aquatic > Freshwater...
TGCTTGAGGTGGATCGTGGTTGCCAGTTCCTTTGAGAACGAATCGACCATTCCTGACCGCCGCCCGCGCTTGGGGAGCATGAACCGAAATATTCCGGTATCCACCCCGACCGGAGTGAAAACAGCAATCGCCCGAGCCCAATTCGTCAAGTCTGATGATCCAAGGCCGAGATACGCAAAATCGCTTTCATTCCATCCCTTGTGTGCCCCGGCATCCTTCGATGGCTTCCCGGTGTGGTGAACCGCAACCGTGATGCAGCCGGTTCGCTGTTGGATCGGCTGCAGTCCATTCCGCAGAAATGAGCTGGCAACCTTTTGCTGTGAAATGTCGTCGCCGACGTACGAAAGCAGCGGGTCGATGACGACGAGTTGGGCGCCGGTCGCCACCACGATCTTTTCCAGCCATCCGCAGAAATCCGAACCGGTACGCGAACACTCCTGACGCCACAGGATATTCTTCCTCGCCAAGGCTTCGGTCGCTGAATCGAAGTTGGCAGCCTTGAATGCACCGCGAATCATTTCCGCCAAGTCGCCACGGTCATTCTCGGCTTGCACGACGAGCACCTTTAGCGCCTGCCGAAACGTGATGCCGTGCCACGTTACCCCCGCCGCCGCGTGAATGCACAGGGACGTGATGAGGGTGGACTTGCCGATGCCCGAGGGGCCGATAATCATCCAGCTTCCACCCTTGCTGAGAAATCGACGCTTCTGGCCGATGAGTGCGTCGGGATCGTCCGTCGTGTTGGTGGCTAGGATTTCATCGGTGGTGGCAACCTCCTTCAAGAGAGGGTCGCGGGAAAGCTCGATCACCTGATGGAACACCTCATTGTGTTCCGGCCGGTCCGCGCGGATCCAGTCGTTGGCGTCCTTGTGGGGCTCGGGCGTCTCGAAGACGGCAAACTGGGTGATCTTGTTGCGGCTGGACTGGATGCGGTTTAGCCACTCCTCAGACGGGGTGCGCCCCTCCTTGTTGATGTTTGGCCGGGTGACTCCATCCTTGCCGGTCTTCTCCCTGGGGTCGTTCTGGTTGATCGCAATCAGGCTGGAGATTGCCAGCTTGGAGACATCGGTGTGAGAGGTGGCGCTGCGGGTGATGTAGGCAGCGTAGATGCCCGCGTTCTCCGGATCTTGGGCATTGAGCTTGTCGAGCACCGCGAAGGCGTCCCACTGGCTCTCAAAGGCCAGGCAATGGGAAGCATCGGTGGGGCTGCCGATGATGAGCGGGGAGGATTCCGCCCCGGATGGATAGTAGCGCCAGCCGTCGCCGCTCTTGTGGTGAATGGCCACGACCTGCCCCTTGGCATTGTGGACTGGAAAGGCGAAATTTCCTTGGAAGCATCCGATCAACTCTTGCTCGCGCATCCACCGAACGCACTCAATCGAGTATCCCCGCCATTCGCATAGCTCGGAAGCCTTCTCCGGGGTGAACTCAGATACGCACTTCTTCCAGTCAATGAGGGTGGTGGTGGGGGATGACACCCGGTAAACCGGAGCCTCGTCGAGAGGAGTTGGGTCGTGAAAGGTGAAGTTTCCCGGGTCGATGCGCCCCTCTGTATCACCGGTGGGAGCAATCTTGCAGAATTCCTCCGATGCCGATACGGAATCTGGAAATGAAAGCGAACGAACGATTTGGAAAAGTTTGATTAGGTCTCCCGATTCTCCGGTGGAACTATCTACCCATACCCCGGCCTTTTCACCTTCAAGCTCGACTCCCATGGACTTGCCCGGTCCGCCGTCGGTGCCGCCACAAATCCATCGTCTTCCAACTTTCTTTCCTCCTGGCAGAAGCTCCCTGCAAACCGCCTCGGCTCGGGCGTTGAGTGCTTCCTTGGCTTCTTGGGTGCGTTCGGGTGAGATCATCGGTCAAATATTCTGGGTGTTGACCGCCGGAATTATCGAGGTAGAGTGGAGGCACCTTTGAGCTTCCAGCCCCGTCCCGATTCGTCGGAGGCGGGGTTTTTTAGGCTACGGAGGCAACGGCTTTATTCGCGGCCTTGTGTGAAGCTCGGCGTGGGTTGCAACGGGTGGTTCGGGCCTCGATGAAGCGCTCGATGGCGATGGGCCTGATGCGAACGCTTCTGCCGATGCGCACAATTTCAATGTCGCCGGTCGCAATGGCTTCATCGATTGTTCGAACGCATGTTGCCAACATCTTGGCGGCGTCAAATCGGGTTAGCAGCGTAGACGTTACATTAGCCGCGCTGGACTGCGGGCGGGGTTTTCTTGTGGTGGGGGGTTGCATGACAACCCCTAACCTTCGCACAGACCAACTTTTGTAACGGGGGTTTCGTGCGTATTTAGTCGAGCGACTAAGTGTGCGCGTCAGGCACGGCGCTAACTTTTGCGAGAATCCTCCTCAGAGCGGATTTGGCCGGATCCCCCCTTCGCGTGTTGCTCGTCGGAGTAAGCCCGCGCTCGCGGATAATCTCAGGAACCAAGTGAGGATTGGCTTTCAGTACCTTCGCAATCACGTCAACCCACTGCTTTCTCGTTACCGCTGAGTAGTCCGGCAAGTCGCGTATCACTATGAGCAAGGTCTGATCGATTGTTTCAATCTCGGTTGTCCCCGTGAATGCAATTGCCATGAACTCCTCGTCAGCGCACCAGCCCGTCCAAAACCCATCATCCCCCAGCTCGCCGACAGTGTGATTGTTCAATCCGTCGTATTCGGACAGCCGCAACAGGTAGCGGGCTTTGCTCACCCGCTGCAAATTCTCAATCGCAAACCCTTTGTCGGAGGTGTAAGCAGAATCCTCGGGACGCCCCATCGCGACCGCCTTCACCGCGCCTATGTCCATGCGCTTGGCTTTCTCAGCTACGGCTTTTCTAGCTTCCTTCTCCTGCGGCATAACCACCGGCCATTTCAAGACGGACGCCGCAAAATCCGGGTAGTGCTCGTTTAGAATTTCTACCGAATTGCACGCGATTTGATGAAATGAGCGCAAGGCCGAGTTGTCCCCACCTTTCGCCATGGCTAATAGTTTTTCCAACTCTGAGATTGCTGCTCGACCCGCTATCGCCCCGGGAGTCATCACTGGCGGTCCGGCGTAGGTACGGCTGTCGATCATCTGGCGGCCCTCCGTGATTTGGTGGTCTCTGGTTCGGCCTTTACGTCGGCAGGCTGATCAATCGGAATCACATTGGCGGGACCGGCGGCAGGGAGTATCCGCCAGAATGCCGCCGCGTGCTTTTCGGCAGTCGGGTTCTTGTAGTGCTCGTGCAACATCGCCGGATTGCTCTTGTGGCCAAGCTGGAGTGCGGTTTCACCCGCATTGCGGAAGTGGAACAGGTGATAGGTGCCGAAGCTGTGGCGGGCGGCATTCGAGGGGAAGACGAAAGTCTTGGTGACTTTGCCCTTGTCGTCCTTGGTGGTGAGGCTGGCCAGTGTCCGCTTGTAGCCGTAGCGGCGGGCCATGTCCCCCGGTGCGATGGGGCCGGCCGTGGCAACGTCGGGGCGAATCCACGCGTCAAGGTTGGGCTCGATTTTCACCGTGCGGGCCTCCCCGGTTTTCGAGACGGCGGCCGGTAAGTGGATTTCCCCGGCGGCGAGGTCGATCATGTGCCAATCCATCCGCCCCGCCTCGGCGTCGCGAATCCCGGCGAAGAATTTCAGCGCCCAGAACGTGACAAGGCGCGGAGCGGTGACCATCACCGCGCCCATGAACCGGGTAACGTCGGCGGGGAGCATGATGGCCGGCGCTCTGCGAGTGGCGAGCTTGACGGACTTGGACTTCGAGCGCTTCGCCAAGGGCACCGGGTTTGCCAGCATCCACCCCCGCGCCACGGAGAAGGCGAAGAAGGACCGGAGCGAGCGGGAGAGGTTGCTACGGGTAACCGGGGTGAGCTTGCCGCCTTCCTTGTCGGCACGGGTGGCACGGAGGCAGTTCAACCAATCGGTGAAGATGGGGGCGGTGATGGTGGAAATGATCTGCTGTCCGTGGTCGGCGGTGAATCTACCCAGGCGGCTCTTGAGGCTTGCAAGGTGGCGGACGCTGGAGCCTTCTGCTTCCTGATCGGCGAGGAACTTGTCCACAGCGGCTGTGACGGTCACCGACGCGTTGGAGGCAAGCCAGGTTGTCTTGAAGTCCCGGAGCACGGACACGAGGTCCGGCGGGGCGGGCGATGCTTCCTTGACGAATGACCGCCAGAAGGCAAGGGCCGCCCGCTCATCTTCCGCCACGCTGCCGAAGTCGGTGCCCATTTCACCGGTCTCCTTGCGCTGGTCGATTGCAAACAGATTGGCGTCGGTGAAGTTGGTGAAGAACCGGTCCATCCGTTTTCCATCCGCACCGGAAAATCTCACGCGATGGGTGTAACGGGGATGCACACAAGGGACGGCTTGAATGATTTTTCGCATGGCTGGAACCTGCCTTGCAGCTTGGCGCAGGTCAACCAAAAAGATTACAAAAGATTACTGCTAGGCATTTTTCGTTGTAGAATAAGGGATAACAGATGGCCTCCGAAGCCGTAGGTGCAGGTTCGATTCCTGCCGGGATCACTTTATAAATCCACATAGCCGATTTGTCGTAATTGCTCGACAGCGGAGGGTCGGCTTGGCATTTTGCCGCAGTGGAACGGCAGCAAGGATTCAGCGCACAAACGCGAGGTGTCCCTCTGGACTTTCCATTCCAGCCACGCCCGCCGTGCCCACGACCGATCCACGCCAGCCATCAGCTAACCAACCAACGCCGAGATGAACCCGTTTTTTTACCGCAACATTGGGATTCGCGGCCGCGTCGTACGCGGTCTGGGTGGGCTTGTGCTGCTCCTTGGGGCCTACCTGTGCCACGGGGCAGGTTTGAGCGGAACACTCACCGGGGCAGGCATGTTCATGCTGTTTGAGGCCCTGATCGGTTGGTGCGTGCTGCGCGCCTGCCGGATCAAGACCCCGTTGTAATCCCCCCCAATCCGTGCTTGCTCCGATGAAATCCACTAACCATGCTGGAGGCAGCCAACCATGAATGCTACTCCAGTCACGCGTCGCCATTTCCTCAGCGGACTCACCGCCGCTTCCGTAGTCGGCCCCTGGGTCAGTCGAGCCGCAGATGCCCCCGCTCCCAGCGCTCGGAAGATCAAGATTGGGCTCGTCGGCGGGGGAGGGCGTGGATCGTGGATCGCCGGGCTGTTTCAAAAACATGGGGGCTATCAATTCCACGGGGTCGCTGATTATTTTCAAGCGGTCGCCGACCGAGCAGGCGACACCCTCGGGGTGGATAAATCGCGGCGGTTTTCCGGGCTATCGGGCTATCGGAAATTGATCGACAGCGGCGTGGAGGCGGTTTTGCTCGAGGTGCCGCCGCATTTTTTTGCCGAGCAGGCGAGCGCGGCGGTGGCGGCCGGCCTGCACGTGTACATGGCCAAGCCGGTTGCGGCGGATGTGCCGGGCTGCTTGGCGATTGAAGCCGCCGGCAAGCTGGCGACGGAGAAGCAGCGTGTGTTTTTAGTGGACTATCAAATGCCCACCGAGCCTGCGAACATTGAGGTGGCCAAGCGCGTTCAGGCGGGGGCCCTCGGCAAGCTGGCGCAAGTGCAGACGTTTGGCGTGTGCGGGGGCTTCTCCGACCCGCCCAAAACCGCCAACATCGAAAGCCGCTTGCAGGGGCTCGTCTGGGTCAATGACATCGCCCTCGGTTGCGATTTATTGGGAAATTTTGACATTCATGCCATCGACGCCGCGCTGTGGCTTATTGGCGAGCGGCCGATTGCAGCCACGGGTTTCTCGAGGATCTCACGGGTGGACCCGCATGGCGACGGCCACGACGTGTGCTCGCTGGTCTATCAATATGCCAACGGCGTGGTTCACAACCACTTCGGGCAGGCACTCAATAATACCAGTGACAGCGTGCTGATGGCCATTTGCCATGGCCCGCTGGCTTACGCGCAGGTCAATTACTGGGGCAAAGCCTTTGTGCGGGGCGGTCCCCAACAATACAACGGTGGTGCCGTGGACAACCTTTACGATACCGGGGCCATGCGCAACATCGCCAGTTTCCACCAACAAATCAGCGACGGGGATTTTGCCAACGCCAGCGTGCGCCGCGCCGTGGATGGCTGCCTCACCTGCATCCTCGGCCGCGAGGCCGCCGAGCGCGGCATCTACCTAACCATGGAACAATTGATCAAGGAAAACCGCCGCCTCGAAGTGAACCTGGAGGGCCTCAAACCATGACCTGCAAACCGATTATCTGCCTGCTTGTTAACCTCGGTGCCGCCGCCTTTTGCGCTGCGGCGACGCCCGCATTTTTCGCGATGGACACCGGCACCCGCGATGCGACCCACCAAACAGCCGAGGCACAGGTCTCCTTGGTCAAGAGCCTGGGCTTTGATGGGATCGGCCCGAGCTACACTTCGCCGGAGGCATTGCGCGACATGCTTGCTGCGGTGGACCGTGAGCACTCGAAATTGTTTGCCTTGTACGTGCAGCTGGATCTTGACGCCGCGCAGCCGTTGAGCGCGGGAATTCGCGACTCGATTCACCAGTTGCAGGGGCGCGACGCGATTCTGTGGCTGCACGTCACATCCACGACCCACCGGCCGTCGGATCCAGCTGGCGACGCGCAGGCCACGGCCATTTTGCGCGAGGTGGCCGCGCTGGCGGAGCCGGCCGGACTGCGCATCGCTCTCTATCCACACAGCGGGATGTGGATTGAACGCGTTGACGACGCGCTGCGTGTTGCCCGTTTGGTCGATCGCAAGAACATCGGTGTCTGCTTCAACCTCTGCCACTGGTTGATGGTCGATGGCACCAACCTCGAAGCCCGGCTCACCGACGCCCTGCCGCACCTTTTTGTGGTGACCCTCAACGGTGCTGATGCAGGTGCCAAGGATTGGGGGAAACTCATCCAGCCCTTGGACAGTGGAACATTCGACGTGAGTTCATTACTAACAATACTCAAGACGCTTGGTTTTAAAGGGCCAATAGGCTTGCAACATTACGGCATCCAAGGCGACGCCCAGGTCAACCTGCAACGCTCGATGAGTGCCTGGCAGCACCTGCAGGCCAGCCCTCTGATGCCGGCTGGCAGTGCGCTGGCCGGGTGGGAGGCTGCCGCCGGTTGGAGCGAAGTTGGAAGTGTAGGTCTCGACCCGCAGAAGCCCACCATTCTGCAAACCCAGCCTGGAACCGGTGTGGTGGTCTCGCTAGGCAGCGGTGGCTATTTGCTGACCAAGGAGCATTTTGGTGATGTAGCGGTGCATGTTGAGTTTCTCATTCCGCAGCACTCAAACTCCGGCGTGTACTTCCTCGGTAGCCACGAACTCCAAATCTACGATAGCTTCGGAGTGGCCACCGACCCGTACCCCGGCATCGAGTGCGGTGGCATCTATCCGGAATGGCTGAACGATGCCAACGTCCGCGGCCATTCACCGCTGGTCAACTCCAGCAAGGCTCCCGGAGAGTGGCAAACGTTCGACGTGACTTACCGCGCTCCGCAATTCGACGCCACCGGCCACAAAACCCGCAACGCCCGTTTCGAAAATGTCATCCATAACGGGAAACTTGTGCAGAATGATGTGGAATTATTCGGTCCGACCCGCGTCGGCCTAGCCGAACAGGCACGCGGCCCGCTGCGTCTGCAGGGCGACCACGGCCCGGTGGCGTTTCGCAATCTGCGCATCCGCCCGCTCGGCGAGTAAGCTGGCGAGTAAGTTTGGCGCGGAGGGGTCGGCTGCGGCCACGGCTGACGACTTACGATTCAATAGCTGGTTAGCGTTCCACATGTCTGCCGCCTACGCGGAAGAACCGCTGTCGGGCGGTGCCCAATGGCAGTTCCACAACATTCGTTGGAGGCGTGGCCGCAATGCTGTTGGAGACTTCAATCCAATTCACCAGATCGCTGCTGCCGGAGATCGTGTAAACGCATTTTTCGGCGCTTTGCCACTGGATTCGCAGGCGATCCGGCGCAGGGAGGTCAAAGGCCGATATCTTCATGCAGGAATTAGCGTCGGTCGGGTCTGTGCCACTCACATACTCGTCCAGGTTAGAGACACCATCGCTGTCCCAATCCTCGAGGGGGCCGCCGCCGGGCACATCTATCCCGCCAAAGTACTTGATTTCCCAGCTATCGGCCATGCCGTTGGCATTCAGGTCTATCAAAGATCGTGTATCAAAAGCGCCTGTAAGATGTGAGGAGACCAAGCCCAGCGCATTGGTGGCAAAAACCCGGTAGTAGTAAACCTGACCTGGGACCAGCCCGCTAAGGGTGGCGATGAAGGCTCCGGGTCCGGACGATCCGACGACCTGCGAGTGCTGCCAGAGATTCGGGTCATCCCCCGCGTCGGTCGTTGCCCACCCGATCCGCACGTTGGCGGGTTGATTGCCGACTGAATACATCACGGAGCCATTGATGTTAGCAGACACGCCATCAACGCCTGTGGGAACCCCGTTGGCAACCGCCAATAGCGGCTGGGAATCGTAAACCTTGCCGCCGCCGGCCACGGCCGCCCGGTTCATCATCTCGCGGTTCAGTCGATCCTGGTATTTGTTCTCCCGCCAGATATCCATCGCGCATTGAAGTGTGGCGTTAGGCATATCTTCGCGTGGCATCGCCGCGAGGGCGGCCTGGCCCTTTTGGATGAGCGCCAATGCTTGCGTGTAGTTCGCGCCAGTGACACCGATCAGGCACGGGCTCTTCTCTGGCCGGTCGAATGATATCTGTTCGCCAAGGCTCTTGACGCTGTCGGCGTCGTTAACATTTTTGCCGGTGAACCCAGTGATCTGGCTCAACTGGCTGAAGCTCAGCGGCGAGCGTCCGCCTGCATTGTCGGGGTAGTTAGAAGCGTAGCTTGGATAATAGACGGCGTTTAGATCGACCCATGTGACGATCCGGTCAAACTCCTCGGCGGTAAGCGTCACGCGGGCGGCGTGCGTTCCAAGGATCGTCTGAACCAGCCTGCTGGCGTGCGAGCCCCAGCTCTTGGCCTGTTGGATAGCTGCCGGGCCCGCGCCGACCGCGCCGGTGTAGCCCTTGCGCCAGAGTTCTGCGTAGGAGGCGTTGAAGCAGACGCCCTTGTCGCCGGCGAGCACCACCTTAGCCGCGCCCGTGCCGCCGTAGTCGTGACACTTCACGCATTTCGCGTCAAAAACCGGCTGCACATCTGTGAGGTAGTTGAACATTTTGGGCGGTTGCCCCTGCCATCCTTGGAGGGTGTCCGGGTTTCGCTGGAAGGCGCTCGGCATGAGTGAACCGGTAAAATGGGGAGCCAGCCCGCGATTTTCATGGCAGCCGATGCAGCCCTGGCTTTCGCCGGCTTGAAAGATTGTGCCGGAGCGCATGGACTGAATCATCATGCCGTTAGCGTCCAGCAATTGGAAGAAGACGAAGCGGTTTGCCGGCACCATGAAGTTGGCCGATCCATCCGCATCCACCGGCACCGTGCCAAGGATGCGCTTGGTTTCAAAACTGTCCCAGTTGACGCCGGGTGCCTCAATTCCTTGGGCACTCCAGACTTGGCTGCTGTAATAGCGTTTCTCCGGGGATTCCACCACGCGCAGGTACTTCACATCGCCCCGCGCCACGCCAGCCATGTGTGTGCCCTTGTAAACATCCATGATATATACACGGCTGTCAGAATTATCGTACTTACGCGGCACGGTCACCGTGTTAGGGCGAGGATGCGCCGCCAGCGGCATGGGATCGAAACAACCCACGCTGCCGCTTCCCTCGTCGTAAACCGGGGTTTCGCTGCCGTTCTGCGCATCGAGCAGATAGATCGCCATGTGTTCGCCAACCACCTGTCGCGAGCAAAGGAAATAGCGCCCGCCCACACCAGTGGCCGGTTCCACCAAGGGATACGGATCCTCGTGTTTCGGGCTGGTGCTGCCAAAGATATCAAAGTCATAGTTGACGTAGTTGTTCACGCGAACCCAGCTCTCAAGTCCTGTTGGCCATGTTTGCAGCACGGCACCCGGACCATCAAATGCCAGGCGGTGATCGAGCAGCGCGATCGCGCCCCAGGGCCGGTCATGACAGGCGACGAAGTTGCAGACGACGTAGGGCGTGCCTGGCACGGCATGTCCATCGACGACACCGCCCGGGCTACTGGTATTATTGCCATAATACACGGCGTGGCCCGTGCCTTCCGGGTCCACCGTCCACAATCCTTGTGCGTCGCCGAAGTCCCGGTCCACATATTCCCACCGATAGTAGAGGATCCGCCCATCCGGCATCAGGCTGGGGTGACCTTCAAAAAGAGTGCTCTTGCCGATTTGCACCACGTTAGCCCCATCAGCTTCCATGCGATACAAGTTATGTGACAAGTGCTTGTTGCACATCACATACTTCGGCTCGCGGCCGGAGACAAATGCGATGCGGTCATCCGCCAGATAGATCGGGTCGAAATCATCCACCCCTGCCAGAGTCGTCAATGGCTTGAGCCCGCTGCCATCCACATGAATCTCCCAGATATGATAGCTTTCGGCGGTGCTTTTTCGCCATGCGAACACGACTCGTTGGCCGGAGAAATGAACGTCGGGGTCGCGAATCACGCCGTCAGGCCCAGCGTCGAGCAGAGTTTGGACGGCACCTGTTGCGGGGTCGAGTATCTTGAGCGCCGCGCCGCCGCCGGTGTAGGCACCATTGTTGTACTCGTTAGGCGCAGAGGGAAACATGGTGTGGGTGTTGTGGTGGTCCGGCAGGTATTGTTTGCGAACCACAAACAGAATCGGCTGGTTGGTGACGGCCGCCGGCAGCGCCGCCTGAAGACTGGTACCCGGCAGTAATAAACTCAGGACCAACCCGGCCAACCGCGTTACGGAGCCACAACGATGGGCATCGCGCAGATTTTCAGAGTGATAGTACATAAGCAGCCAGGTCATCAATTTCCGAGTCGGTGAGTTCGGCCACTCGCGCGGCGTGAACCGTAGTGATTACTTCGCGCACGGTCGCCGCCCGGCCATCGTGCAGATAGGGAGCCGTGCGCCACACCTCACGCAGCGTCGGCGTGTCAAAGGCCATCCCAGCCTCCCGGCCGGTGCCCGTGCCTATGTCGTGCTTCAGCTGGTCGGTTAGATATGGGCCGCCATGACATTGCACACAACCCTGAGTCTGGAAGTAGGTTTGGCCACGGGTGGCTGATGCGCTCAAGGCACCGTTTACCAAATACGGGCTGGGCACCGGGGTCAGGGAGGCCAGATAGGCGTCTATCGTCTGGGCCAAGGCCTCAGGCTGGCCGGTGAATTCGATGTATTTGAGACCGGCCCGAATCGCGATCTGAGCATTGGCGCGGATGCCAGTCACCATCACTGGCGGGGTTTGCATCGAGTAGAGATGGCTCTTGGTATTTTTTGGGCTGCCAAAGCCGTCGTTCATCAAATCCCAGTTGAGCGAATCGGCCCGAGCGTCGGGATGGCAGCTAGCGCAGCTTTGCCACTGCTGTAGGCAAAGCGTCGCATCGTTGTAGTTGCGTTCGCCCAGGCGAGCGCCCACAACCGGCTTTGGCCAACCCAACCATATATCTTTGGCAGCGTTTTCCTGACCGGGTACAAGGCTCACCGCTGCGACCGAATCACTGAAATACTCGGCTGCGTAAAGCCGCGTCCCCGCCACTGCAATCCCGCGGGGGCCGTTGCCCTTGAGCGGCAGGCGGCGGCGCAAACCGGCCATAAACGTCAGGTCCTGCGGCACATCTTCCCCGGCATTCTGCAAGCGGGTTAGGAGAGCCGCCCGGTCAATCACGCTGATTTCATGGGTTCCGGCGTGGGCCACGCACAGGTATTGGCCGTCGGCAGTGCAGACCACGCCCCATGGGTTGGCCGCGCCAAGATCCAGATCATCTAGCAGAACCGTGTTTACCAGCGTGGCGGTAGCTGCGTCGATGATGCTCAGCCCGGCCGTGTTCATCCACCCCCGCGTCACCTGCGTCGTCGGCGCGTAAAAGCGTGATAACAGATGGGTGACAAACACGCTCGCACCGTCTGGAGACACACACAGCCCGCGCAGCGAATGCCCCCCCACGGGCATTCGGACGGTGGCGACAACCCTGTTGGTGGGGGTGTCAATGACGCTGACCACGGAGGCGATCGTGGTGCTGGTGGACGGCCCCGTAGGCAACAAGTTGGCGACGAAAAGCCGGCGACCGTCGGGCGTCAGCGCTGCGGTGTGGGGCTGACGGTCCACCGGGATCCGCGCCAAGGTTTCGCCTGTGCTGACGGCAACGACCGAGACATCGTCATTGAAGCGGTTACACACGTAGAGCCTCGAGCTGTCGGGGCTGACCACTGGCGACATCGGGGTATGGCCCACTTGGAATGTCTGTAGCAAGTCTCCGGTCAGGGCGTTAAGAACGAACACCTTGCCTGCCGCAACCCCGGCGGCAACATACAGACGCGTGCCGTCCGGGCTGAGGGCCAGTCCGTTAGGCACATCCGGCACAGAGAACGTCTGCCACAACAGTTCCGCACTCAAGTTCACCACTGCCACTTGTGACGCGGTTTGCTCCGCCACATACAGCCGGCTGCGGGTGGCGTCCACCACCACCGCGCAAGGGGATAGATACCCATCCCGTTCGTCGTCCAAAACCAATCCGACGGACTGGCTCGCAGTCAGCACCGCATTCCGGGCGTTGGTTAGATCCAAGAGGAAATAGCGATCATTCCTCAGCCCAGTGCTGCCGTTGACCATAACATCAATGAACACCTGCGTTTGGCCTGGCAAGAATGTTGCACTCCCGGAAATCGCCTGAAAATCCGAAGGGGACGCCGTTCTCAATTCGTAATCGAAGGAGACATTTTCCGGGTAGGCCGCTGACAAAGTGGCGATGAAGCGCATCGGCGACTGCCCGCTCTGGCTTGCCGCCATCTGGGCACCAGACACCGACAAGAGAGGAGCAAACGCTGTGAAAGTCTTCACTCCGGACCAGGATTCGCCATAACTGTTCGCCGCGCGACAGCGATAATAGTAAGGCGTTTGCGGATTCAAGCCGGTAACTGGCGTGGAGAAGATACCCGTTCCGCGCACACCCAGCGCGACGCTGTGGGCCCACCCGTCAACGTTTGTGCCGGCATCCGTGTCGCCCCAGCAAAGCCAGACGCTCGACGGTGCCGCGCCGATGCTGACCATCGTTCCGATCAGGGTGGCGGAGGTGGCCAGCAGGTTTGTTGCGCCTAACGAATTGGTTACCATCGGCAGATTGGGCTGCGTCGGCAAAACGGCACCGAAGCTGCAAAAGCCCGCGTTGGCCACGGTGTCCCGTTCAGCTTGAATCCAGTTGGCCGAGCGTGCCACTGCCGAAAGGCGGACCTCATCCAGCATGCCGTTGAAATACTCGCCCAAGGGGCTGGTATCCCGGCCGCCGATGCGGGCGTTGCGGCTTGTCGCCTGAAGGTTGCCGGTTTTGGGAGTTGAACCGGTTAGCACGCCATTGACAAAGAGGCGGATATAACTGCCGTCGTAGGTAGCGGCCACGTGCTGCCATTGGCCGACAGTCAGGGTCCCTGCGGTGACGGTGGTGGTATCCAGGCGGCAATGCAGCCCGGTCGGCATGGCGTAAAGTATCCAAGCATAATAGGGGTCGCTGTGGGTGGGATAGAAAGACTTCCCGATAATGGTGTTGCCGGAGAGCTGGCTCGGGTTGATCCACGCCGAAAGTGTGAGCTGATTATTCGTCACATTCAAGGAGGTGCTGTTGCCGCAATCGATGAAGCCCGAGCCGCCGAATGCGCGCCCTTGCCCCACCATGCCCGCAGCGGATACCGTGCCGCTGTTAGTCCCGTTATTGGCGTTCGAGGTGGCATCCGCCAAACTGTCCGTCAGGTGCCAGACACCCCGGAAGTTCTGGTCCCACACGCGGTTGGTGGCCGCCGGGGCGGGTGCGGCCGGGTTTCCCCAGTAGGCACGGATCACGGTGGTTGAAGTCAGTTTCGGCACCCGCACCCAGACTTGGGAAACACCGTTGGTATCCCACGACTCGATTTCATGCGCCAGGACCCCAGTGTTATCTGCGTCCGTGAAGCGCAGGTCGCGGCCCCCGCTCTGCAAATCCCCGTAGGCGAAGCCACTGAGCAGCGCCGGATCCAGCCTCACCAGCAGCGGGAAGTCGCTGAGCTCGCCCGCCCCTTCATAGCCAGCGGTCTGGATCGCCACGCTCCGGCTCCAGCTCGCCGGATCAACGCCCTGCATAACGCCGCCCGATAGCGGCGTGACCGTAACGTGATACGTCGTCGAGGAACCATCGTGCCCGGTCACAACATAATCCCGTGGAGCTGTGAAGTCCTGGCTGCTTCCGGAAACCGGGACGGCGGTGGCCAGTGGCGTCAGCGTGTAGGTGGGGGCTAGGTTCGTCACCACCGTCCCGTAAGGCACGGTCATGGCGATGGTCCTGGCGGATGGGTCGATCACCCCTGATCCATAGCCCGGGAAATTAAAGGTGAGGATCTCCGCTACCACCGGCATCATGTCGAATGCAAAACCCGTGACGTTGTAGTTGACCGAACAGCCCACGGTGACGGTAACATCTCCACTTCCCGCCGAGACGTCATACACGTGGTAGTACAGACCGTTGGCGTTATGCTTGGCGTTCTGAGTCGCGCTCACGCCGTCATTGACCGTGGTGGTGAAGGTCACATTCCCGCCGTCGCCACTGGCAACAAGGATCGTCAACCTGAAACCCCGACTGCCCCCAGCGCGATGCATGGTGAAGGTTCCCGGGTTGTCCCCGTTGGCTAGAAGCGGGGCACTCGTCAGCGCGTTGCCGTTGTCGGGATCCTGCATCTGCCCAAAATTCCCGTTGCCCGACCACATGCCGTAGTTATTTGCTCGCGTGATCGAGGTGATGGCGGCCGGAAGATGTGTCTGGTCGTTTGAGCCGTTGTAGTTGTCGGTGTATGCCCCATCGCCAGCATTGAGCCCATAGATCGTATAACCATCCGCTCCATACTTGGTGCTGCCGTTGAGGCCAAGCGCGGCGCCACTCCGCCAATTGGCACCTGTGGTGGCGTCCACACCCACGCTCACGGCCGCCCGAACACCACCCGCCCCCATGACCGTCATTGCCGCCATCAGAGCGCCGACACGTGCGAAGAGCGTGAGGATTCGCTTTTCTAACCAGTAGATATAAGGTTGGGTTTTTATAAGGCGATTACATTGTTAGGGATGAATGATGAATTGCTACGGGTTCGCTTTTTGATGATCGGAAAGCTGGTCGAAAGCGGTCATTCCAAGAACCGCAGACCATCATTTCGTTTTCTCCCCCCACAGTCAAACCTCTTCTTTCTCGACAAATGATTCCTTCATTTCGGGGATATTCCGGCTGATGAGTGAAAATTCATCTGTCACTTGATCCGATTTCCCTGCATCCGCGCCACTTTGCACGCTCCGGGCTTGCCCTTTGGCCAATCCGAGGCATGCTCGCCGCGTTGTGAATTCCCTTCCCGTTGAGCCATCCTTGGAAGCCTTCGTCGCCCTGGCGGGGCGGGGCAACGTCGTGCCTGTTTATACCCAGCTGGCGGCGGACTTCGAGACACCGCTCTCCGCCTACCTCAAAGTGCGCGACACCCGTCACTCGTTTTTATTGGAAAGCGCCGAGAGCAGTGAAAAGGCCGGGCGCTGGTCGATCGTCGGCAGTGGTCCGCGGTTGGTGTTTGAGGCCCGCGACAAGCACATCACCATTCGCGAGGATGGCGTGACGACCCGCAGTTTCACCACCCCGGACGATGTGCTAGGTGCGCTTGAACGCGAGATGGCCCGCTACAAGCCGGTCACCCACGGT
>Ga0209697_10005547_pt1 | contig 15679 bp, 15 predicted proteins | sample AliMusrvi5mmetaG_FD_184115 | JGI IMG/M metagenome (GOLD analysis project Ga0209697, IMG submission 184115) | Freshwater lake bacterial and archeal communities from Alinen Mustajarvi, Finland, to study Microbial Dark Matter (Phase II) - Alinen... | ecosystem: Environmental > Aquatic > Freshwater...
ATTTCACTGTCCAAAGTAGCGATGCGGACGATTGAAGCCAGACTGGAACGTAACCCAATCCTACCCAAATGGGACATCTTGATTCGACCCATCTAATAGGTAAATTAATTTCCGGAAATCACCTTATGACGCTCATTCGTTATTCGGGTTATGGCTTAAACGCGACGCACATTTTGGATTATTGGTTTACACATTTGATACACAAGCAACCCTATTATTTTGAACCTAAACGCTATGCTACTGGGTTGGACTCTATCGCTTCCAGCAAGATTTCTGGATGCTTTTCGGCAACACGCAACAAAGTTTTGGCCGCGCCTGACGGCGAGCGTCGCCCTTGTTCCCAGTCTTGCAAGGTACGTACGGAGATACCCATTAATGTGGCAAATTTGGCTTGGGATAAGTTGGTGCTGACCCGGATTTTGGCAATCGGTGAATCTATGACTCGTTTATCACGGGTCAGCACAGATACCCGACCAAGTTGTCCGGCACGCATTTGCTGTACAGCTTCGAGTAATTCGGCATTCAGGTCACGCTGGGCATCGCGTGCCAGTAATTCGGTTTCAGGTAATATCGGCATGGTCGGCAATCTCCCGCAAAGTGTTCAAGGTGGAAGCGGCAATATTCTCGCGCGCACTTTTAGCGTATACCGTCAACAGCCAAATTCGGCCTTGCACATCTTGTACGTAATACAAGATACGCACACCTCCGCGTTTGCCTGTGCCTTGCCGAGACCAGCGCAACTTACGCACGCCATGTGTTCCAGGTACGACATCGCCCAGGGTTGGAGTTTTGGCAAGCGCTATTTGTATATCAGCCAGTTCGGCGTCGGTAAAATAATCCGCAACGATGCGACTAAAAATAGGCAGTTCAATGAAGGTATACATACTTTTAATTATACGGCAATGTCGTATAAAAACAAGATGACTTTCAGAAATGCCTACTGGTTATCGCAACTAATAATTTTACTCACGCTATTAACTACTGGCTGCACCGCGATGCCTCCACGCGATCCCAAGTCATTGATGTTTGTTAAGCCTCCGCTGTGGACTAGTCAGAATCTCGGTGCTGATAATGCTATTTCCGGCTGGTTGCAAACCTTGAATAATCCCCAGCTCTCTGCTTTGGTGCAGCAAGGACTGCAGGCCAACTTTGATCTAAAAACGGCCAGTGCTCGGGTCGCTGCCGCCCGTGAACAAGCGCTGATTGCTGGTGCGGGACGCTTGCCGCAAGTAGCCTTCGCCCCTGGTTATCAACGCAGTCAGGACAGCGTGAACGGGTTTGCAGCGTTGTTTTCGCTGAGCTGGGAGTTGGATGTGTGGGGACGCATTAAAGCCACACAATTAGCCGCCGGGCAAGAAGCGGAAGCAGTGTTTGAAGATTATCAAGCCGCGCGTTTGTCGCTGGCAGCGCGCATTGCGCAAACCTGTTTCGAACTCACTGAAGCCGATTTACAAACCCGCGTGGCCGAGCAGTCGGTCAAAGATCGCGGTGTGATTGTTGATTTGGTTCGCGGACGTTTTACTAAAGGACTGACCCGTGGTCTGGATTTACGCCTGGTTTTGACCGATGTGGCGAATGCAGAGGCGCAATTAGCGCAGAACCGCAATAATCTGCAGGTTCTCCAACGGCGTTTACAAACCTTATTAGGCCAGTATCCCAACACGGGGTTGCAAGTTGCTGACCATTTACCGGAGCCACCTACGAGCTTAGCGGCGGGTTTACCCTCCGAATTACTGGAGCGCCGCCCGGATATTGTGGCAGCCTTTAAGCGCTTACGTGCGGCGGATTCCCGTTTGGACAGCGCTCATAAAGCGTTATTCCCCCGCATTAGCTTAACCGCTGCGGGCGGTAGCAGCAGTCCAGCATTGACAGAACTCATTGACCCGCGTGCGGCAGCGTGGAACCTGGCAGCCGGTTTAGCCCAACCTTTATTCACTGGTGGCCGCTTACAGGCCGATATTCGCCTTAAACAAGCCAATGTCGAGGAGGCTTACAACCAATATCAAAGCGTGGCCTTAAATGCGTTTCGTGAGGTGGAGCAAACCTTGGCGGCCGAAAGCCACTTGCGTAAACAGGAACAGGCATTACAAGAAGCGGTATCCCAAACTGAAGCCAGTCGCAAATTGGCAGTGTATGCTTATCAGCAAGGCTTAATCGAGATTTTAACCTTGCTGGACAGTTACCGCAGTACGCTGAATGCACAAAGTGCTCATTTGTCTGTACGACGGCAATTGCTGACTAACCGGATCAGTTTGTATTTGGCTTTGGGTGGCCCGGTATGAAGAAACCCATTAGATCCCTCAAAGTTCTGTTACCCCTCGTGGTGTTGTTGATGGCGGGTGTGGCCAGTTGGATGGTATTTGCCCTGCGAACTCAACCCGCTCCTCAAAACAGCACTGCCGTTATTCCCGAGGTTAACGTGCTGCGCGTTCAGCCCCAAAGCGTGCGTCTGACGGTGTATTCTCAAGGCGTGGTGACACCCCGTGAGGAAATTGATCTGGTCAGTGAAGTGGCCGGTAAAGTGGTGCAAATGCATCCGGCTTTAGTGGCGGGTGGCTTTTTTAAGGCCAATGACTTGTTGTTAACGATAGACCCGCGTGATTACGATTACGCGATAAGCTCGGCTCAAGCCAAAATCGCCGAAGCCAAACGGGTGTTGATTTCCGAGCAAGCGCAAGTCGAACAGGCCCGGCATGAATGGCAAGCGTTAGGCGAAGGTGAGGCCAGCGAACTGGCCTTGCGCAAACCACAACTGGCAGAAGCACAGGCCAAATTGCAAGCCGCACACGCCGACTTAGCCAAAGCACAACTTAATCGCAGTCGCTGCGAACTGCGGGCACCGTTTACCGGACGGGTATTAAGCAAACAGGCGGGGGTAGGTCAGTTTATAGCGGTAGGAGCGGTCGTAGCGCGAATTTACGCCAGCGACGTTGCCGAAATCCGCTTACCGATCAGTACAGAACAACTGACGTTCCTGAATCTACCGTTGGCGTTATCACCTGCCGATGCCAAACAGGGGCCTAAAGTAACTGTGACTGCTGATTTGGGTGGGCACCCATATCAATGGCTGGGGCATATCGTGCGGAGTGAAGCCGCCGTCTCCGAAGACAGCGGCCAATGGTATTGGGTCGCCCAAGTGCTTAATCCGGTGTTGCCGGTTGCTCAGCGTCCGCCCTTGATAAAAGGTTTGTTTGTTCACGCTGAGATTGAAGGCACTGAACGAGCTAATGTTTATCGTTTGCCACGCAATACGGTCAGTTCCCTGCAGACGGTGAAGCTGGTTAATGCTGAACAAAAACTGGAAATACGTACAGTCCAGGTATTACGCAGTGATTCGGACGCGGTTATTGTTGAATCGGGACTAAATCCGGGTGAGCGTGTGGTGGTATCCGAATTGCCGATGGCTATTAATGGCACCACGGTGAAGGTACTAAATGACTAAGCGCATGCGTACCGGAAACCTGCTCGCCTGGTTTGCGTCCAATCCAGTGGCGGCCAATTTGTTAATGCTGCTGATCATGAGCGGCGGTTTGCTGGGAATCGCTGATGTCGATAAGGAAGTCTTCCCCCGTTTTAATCCGCATCAGATTGTCGTTAATACCCAATACCCTGGCGCAGGGACGGCAGAAGTTGAAGAGTCAGTGTGCATACCCATTGAAGAAGCCATTGTCGATATTCCCGGCATCAAGCATTTACACAGTGAGATGCGGGGTGATGATTGCCGAATCGAGGTAGAGATTTTGCCCGAGGTTACCCGCGAACAAGTCATGGTCAGTGTGCAAAGCAAGGTACAAGGACTTGCCAAATTGCCCAAGCTACTGGAAAAAATTCAGGTACTGCCCGCTGATCGTAACGATGATGATGGGGTGATCTGGGTGGCCTTACACGGTAATACCGATGCTTTTACCCTACAAAGTTTTGGTGAGCGGATTCAACAACAACTGGCCGCCATCCCGGGAGTCAGCAGGGCCCGTAATTACGGTGAAATGGGTTATGAATTAGCGATTTAGGTAACCCCGGACACGTTGCGTCAATACCAGATGACCCTGGATGAAGTTGCACAAGCGATACGCAAAGCATCGGTTGATTTTCCGGGCGGGTTACTTAAAAATCCCGACGGCGAATTGTTGTTACGGGTGAATCAACGGGCTAAAGATGCCGAGGCTGTGGGTAGTTTGATTATCAAAACCTTACCTAATGGCAATCGGGTACGACTTGATCAAATAGCTCGTATTAAAGAAGGGCTGGAAGAACGTTTGTCCGAATGGCATCACAACGGTGAAATAGCGCAGGGCTGGGAAGTGCATACCACTCAAGATAGTGTGGCGGTGGCACGTCAAGTTAAAGCGACGGTGGAACGTATCCGCCAGCAATTACCGCCGGGCTTGCGACTCATCACCTGGTGGGACGATTCGCAAGCCTATGATGAGCGTATTGATACCTTGCTGGAAGATGGTTTAAGCGGGTTCTTATTGGTGTGTCTGGTGTTGTCGCTGTTCTTGCGGGTACGGGTGGCACTGTGGGCGGGTGTGGGTATTTTTACGTCGGTGTTGGGGGCGTTCTGGTTGATGCCGCCTTTGGATATATCCCTGAATATGTTGTCCTTGTTTGGCTTCTTGCTGGCGATGGGCATCTTGGTTGATGATGCCATTATTATTGGTGAGAGCGTGCATAGTCGCCAGGTTGAAAACAACCTGTCGCCGCTACAGGCCACTATTCAAGGTGTGCAGGATGTGGCGTTACCGGTGATTTTGTCGGTATTAATTGTACTGGTTGCGTTTTTACCCGGCTTGTTCTTGCCCGGTTGGGGCGGCCAAATGATGAAGCCGATTTGCCTGGTCATGATTTTAACCCTGGTGTTTTCACTGATCGAAGCCTTGCTGATTTTGCCCTCGCATCTGGTCAGCGATGTAGAGTCAACTGATCATCCCAGCCGTTTACAGCGCATCAGACAGCGTATTAATGACCAGTTAGATGGATTTGTCGATCAGGTGTATCTGCCGTTTCTGGAAACGGCGATGGCCTGGCGGTATTTAACTGTTTCGCTGTTTCTGGGATTAGTGTTTTTTTGTGGGGCATTAGTCGCGAGTGATACAGTAAGGCACTCAATTAATCCCGACGTTACCAAAGATAGCTTTTGGGTATCGATGCAGTTGCCACAAAGTGCGCCGTATAGTGAGGCCAAAGCCTTGGCCGCCAAGGTTGAACAGGCGTTGTTCGGTTTGCGTGACGAGCTGGATGGTGTCAGCAAGCCTGGACATAATGCTGATGATACCAGTGTCATTGTCGGAGTTGAAACCATGATCTTTGAACACGGTGCGGGAATCTGGCTGGAGTTTTCGCCTGAGGGTCGCAAAAGACTGAAAGTGGAAGACTTTATTCGCGACTGGCGTGAGCGGATCGGTGATATCGGACGTGGCAAAGTTGACTTTATCTACAAAGAAGGCGATGTCCCCTATGACATCGAGTTGTTATTAGTGGCTAGCGATAGCGAGTTATTGCCGACTGCCGCCGAACAACTCAAGCAACAATTACAGGCATTGCCGGGTGTGTACGATGTGGTGGATTCCAGTGAACCGGGTAAACCCGAACTTAAACTCAGCCTTACGCCCAATGCCGAGCGTTTGGGCTTGCGTTTGGAGCAACTGGCCGAACAGGTGCATCACGGATATTACGGGGATGAAGTGCAGCGTTTTTTACGCGGTCGTAGCGAAGTTAAGGTGATGGTGCGTTATCCCTTGCAACAACGACAATCGTTGGACAACTTAAAACAGCAACCGATCCGCTTTCCGAATGGTTCGACAGCGCCATTAAGTGATTTGGCTGATATTCAGTTAACACCGGGGTATTCTCGCTTGGTTCGTGAAGATCGGCAACGGGTGCTTAAAGTACAGGCTCGTGTAAATGCAGCCTTGGCCGATGCCAATGCGTTGTATGAGACGCTGGAAAAAAGCCAGATACCGGCCTTGCAACACGCATTCCCCGGCTTAACTGTCAAAATCGGTCAGGCACGGCAGGAGCAAGAAGCCATGCTGGCGGCTTTTGCCAAAAACACCCTGATTGCCTTGCTGGTAATTTATGCACTGATCGCAGTGCCGTTTAAGTCGTACTCTAAACCGTTAATCTTTTTGTTGGCAGCGCCGGTTGCCTGGTGTGGAGCAGTGCTGGCGCATTGGGCATTTGGTTTGCCGCTGTCGATGGAATCCTTGGTCGGTATGATTGCCGCCAGTGGTGTGGTGGTCAATGACAGTCTGGTATTGCTGGATTACATCCGCCAACACGGTGATGACGATCAACCGATTGAACGTTTAATCATGGATGCCTGTAGCTCCCGTTTTCGGGCTATATTTCTAGCCTTCTTAACCAACTTTGCCGGCTTTCTGCCCACCTTGCTAGAGACCAGCCCGCAAGCACAATTTCTAATCCCGATGACCTTGTCACTATCGGCAGGTTTATTGATCGGCATGGCCGCCAGTTTAATTCTAACCCCCGTGTGTTATGCGATTCTGGCACATCCCACAAAATAATAATAATTGATAAAGTAGGAGAACAATGTATGAACTCATCCCATAAAAAGACCCAACGTGATGCACCGATAACGGTGTCCGCTGACAAAGCTGCTAAGGTATTTCCGGCGGTACGCTATTTTCAGATTCACTTTGAGTTTTTACAGGAACAGTTACAGCTCATAATACGTAACCAGCAAGCTCTTCAGCAACAAGTGCAGCAATTAGAAAGCCGTTTGTTTGAATCTGAACAGGCTATTCATCTTGATCTTACCGCTATGAGTTCTTTTGAACGTCAATCAGCCAGCCATAACGCTGCTCAGAACAGTAATGCACCTAATTTTAAGCTAACGGAGGGGCGGTGAGGTTAGGGCTATGGCATTCGGTGATTAAAACCGCCAGTTTGCGCACGTTTATGCAGACCTCTCAAGGCTTACCTGACCCCAGTCAGTTTTTGGTTTCAGCACCGTTACCGACGCAGCGTTTACGGCGTTCTGCGGCGGTTACATCGGCGGTGCTGGTTGCGGCTTTATTGCACGGCGGCTTGCTGTTTTGGTATTCCACCCGGCCTGCGCCATTACCGTTTTCAGCGGCGGCACCGTTACCCATGATTTCGATGGAGCTGTCAGCGCCACCATCACCGGTGGTCAATCAACCCGTTGCACCGCCGCAACCGCCCAAGGAAGTGGTTAAGCCCAAGCAAGAGAAGCCCAAGGTTAAACCCAAACCTAAGCCGAAAGCAAAACCTTCGGAACGGTTGGTAAAACAAGTCGAGGAACGTAAGCAAGCGCCCGAACCGGTCAGTGCGCCACCGATGACTTCGGCTCCGCAAGCTATAAATCACAACGCAATGGCGGCACCGCGTAACGACACCTATATGCCGGCAGATAGTAATGCCGCATATTTAAATAATCCCAAGCCGGACTATCCATTGACGGCACGGCAACGGAGTTGGCAAGGCACGGTGTTACTGCGGGTGTATGTCGGAGCTGATGGCAAAGCCTTACAAGTCAATATTCAGCGTTCCAGCGGTCATGACACTTTGGATGAGTCAGCCTTGGACGCGGTTAAGCAATGGCGCTTTGTACCGGCTAAGCGTGGCGATATCGCCGAAGCCAGTTGGGCGACTGTGCCGATTGTCTTTGAACTGGATTAATGTACTAAACAACTATAACAACAATAATGAGAACTTTATGGACCACTTTTTTAGCTTATCTGAAACCGCTATCGTAGACGGCACCCTGTGTATGTTGGGTTGCTTTTCTCTCGTCACCTGGAGCGTGATTCTGCTCAAGGCCGGTGAAATCGCCTGGCATCGCTACCGTAATCATAAACTGCTACACAGTTTGAATGGGGCTGTGTCCGTGGAAGCATTGGATACCATCGATAAGCAACTGCATAATCCTTTAACGATTCCAGTTGGACGGGTATTGACCGTCGGTCGGCAAACTTATGCCAGGGCACAAAGCCTACCCCATGATCGCCAAACCCAGCATGCAGCCTGGCATGAACTGATCGAACGTGCCTTGCGTCAGCAATTGCAAAAAGAGAAAGCGTTACTGGATTCAGGATTAGGCTGGCTAGCTAGTATCGGCAGTACCGCGCCGTTTATCGGTCTGTTTGGTACGGTGTGGGGCATTATGCACGCCTTAAAAGATATAGGTGCGCAAGGCACGGCTAGTTTGGATGTGGTCGCAGGCCCTATCGGCGAAGCCTTGATTGCTACAGCCTTAGGTATTGCTGTCGCTATTCCTGCGGTGATTGCCTATAACTTTTTTCTGCGCCAAAACCGTCAGGTTCTGGCTACACTTGAACACGTGGCTACAGACTTTTTACGCAGTTGTATTGAAAACGACTTAAGCCAGCAACCACAGCAAACTCAGGAGGTCTAAGATGGCAATGCAATTTAACAGTGACGATGAAGGCGGTGAAATGAGTGAAATTAATGTCACGCCGTTAGTGGATGTGATGTTGGTGCTATTAGTAGTTTTTATTGTCACCGCCCCGTTACTGACGCAAGTGGTTAAAGTTAAACTACCCAAGACCGAACAGACTGAGCCCACGCCGGACAAGCATGTTGCTATTCTGGCGGTGACGGCCACCGGCGAAGCGATGCTGGATGATAAGGCTATTCCCTTAGTCAATCTGGAAGCCGAGTTAAAAGCCTTGCAGGAACGTGATCCCGATATCAGTGTGCAATTACAAGCCGACCGGGCCGCAGTGTTTGAATCAGTCGCCAAAGTTATGGCGAGTGCGCAAAGGTCGGGGGTTGGCAAGTTATCCTTTGTGACGGTGGTGGAGTAAGAAGAAGGTTTACCACTTCAATATACTCGCATTCTGCAAACTGTGTCATATCACGCAGTAGAATAGGGGATATGCCACAGTTTTACCATCAGCGCAGCACAGTTATTTAAATATCACCTGTTTAATCCTTTTGCACGCCATCTTTTGTACTTTAAATACATGTAGTTATATTAACTATATAACTGAGATATTAATTTAGGTATTAAAATTGCTTTTATATTGCCTACCGTTCATATTTCTTACACTAAACGCACAATGCTCGAGATAACAGTTAACGATATTGCTAGTTTGATGCAAAGGCATCGCCAAGAGCTAATGCGGTATTTATCCCAGCGTATCGGTTGTAACGAGACAGCACAAGATATTTTTCAGGAAACCTTTCTCCGTTATGCCGGTTATGACGGAAAATCCTCAGTTGAGAATCCACGGGCTTTTATCTTTAGGATTGCTACCAATTTAGCGACTGATTATTTACGCAGCCGTTCGCGACATTACCATGAAGATATTGATGCTGAGGAGGGTCAAACGATCAGTGAAATCGAAGACCCCAGGCTTTCGGTGGAACGTACTGCCATATCTCAGCAACAGCTTGAGCAGTTGATCTCGGCGCTAGCGGAGTTGCCACCTAAATGTAGTGAAGTTTTCATTATGCTTAAAATTAAACACTACAGTTATGCAGAAGTGGAACAGAAACTCGGTATTTCAAATACCATGATTTTTAATTATTTGACTAGGGCAATGGTGCATTGCCGGCAACGGCTGGGTGATTTAGATTAATTACTTTATGGTGATATTAGTTATCGGTCATATCGTCTTATAATTAGATGTCCCAAGCAAACGGTTTTCCCATGAATCAGATTGACCCCTTTCCACCATCCGGTAACGTTTCCGAGCAAGCAGATTACTGGTTGGCCTTACTCAATTCCCCTCTGCATGATCAGGGTCATCAGCTGGCATTTGAGCAATGGCTGGCTGCTAGCCCTGAAAATCGGTTAGCCTGGGAAAAAGCCCAGGTCTGGTGGCAAAAAATAGATACCATTAACGCCTCACAAGGTGCTTTGTTGGAAAAGCGTTTAGCGACAACTGTTAAAGCTGTCAGCCCGTCAAAACCGGTCGCATCAAAAACATCCTTGCAATTCTTTAACGCCTGGAGTTTGCCTGCTGTTGCTTGTCTACTGCTGGTTGTGTGGTTTAGTTCTTCAAGCTTACCGTTCCTATTTGCGGATTACCATACCGGCAAAGGAGAGCTGAAATCGATTGCATTAAGTGACGGCTCTACCGTGCTGCTGAATACAAATTCGACATTATCCGTGGATTATTCCAGCCAGCAGCGCATTATTAGCTTACAGGGCGAAGCCTATTTTAAGGTGGCTGCCGATGCCAGGCGGCCATTTGAAGTAAAAACAGAAAGCGGCAGGGTTCGTGCTCTGGGTACTGCTTTTGAGGTTAAACAACTCGATTCGGAAATGACGGTTACTGTTTATGAACACAGCGTGCACGTGACTTTTGTGCAAGGCGAAACCATTGATCGTTTAGAAGAAGGTCAGCGCATTACTTTAACTCAACAGCAAATTGGCCCCATCGAAAACGTCAATTTAAAACAGTCCAAAGCCTGGCAGGAACACTTGCTGGTTTTTAAAAATCAACCGCTTCAGCAAGTCATCACCGAGCTTAACCGTTATCGCTCAGGCAAAGTTATCATTGTCAACCATCTGTTAGCCGAACATTTGGTTACCGGTGTCTTTGACTCTGTTGCGCCTGATGCAGCACTCGCGACCATAGAAAAAACCTTGGGAGTCAAAGAATATCGTCTGTTCGACGGTCTGGTTTTCTTAACTGGAACATAGTGTTCACCATCAAAAGAAATAATTTTATCTCACGGGTTATAAAACGCACTGCCACCATCGTCATAACTATGTACACGTGAAGATCGGACCAGGCTAGTTTAGTCTGTAAATGATCTTGCGACTCTATCATTTGTGACCAGGAGCCAGCTTAGATGAGCCAGCATTTACCTCGATTTATCCCCATTTGTATCACAGCACTTCCAGTTTTGATGGCAGCACCGGTTTTCGCTGCCGAAACCATCATTGAATTTAATATTTCCGCCCAGTCTTTGGCAGACGCTCTGCTGGAGTTTTCGCAAACCAGTGGGTTAAAGCTATTTTACAGCGCTGAGATGACTAAAAACATAAAATCCAACGGGCTTAATGGTAAATACACTGCGCAACAGGGCTTACAAAAACTGCTGAATTACACAGGCCTACAATATAAGTATACGGGTAAAGAAACGGTAACGATAGAAAAAGCACTAGCTGCATCAAAGAGTAATCAGACCAACCCAATTACCTTACCTAAAGTGACCGTGGTAGGCAATACACTCTACGACGTAAAAGACCCCTACAACGAAGATTACGTCCTGCCCAACGCTACCAGCGGAACCAAGACCGATACGCCGATTATGGAAACCCCCTTAAACGTACAGGTGGTTTCCAAACAGGTGTTGAAGGATCAACAAGCGATTACACTCGGTGATTCTTTGAAGAATGTCAGTGGGGTTACTTTACAGAATTATAGTGGCGGCACTGGCACAGGCGGTACTGATCAAAGTATAGTCTTAAGAGGTTTTGCTTCGGAAACTTATTTCCGTAACGGTTTTCGTAATATGCATGGCTCTGGGCAGCGAGAAATGGCGAATGTAGAATCTGTTGAAGTATTAAAAGGCTCGGCGGCGATATTGTATGGTTTAGTAGAACCGGGTGGTATGGTGAATGTAATTACTAAACAACCCTTGGCAACACCTTATTATTCAGTGCAACAACAGTTTGGCTCGTATAATCTTTACCGGACAACAGCGGATGCAACGGGTCCTTTAACCAAAGATGATACTTTATTGTATCGCGTCAATTTTTCGTATGAAGACAGTGGTTCCTTCCGTGATTATGTTCAAAACCAAAAAACGTTTTTGGCTCCGACGTTCAAATGGAATATCAGCCCAAAAGCACAAATAACCACAGAGTTTGAATATAACCATGATAATTTGGGTCTGGATGCACAATTTGTCCCCACTTACAATCGTCAGTTCATCAATATGCCTATCAGTCGCAATTATGGTGCGCCGAATACAGGCACTGTTGATACGTATTTTGGCAGTCTTAATGGATCTTACGAATTTAACGATAATTGGTCTATTAAAAACTCCTTTCGTGCCAACCATACGACATTGCTAAGAACAATGTTAATTCCTCTTACGCCCGTTTATTCGAATCTTTTAGGATCACCTGATAGGGTGGGACAAAGCCTATATAGTTACAACCATGCGCGAGAAAGTTATTCTGACAATATTGACTTAACCGGACATTTTCAGACTTGGGGAGTCAAGCATACCTTGCTTTTGGGAGGGGATTATTATCGAGACAATTATTATTATCTTGATAATTCAAATAGTAGTACTTTTAGCTTCGTCGATCCACTGAATCCAGCGCAATCTGTTTTGCCCAATGCTGGGTTAACGATAGATCCCACTACGAAATATACAAATAATCAAAATAGTGATCAATATGGGCTCTATTTGCAAGATCAATTGGATTTGCCGTATCAATTTCATTTCACTGGTGGGTTTAGGTACCAATACTTGCATACTAAATCAGTTGCCAATGATTATCTAGGTAATGCGATTCCCTACGCACCATTAACAGCTGATGCCATCACTCCAAGAGCAGGGTTGTTGTGGAATCCAAAAAAATGGTTGAGTCTATACAGTAATTATGCAGAAAATTTTGGAGCAAATTACGGAGTTACTTTTGACGGTAAAGCTTTACCTCCAAGCGGGTCGCAGCAATGGGAGGTTGGCGCAAAAACGGAATGGTTTGACGGTCGTTTGCGTGCTACCTTGGCTTATTATGATTTGACCAAACAAAATGTTGCTACAGTGGATCCAAGATTTCCAGGATATGGTTATTCGATGGTAACAGGCGAAGTGCGTAGTCGAGGCCCTGAGTTGGATATACAAGGGGAAATCTTGCCAGGATGGAATGTTATTACCACCTATGCTAATACAGATATTATTGTCACCAAAGCCAGTAATGATCTGGGAAATTATCCAACACAGGGAAGTCGGTATTTTGGAGTGCCCAGAAACACGGCCAGCGTGTGGAATACTTATGAATTTCAGAACAATGATTTACATGGTTTGAAAATTGGTAGCGGAGTAACTATACGTGACGGTCAGTTGGCTTCAATGGGCTATACAATGGACCCAAACACGGGTAGTAATGTTTCACCAAAGCCGTTTACTATTCCAGGTTATGCCACATGGGATTTGATGGCTTCTTATAGCTTTAAATTGGGTAAATCAAAGTTAACGACTCAGTTTAACGTCAATAACCTTTTAGATAAATATTACTTTAACAGTGCTTATTTCATCTTTCCACCTCAAGCAAGCAGTGGTTTTGATGGCGGGTATGTTAACTTTGGGGCACCTCGCATGTTTATGGGTTCTATAAAATTTGAGTTTTAGTGTTCAATGAACCTCCCACCTAATTATCCTGCTGATGATTGGGTGGTGTGGATTGATGCGTAATGGCTTTTAATCCGGTATTTTTTCAAATTGGAGTGTGCTTTTTTCATTCCCAAACGTCCTATAGGAATGTTCTTTTAATTTGTCCTAATGCAACATAATGGTTTAGGTCCATTTTCATAATCAAGTTTGAGAAAAATAAAGATATGACATGCCATAGCTCAGCGTCGTTAGACTATTATGCTATATTCGATAGAGGCTCTAAAACGAGGTTTTTTTTTATCTTTATTGGTTTGTTGTTGATTGTTATTCAGTCGGTTAAGGCTGAAGAAACGCCAATAGTGAGCGTTTCGCCCTTATCCAAATTGGCTATTTATCCAGAAACTGCGGCACCCGCAGTTGTCATTAGTTTAAATAACTCACCTATCGCGGCGCAAGTTGATGCTTTAGTGGTAGATATTCCTGTCAGGGTAGGGGACAGCGTTAAAGCGGGTGCTGTTTTGGTGCAACTGGCTTGTCAAGATTTTGAACTAGAAAAAAGCCGTTTACAGGCAGAGCGCCAAGCTATTCAAGCCAAATTTGAACTCTCTCAATGGCAATTAAAACAGGCAGAGACCTTGGCCGCTCAGCAAACCTTACCCGAAGAGCAAGTTAAAGAGAGGCGATCACAATTAGCGGTCATAAAGGGTGATTTAGCGGCGGACGTCGCTCGCATTGAAACTATCGAAAGACAAATAGCGCATTGTACGGTTAAAGCTCCTTTTGCCGGTATAGTAACGGAGCGCTTAATTTCTGTCGGGCAATTTGCTACACGAGGGGGGCTATGGTTAGGTTACTCGATGTGAGTCATCCTGAGGTATCTGCACACGTTTCTAGCCGAGATGCACTGACTTTACCCAATGCAAAGAACTTACGGTTTGAACATAATGGCGAGCAATATCCTTTAAATATAAGGACTCTATTGCCTTTGATTAATTCAGAAACAGGTACACAAGAAGTTCGCTTAGACTTTGTAAAGCGTATTGCCGAAGTGGGTGCTGCTGGGCGGTTTCATTGGAATAATTCGGTCATGCATGTACCCGCTGAATACTTAGTGAAACGGGGTGAGCATTTAGGGGTGTTTATTAATCAACATAATTTGGCGCATTTTCATTTGTTGCCTGATGCCAAAGACGGTCTTCCTGCAGCTATTAATTTACCACCAGAGACAGAGTTGATTGTGAACGGTCAATTCTCTTTGAATGAAGGGATGGCTATCAATGCTAAGGTTAAACCCTAATTTATGGGCTTAAAAAGTCTTTATAGCAATCATGTTCTCGCTAATTTAAGTTATCTGTTTGTATTGTTATTGGGTCTGTTGGCTTATAACCAATTACCCCGTGAGAAAGAGCCTTATCAGTTAGCGGCCGAAGCGAGTATTTTTATCACAATGCCTGGTGCCACTGCAGAAGATGTGGAGCGCTTAATAGTGACGCCTATCGAGAGAATGTTACGTAGCAAGATCAAAGATGTAAAAAAAGTATCTAGTAATGCCCAAAGTGGTATGGCTTCAGTCGTTGTTTCATTTACTGAAATCAATAAACCGCTGTTTGACCAGCGCTTACTTGAATTACGCCGTGAATTGCAGTTATTAGCGCAAACCGAATTGCCTAAATCGGCCTCTGCACCTGATATTTACGAAGGTGATATGAGTACCGATTGGTTTAAGATTTTGGTGTATGGACAGGGCGATGATGAAAACTTTAGGCGGCAAGCCAGGCAAGTTAAGTTAGATTTGCAGCGCTTGCCAGGTGTATCCAGAGTTGAAACCAAGGGCCTTGAAGACCCTGAACTACATATCACTTTTCATCCTGAGCGTTTAGTGGGCTTGGGAATTAGTGCTACCGCTTTAGCTGATACGGTGAGCAGTTATTTTAAAGATATTCCAGCCGGCATTGTTAAGGTAGACGAGCATGAGTGGTTAATTAGAGTCAGTGGTACCGATGATGCCGTTACACGTTTAGCGGATTTATCAGTTGTGGGTGTTAAAGGCGAAGTGCGATTAGGTGATTTAGCGGATATTAGCCGTACTAGCAAGGCCGTAAAATTGGGCGCAAGATTTCTGGGTCAGCCTGCAGTGGCGGTTATGCCAATGAAACAATCAGGGGCAAATACGCTGGTACTGATTGATCAGATAAAAGCTTATATTGAGACGCGTAATAAATTGATAGCCGCCACGGGTGTTAAGGAACGTGCATTAAATAACTTAGGCAACTTCAGGAATTATCACTTCAGGAATGGCAGTGTAATTCCATTGCCCGAGATGCTTATCAAATACAATTCGCATTGATTCTTTAAACCCCTCCATAAC
>Ga0209697_10005549_pt1 | contig 15669 bp, 12 predicted proteins | sample AliMusrvi5mmetaG_FD_184115 | JGI IMG/M metagenome (GOLD analysis project Ga0209697, IMG submission 184115) | Freshwater lake bacterial and archeal communities from Alinen Mustajarvi, Finland, to study Microbial Dark Matter (Phase II) - Alinen... | ecosystem: Environmental > Aquatic > Freshwater...
GAATTCCGGGGAGAACGGCTCTCAGAACTCATCGAATCCATCCGCGAGCACGGGATCATCCAGCCGCTCATCGTCCGCAAGCGCGACGGCAAATACGAGCTCATCGCCGGCGAACGGCGTTGGCGCGCCGCTGAGCAACTCGGCTTGAAGGAAGCCCCCGTCATCGTCCGCGAAGCCGGAGACCAGGAAGTCCTTGAGCTCGCCCTCATCGAAAACATCCAGCGCGAAGACCTCAACCCCATCGAAGAAGCGCTCGCCTACCAGCGGCTCTCCAAGGAATTCGGGCTGCGCCAGGACGACATCGCCCAAAAAGTGGGCAAAAACCGCTCCTCCATCGCCAACAGCATGCGACTTTTGGAGCTCTCCCCCGGCGTCCAGAGCTGGCTCACCCAGGGGCGTCTCTCCGTCGGGCACGCCAAAGTGCTCCTCGGCGCCAAGACCCACGAAGAACAGAACATTCTGGCCGACGCCATCCTGCGGGGCAGCCTGACCGTGCGCGCCACCGAAAAACTGCTCGCCAGCCACCTCGCCCAGCGCAACATCTCCCGGTCGTCGGGACGTCCCGCCGCCAATAACGCCAATGGCATGAGCCCGGCCCTGCTCCATTTGCAAAACCGGCTTCAACGGCATTTGGCCACCCATGTCACGCTTTCACACGGCGAAAAGCGCGGCAAAATCGAAATTGAATATTATGGCAACGACGACTTGCAGCGGCTTCTCGGGGTTTTCGGCCTGGCCGACGAGTAAACTTATTCTCGGCGCCGCCCTGGCTCTTCTGATCGCCACCGGCGCCGGTTGCAAGCCGCAGCCGCACACCGGCGCTGGCACGCAGGCCGACGCTCCATCCGCCCAGGACGTCCCCGCGCCCGCCCAGCTATGGAAGGAATTTTCCGGCGAAAAAGCCTTCGCCCACACCAAAGCCCAGTGTGACATTGGCCCCCGCCCTTCCGGTTCCGAGGAACTCGAAAAAACCCGCAAACTCATCCTCGCCGAGCTTGAGCGCAACGGCTGGAAAGTCGAGCGGCAGACCTTCACCGACGAAACCCCGCGCGGCCCTGTTTCCTTCGTCAACCTCATTGCCCGCTACGGCTCCTCCGACAAAACCCAGCAATTCCTGGTCTGCTCCCACTACGACACCAAGCTCTTTAACACCATCCGCTTCGTAGGCGCCAGCGACGGAGCCTCCAGCACCGGCGCGCTCATGGAACTCTCCCGCGTCCTGGCCAAAGACCCCGCCCTAGCCCGGCGCGTGGAACTCGTCTTCTTTGACGGAGAAGAAGCCATCGTCCAATACAACCAGACCAACGGCGTCCTCACCGACGGCCTCTACGGAAGCCGTTATTACGCCAAAAAACTCCTCGCCACCCAGCGCAACCGCCAATTCCTCGCCGGCGTGCTGTGGGACATGATCGGCAACCGCAAGCTCAACATCACCCTCTCTCCCGACTCTCCCCGGCAGCTCATGGGGGAAATCTTCACCGCCGCCGACCAACTCCAGGCGCGCAACGCCTTCTCCATTTCCGACCGCACCATGTTGGACGACCACTCCCCCCTCAACGAGGCGCAAATCCCCACCATCGACCTCATCGGGTTCGACTACCCCTACTGGCACACCGCTGACGACACCCTCGACAAACTCAGCCCCCAGAGCCTCCAGACCGTCGGCTCCGTCACCCTGCGCTGGCTGAAAAACGCCGCGTCCGGACAAAGCGCCGCCGGGAAAAAATACGTCGGCCAATAGCAAGCCGCAGCCGAGCCCCAGCGGAGAGCCCGCTTCCGGCGCTGGCGTCACAAAAAAGTCCAAAGAAAGAGTTGCAACCCGGGCCGTTGGATGCTTTATTTTTCGTCCCTTGCGGCACCTTGCCGCTTTGGAAACCACGCGCTCGTAGCTCAATTGGATAGAGCATCTGACTACGAATCAGAAGGTTTCAGGTTCGAGTCCTGACGGGCGCACTTCTTCTAAGTGATTGAAATAAAGAGACTTAGAGAACGAGATTGGATGGAAAAATCAGAAAGCACGAACTCTCAGGGCATCACTTTGGCATCACTTTTCTGGGGTTTGATTGTGCCCCCCCTCGGATGTGTAGCTGCCAGATTGTGAGGAATTATTGAGAGATTTGCGACTTTTTTTCCGACTGAAAGTGGATGTTCAGGAAGCAGAACCCGCCATAAAAGCGGGTTCTTTTTTAGCCATCAGCGGATCGCGGCGTTGTTACGCTGGAAAAACTAAAAAAACGCCCTACTTCAATGGGGCCGCGGGTGTAAACCCGCGGATAGGCCTGCACGTCCACGGTAAGCAAATGGCTGCGCCTCGCTTCAATGGGGCCGCGGGTGTGAACCCGCGGATGGCAAAACGCCGCAGTTGCGATTGAGAATTCAAGCAACGCTTCAATGGGGCCGCGGGTGTGAACCCGCGGATGGATTGCAGAAGATTGCATCTCGCACGCGGGACAATGGGCTTCAATGGGGCCGCGGGTGTGAACCCGCGGATGGTCGCCCTTCCTGCGGGAAGGCGCGGAGGCGGGCACGGCTTCAATGGGGCCGCGGGTGTGAACCCGCGGATGGGGAATACTGGGTAAAGAATGGGTGCGAATGGATGAAGGCTTCAATGGGGCCGCGGGTGTGAACCCGCGGATGGCCCGCGCCCGGCGAAGGCTACCGGGTGCCGACCATCGCTTCAATGGGGCCGCGGGTGTGAACCCGCGGATGGGATGCCAGCGGCAACCGTCACGCCGCGAGACGACACGCTTCAATGGGGCCGCGGGTGTGAACCCGCGGATGGATTTCGCTTACTGTCCGATCCAGCCAAAAACGCAGAGCGCTTCAATGGGGCCGCGGGTGTGAACCCGCGGATGGCCATCGACCCCGCCGAGGCCAACGCCGACGCCCTAAGCTTCAATGGGGCCGCGGGTGTGAACCCGCGGATAGTGGCGTGGTAGGAAGTCAAGAGGCCGGTTGCGATGCTCCGCTTCAATGGGGCCGCGGGTGTGAACCCGCGGATAGCTCGTTTTCAGGCACAAGCCATAGCTACGGCATAGGGCTTCAATGGGGCCGCGGGTGTGAACCCGCGGATAGCCAATGCCGCTATCGCCAAAGCGGAGGGCCGGAAATGAGCTTCAATGGGGCCGCGGGTGTGAACCCGCGGATAGAAAGTGCTGGTGGGTGCTGGTGGTCATGAGGGAGAGGGCTTCAATGGGGCCGCGGGTGTGAACCCGCGGATAGGAGCGCGGCGGTGATGCGGTCGCCGGGGAGCGCACCGGCTTCAATGGGGCCGCGGGTGTGAACCCGCGGATAAAACCGCCGCTCGCTGGCCCGAATCTCCCGGATGCGCTCCAGTAACTCATCAAAGTAATCCTTGCCGAAGACCTGCTTGCCCTGTTTCAAGCGCTCGTCGTCCATCACAAAGCCCTTGATGATGAACTCCCTCAGCGTATTTGTCGCCCAGATGCGGAACTGCGTGGCTTGGTAGCTGTTCACCCGGTAGCCCACCGCGATGATGGCATCAAGGTTGTAGAACTCCACCTCGCGAGCGACCTCCCGGCCACCTTCGGCGCGAACTATTTCCATTTTGGAAACAGTTGCCTCGCGGCTCAACTCGCCCGAATCGAATATGTTTTTGAGGTGCTTGTTGATCGCGGGAACGCCCACCCCGAAAAGCTCCGCCAATGCCTTTTGGGTCAGCCAGACGGTTTCCGCTTTGAAGAAAACATCCACCTTCACCGCCCCGTCGGGCGCGGTGTAGAGGAGGAATTGGTTTGGGGTGCTCATGGTTTGGTTTCCTATGGATTCGTTCGGCTTGCCCTATTCCCGATCCACCCCCCGGATTTAACAACGGACAGGCTCGATAGCCAAGCGTCATCGAAGCCTTTTGCTGCGATGCACCCGATCTTTCCAGATAGCGCACATCTGTTTTGCAGGGCATCACTTTGGCATCACTTTTTGTGTCCTTCATTGTTCTGGATTGTCCACGCTTGTCCATTTTATAGCAGTTTTATGTGCTTTGACCACAACAAGTTGCAAAGACTTTCTGGGACAGGAGAGGACATTCGTGGACACAGAGGAACAGCGCAACGGTCTAACTACGAATCAGAAGGTTTCAGGTTCGAGTCCTGACGGGCGCAGTTCTTACAAGTCTCTTGATTCAAGAGACTTGCGACACAAAAACGGGTCTACACCAAAACCCGGATGGCCGCCCGCAAGGTGGCGATGTTGACGGGCTTCACTAGGTGTTCGGCGAATCCGGCGGCCCGGCTCTGGCGTATATCCTCTTCGGTGCCGAACCCGCTCAGGGCGATGCCAGGAATCCCGGTGCGCTCTTTGATGTGGCGCATGACATCCAGCCCGGAACCATCGGGCAGCCCCAGATCACTGATGAGCAGGTCGAACTCCTGTCCGTCCGCCAATTCCTGGGCCGTTCTGACGTTTTCAGCGGTAGCCACGGTATGACCCCACTTCGTCAAGAGCTTGGTGAGGACTTGCAAGGTGTCGAGGTGATCCTCCACCAGCAGGATTCTCAAAGGGCGCTCCTGAGACTCCACGGCGGGAGTGTGAGGCGCAGCTTTCTCCTGTGAGGGAACGGTGGCCAGCTCCACCGTGAACGTCGCCCCCTTGTTCTTCCCCTCGCTGAAGGCAGTCAGGCGCCCCTGATGCAACTCCACTACGGCCCGTGCAATATGCAGCCCCAAGCCCAATCCTCCAAATTTCCGGGTTCTTGTCTGCTCGCCTTGTTCAAAGAGATTGAAGATGCGCGGCAAAACCTCCCGCTCGATGCCGATGCCCGTGTCGCTGATTTCTATTTGCACGCGGTCGCCGACGTTTTGGGTGCGCAGGGTGATCCGACCTCCCGCAGGGGTGAACTTGACGGCGTTTTTGAGCAGGTTCCAAAACACCTGCCGCAGGCGTGCCGGGTCGGCCCACACATGGTGTTGTTCCGCGTGGAATTCCGACTGGATTTCCAAGCGCTTGCTGGTGATCTCCGCACCGCAGATTTCCAAGGCTGTCCTGAGGCAATCGTGAACATCCACGGTTTCCTGCCGGAGAACGATTTTGCCCCGGCTGATGCGGGTGACGTCCAGCAAGTCATCGATCAACGCCTTCTCCATTTCCACATTGCGGCGGATGAGTTCCATGTCCGAGCGGAGGGGAACTGACAAATCATCCTGTTCTTGGAGGGCGCTCACCGTGGCGAGCACCGGGGTCAGGGGGGTGCGCAGTTCATGGCTGAGCACGGCGATGAAGTCGTCCTTGGCCCGGTTGGCGGTTTCGGCGGCTTCCTTAGCTCGTTGAGTTGAGAGCATGGCGGCCTTCAGCTTTTCCTCCGCCCACTTGCGTAGCGTGATGTTTAAGTGGGCGATCACCACGCCCTTTCGTGAACCTCGCAACGGGGTAACGTGCATCTGAAACCAGCGCCGCTCATCCCTAGCATGGCAGGGGTATTCCAGTATGAATTCTGTCTGCGTGCCAGATAGAACCGCTAGGATTCCGTCCCGAGCTGCCATTGCCTCTTTGCCACGCGGAAGGCCCGCCGCTTTTTCGCATACGGCCAGATAATTCATGCCCAGTGAGTTTGCAGCGAGTTCGGGCGCGCCATTCTCTTTGGCGAAGCGCTGCCAGGATCGGTTGACGGCGATGATGATGCCTCGGTCATCTAGCACCGCAAGATGTTCGACCAGGGAATCGCGTATGCTGATGCCAAAAGCCTCGCTCTCCTGAAGCGCCTCTTCCGCCCGTTTGAGTTCCGTGATGTCGCTGCGGATGGCCATGTATTGGTAAGGCTTGCCCTCAGCGTCCAGGAACGGAACGATAGTGGTGTCCAGCCAGAAGAACGTGCCGTCCTTCGCCCGGTTTCTGAATTGCCCCTTCCAAACCCTGCCGTGGCCGATCGTTTCCCAAAGGTCGCGGATAAACTCCTTGGGGTGGTAGCCTGAATTGAGGATGCGGGGATTCTAGCCGATCAATTCGTCGCGGGAATACTTCGAGAGGGCGCAGAAGCGGTTGTTGACGTAGGTGAGGGTGCCTTGGGGATCGGTGATGGCGACAATATCGTGCTCATTGACGGCCTCTTGGAGATTTTGGAGATCCCGCAACGTTTTCAGAAGCTTCGCCTCCGCCTGTTTCTTCTCCTCGCGCAGACACTGGCGGTGGAGTGCCTTGTCCACCGTCAGTGGCAAGATGTCCAGATGCCGGTTTTGCAGATCCTTGATCAGATAGTCGTCGGCTCCATGGTCCAGGGCACGGAGGGCCATTTGTTCTGCTATCGTCCCGGTGATAAGGATGAAGGGGGTATCCGGCTGCTCCGCCAGGAGTTCCGTTCCCTCTCCGTCGGGCAGGAGGTAGTCGGCCAGCACCACATCAAACCGCGCCGCTGCGAACGCTTCCCGTGCGCTGGCAATGGTTTGCGCCAAGGTGATTTTCCACGGCAGATGGCGCTCCCGCACCATCCGCACGAGCGCGCGGTGCTCCAGCTCGTCGTCCTCAATATGGAGCACTTTGATCAACTCATTCATTGCAAATTCTAGGGAGTTTCACTCAAGGTCCAGTAGATGTTGATCATGCGGAGTATGGTGACAAACTGGTCGGCATCGACCGGTTTGAGCATGTACCCGGCGACGGAAAGATCGAAGCTGGCTATTTTATCCGCTTCGCTGCGGGAGGCGGTGAGGATCACGATAGGGATGCGCCGCAGTTGCGGGTCCGCTTTTGCCACCGCAAGGAACTCCAGCCCGTTCATGATCGGCATCTCCAGGTCGAGCAGGATGATGAGCGGGGCGGGATTGGCCGGGTTGCGCAGCCACGCCAGCGCCTCCTCGCCATTGGTCGCGCGGACGAACGGATTGGCGACATGCAGCTCCTCCAGGGACTGCCGGGTGCGCCTGGCATCAATGTCGTCGTCCTCGACAAGAAAAATCGGTTTTACTTCTTTCATAACGCGCTTCTGGTGTGTGGTTATCCCGTGGGCATCCCGACTTTGGACGATTGGGGGCCGCCCTTGGGCCAGGTGAAATGGAAGGTGCTGCCTTCGCCCTTGCGCGATTCCACCCAGACGCTGCCGCCCGCCCGCTCAACGATGCGGTTGACCAACGCCAACCCCACTCCGGTGGAATCTGTTTTGTCTTTCGGCGCAAGAGTCTGGAAGATTTTGAAGATGCGCCCGAAATGCTTCTCCTCGATCCCTGGACCGTTGTCCGCCACGGTGAACTCCCAGAGGCCCTCCGCCTCCTTGCAGCCGATGCGGATTTCCGTCTGCACCTTGTCGCCAAACTTGATCGCATTGCCGATCAGGTTTTGGAAGATGTCGCTCACGCGGGTCGGGTCGCCGAGGATCACCGGCAGGCCCGGATCGAGGGTGAGGCGGACGTGCGCAGGCGGGGCGAGAGCGTGCACCACCTCCGCAATCAACTCCTGCAAAGGCACCGGCTCGACCCTCTCCTCCTCCCGGCCCACGCGCGAATAAGCGAGGATGCCGTTGATCATCTGATCCATGCGGGCCACCCGCTTGACCATCTCCTGTAGGTTCTCGCGGCTTTCCGCAGTGAGCTTGTTGGCGGAATCGGCCTTGGTCCACTGCGCCAGGGTGGCCACGGCCCGCAGGGGAGCTTTCAACTCGTGGGAAACGATGGCGGCGAAATCACTCAAATCGCGGTTGGCCGCCTCGACTTTTGCGATCATGGCATCGACTTGTTGGGCGCGTTGGTAAATCCCTGCATCCTCAGATTCCTGACGGATGAGCATCGGCCCGCTCTGAGAGGCAGGCGGGGCCTGACTCTCCTTCCTCTCGATGAAGTCCGTCACATCCACCACCTGATGCACGAGGTATTCGAGCGTCCCGTCCGGCCCGAAGACCGGCGAGTTCCGGGGACTCCAATACCGCACCTGAAACGCCCCGCCCTCCCCGGTCGGCTGGCGCATATCATACCTTTGGATGGGCATGGACTCCGGCTTTTGTGTCGCCACGACACGCTGGAGGGATGCCGTCAGGTTCCGCACCCCGGAGGCTCCCGCCTCTTCGGGATTGTCTGGAAAAACCTCAAATACGGGCCGTCCGACGATTTCCTCCCGCCGCGTCATGGTCGCTTCCAGGTAGGCGTTGCTCACGGCGGCGATCCTCAGGTCGGGATGCAAAACGAGATACAACCCCAGACTGGACTCAAAAAGCGCCCGGTAATCGGGTCCCTCCTTTTCGTGAGATGCCTCGGCCATAAAAAGATTCCTCGGGGAAGTTCGTGATGAACTTCACCCCGTCCTTCAGTTATGACGTTTTGAAACCGCATCTCGGGCGTGTCGGTTCTTCCCTGTCCTCGGGTTCAAGCGTCAGGCGAGGCCCACTTTGCAGGCCCTTGCGCATTTTCTGCATCTATCGGCGAGGTGCTATTCCGAACTGGCGGACCGCTTCGTTTTCCAGGGGCACACGCGCCGGGGGCACTCGAACGTGCAGTCGATGTGGAAGAGATTGCGAACCGTTTCTCAACGAGGGTTGCCCAATGCAGCCATGCCCCTTCTCATGCCCGTGGAGCCCTCTCTACGGGGAATGGGTATCTCGAAAGAATTTCCGTTGCCACGCTACTTTGTGCGCACGCCCAGAAGCCCGTAGATGGATGGCGCAAGCTTGACGTAGAAGCCTTCCTTCAAGCCGCCGTTTTTGTTCTGGCGGCGGTAGATCGGAATCTTTCCGGCATCATCGGCGCCGGCCTTGCGCATCTCGTCGTCATGCACCCCCTCGTAGCAGACGAGGAAGTGGGGGACTCCGGCGCGCACCAATACGGACGTCTCGGGAAGCGCCGCAGACTGCGGAAAGGGGACGACGGCGGGATCGCCCGCGGCAGAGGGGGAGTCCAGCGCCTCGAGTTGCGGCCGGTGGGCGCGATCCACGGCAACCAATACGGCAAAGAGGGCGAAGGCAGCCAGGAAAACCCCTGCGAGCACCACGGCGGTTTTCCCGCCAAGCAAGGGCGGTCTTATTTCAGAAGGAGCGCCCATCATTACCGGGAGGTGCGCGGAAGATTCTCTTGGATGCACTGGATCAAGTCATCCAGGCTGATTGGCTTGGAAAGGAACGGGAAACCGCCAATGAGCCCGCCGGGGACCGCTTCCTTCTTGGAAACAATGGCGGTTAGAAACACGATGGGGATGCCGGCCAGGCTGGGATCCTTCCGTATCCGGGCGGCGACGTCACCTCCGTCCACGTTGGGCATGACGATGTCCATGAGGATCAAATCCGGATGCACCCTGCGGGCGGTTTCCCAGGCGCGGGTGCCGTCGTTTTCTTCGATAACTTCGTACCCGCCCGTTTTTTGGAGGGTCAGTTTCATGAGCCGGGTAAAGCCGGCTTCGTCATCTACGATGAGAATTTTTTTCACAGGTTTTTAGTCGGCATTCGCATTGAGGACAATGGTGACACACGCCCCGCCTTCGGGTCGATTGGCAATTTCAATGGTGCCGCCATGGAGATCAATGATGGTTTTGGTAACCGTCAATCCCAATCCACTCCCCTTGCCGGTGGGTTTCGTGGTGAAGAAAGGCTCGAACACCTTGGCGCTCATCCCTTCAGGGACGCCAGGGCCGGTGTCCAGCACCTGGATCGTCACCAAACGGGCCCCCAGAGGGAAGCCGTCGGAATGGCTGAAGTTATCCCCCACCCCCATCACCTGGCGCGTGGAAGTTTTCACCGTGAGGTGGCCGCCCCCCTGTTCCATCGCCTGCGCGGCGTTGCTGAAAACATTCACAAACACCTGCTCGATCTTCATGGCGTCGAGCCGCACCAGAGGCAGGTCGGGAGCGAGTTCCTCGTGAACGGCGATCTTGAACGCGTTGAATTCCCCCCGCACGAGGACCAGCGCATGATGGAGGAGCCGGTTCACATCCGCGGGCGCCATGTTCATCTTCTTGGGAGCGGAGAAGTCGAGCAACTCGCGCACGACGCTGTCTGCCCGGGTTACGGCATGCCCTATTTCCTGAAGGATGACGGTGATGTTCGGGTCATCGAAGGACTGCCGGGTAAGATACTCCAGACCCATTTCGATGATAGCCAGCGGGTTCTTGACCTCGTGGGCGACACCGGCCGCCAGACGCCCCACCAGTTTCATCTTCTCGGCTTCGACAAGCTCGAGTTGAAGCGCGCGCAGCTCGCCGAGCGTCCGCATCAAATCCTCACGGCTGCCTCGAAGTTCGAGATTGGTCTGTTCCAACGCTTCCTGCGCCTGCTTTTGCAGGGTAATATCCCGCGCGACGGAAACCACGCCGGTGACCGCGCCCCGGTAGTTGAAAAGAGGGACTTTGGTGATCGAAAGCCAGGATTCCCCTCCATTTGGCCGCTGGGATAGCTCCACTTTGTTCAGAATGGGCGCATGGCTTTCCAAGACGGCAAGGTCATCCCGGTGATACGATGCGGCGATTTCTGGCGGGAACACGTCGAGGGCGGATTTTCCGAGGAGTTCCTCCGGGGAGTTCCTCAACAAGAAATGCGTGTGGGCGAGGTTACTAAGTATGTAACGAGCGGCTGTATCCTTGGCGAAGATGAAGTCCGGAACGTTGTCGATGACGCTGCGAAGGAGGTTGCGCTCGAGCCAAAGGGCGTCCTCCGTATCCTTGAGCAGCGTGATGTCCCGCGAGATGCCAAACGTGCCGACAACGCGCCCTTGCTCATCACAAAGAGGCGCCTTGCTCGTCAGCATCCAAAATAGTTTGCCGCCCACAGGGGTCTCCCGCTCGATTTTGTCCACCATGGGCGTCTTGGTTTCCATGATGCGGCATTCGTCCTGGAACATCCCCCGGGCTTTTTCGGGGGGATGAAAGTCGAAGTCGGTCTTGCCGAGGGCCTCCGCCGGGTCGTTCAAACCGAAATAGGTCGCCAGAGCCCGGTTGATGCGCAAAAAACGGCTCTTGCTGTCCTTGAAGTAGATGAGATCAGGGCTCGAATCGAGCATCGCATGCAGAAAGAGCCGCTCGTTCTCCCGTTCCGCCCCCTCGGTGCAATGCGCAGCGGGAGAGGGCTCACCGGCAGGGGATGGGGGGGACATGCGCATATTTTAACCCGATGGCCACGTTCGGCGAGCAAACAAATGCCAGACATGGGAATTATTTAGAGCTTGTCGTGTTCCCTTGAAAACCATGCCGGTGGATATACTCAATGCAAGGCATCATTCTCATGAATACCCGGCCCGTTGATTGAGATCCAGAATCCTGAGAGCGGTTCCAATAAAGATGCGGCTGAAGCCTTGGGAGCGCTCTAAATGACCGCAAGAGCACGCGCCACCTCAGCGGGAAGCGGAATGCCTCATGTTTTTGCCTTGGCGTGGCAGAGCGTGTTCCCTATTCTGCGTTCTCATCCTCCGCGCGATGGCCCCTGTCCTTTGCTCTATTTGGATAGAGGCGATTTAACTCTTCCCTTCAATTTTTATGATCATACGCACCACCTCCTACCCCCGGGCAGGGATCGTCGGGAACCCCTCCGATGGCTACTTTGGAAAAACCATCTCGGCCTGCTTCAAGGCATTCCAGGCGTCGATCGAGTTGTGGGAAAGCCCCACGATCGAACTACTCCCCAGTCGCCGGGATCACTCCGTCTTTTCAAGCATCGAGAGTCTCCACGAGGATGTGCGGTTGCATGGTTACTACGGCGGATTCCGTCTTCTCAAGGCCACCATCAAGGCATTTGTGGATTACTGCCATCAATACGGCATCCAGCTCGATGAGAGAAATTTCACCCTTCGCTACACGTCGAACGTCCCCTCGCGCGTCGGTCTTGCCGGATCGAGCGCCATCATCACCTCTTGCGCGCGGGCATTGATGGCATTCTACGGCGTATCCATACCGCGTCACCTGTTGGCAAACCTGGTATTGAGCGTGGAAAACAAGGAACTCGGAATCCCCTCGGGGCTCCAGGATCGGGTGGCGCAAGCCTATCAAGGGCTCGTCTTCATGGATTTTAACCGCAAACTCCTGGAGACGCGCGGCTACGGCGAATACACGCATCTGGACCTGAGCCTGCTGCCTTCGCTTTATGTTGCCTACCGCGAAGACCTCTCCGAAGGCACCGAGGTTTTTCATAACGATCTTCGCGCCCGGTGGAACGCCGGGGAAAAGGAAGTCGTCGAGGCCATGGCGTTCTGGGCGGATCTCACGGTCGCCTTTCGCGAAGCAATGCAAAAGGGCGACCGTGCAGCCATGCACAAGCTCATGAATGCGAACTTTGACAAGCGCGCCTCGCTGTACGATGTCGGCGATGGCAACCGCGATCTGGTGGCCACAGCCCGTTCCGCCGGTGCGAGCGCAAATTTCGCGGGCAGCGGCGGAGCCATTGTGGGGATATACGACGGCGAAGAGAGCTTTGGAAAATTGGAAGCCGCCTTTGCCCCCAAACACATCCGCGTCATCCGGCTCGAACCGACCGAACCCCTTCGCGACAAGTCCGCCTATTAATCCCTCCCATGAAAGCCGTATTGCCCGCCGCCGGTTGGGGAACCCGATTCCTGCCCATAAGCAAAGCCGTCCCCAAAGAGATGTTGCCCCTCGGGGCAAAACCGGTGATCCACTATGTCGCCGAAGAAGCCGCCGCCGCAGGTTGCACGGACATCCTCGTCATCATCAACCAATCCAAGGAATCCATCCGGCGCTACTTCGAGCCCGATCCCTTCTTTGAATCCCTGCTGGAAAAAGCAGGAAAACACGCCGAACTGGCCGAGTTCCGCACACCCGCCGCCCTGGCGCGCTTCCACTTTATCTATCAACCAGAAATGCGCGGTCTCGGCGACGCCGTTTTGATGGCGAAGGATTTCGTGGGTGACGAACCCTTTGCGGTGCTGTTGGCGGATACGGTGATTGCCGACTCCTCCCCCCTTGCTCGAATGGTGGAAACCACGGCGAGGACACACCGTTCGTGTGTTGCCTTGGAGGAGTGCCCGCTTGAGCGCGTGTCACGTTACGGCATCGCCGGGGGCGTTGTTGACGAAGAGGGACTGTTCCGGCTTGATTCCATGGAAGAAAAGCCCGGACCGGATTGCGCACCGCGGCTCCGCCGTGCCGACGGTTCGACTCTTGCTCACCACGCCTTTGCCGCCCGCTACATTTTTACCCCTGCCATCTTCGCGGCGCTCGACGGCTGTCCCCCGGGGCGCAACGGCGAGATTCAATTAACCGACGCCATGCGCACGATCATGCAGGAACAGGGCTTTTTTGGGGTGCCCCTCGGCGGTCAACGTCTGGATATTGGCAATCCCAAAGGACTCATCGAAGCTTCCGCCCGCATGGACGCCGCTTCTCCCATTTCTTAGAGTTTGTCACACGAACAGCGCCACGGAGACGCTGTAGCCGTGGACGAAGTTGGTGGCGCCGATGGGGCCGATTTCCCCGTTGCAAAAGCACCCCGCGCTGGGGTGGGCTCCGATGATCTGGCTCAGGGCGTGTGCGTCGTGGTTGGGCGCTCCGAAGAGGTCTTTGCCGCGCCCGTTGCAGGTGAAGAGAAGCGAGGCGAAGGGCGGCGGTTTGCGGGTCCGCTGCAGGAGGAGGGATTCCCGCAGATCGGCATCGGCGGTGACGCGGTCGCGCAACTGCCATTGGAGCGTCTGGCCGACGCGCGGGTAGGCTCCGAGCGCCACCGCGCCGGATTGCGCGTCCGCACCGAGAATGGCGCGGATGAGGAAATCCCCCTGCTTGAAGTCCTCGATGTATTCCGAGCTGGCGAGCCCGGCGAAAAGGTTCCCCTGTGCGCGGGCTTTGTCGCGATCGTTGAGGGATTCGAACGCCTCCGCGAGCACGGAGTAAGCCGGTTTGCCGCCGAGGGCGGTGACGAGGTTGCCGTGCGTCCCCGTGACGGTGAACGGTTCGCCGATGGGGCGGCAGCCTTGCGAAAGGAGCGGACGCACGGTGACGCCGCCCTTGAGTCCCACCAGCATGGCGCCGCCCGGCGGCAGCGTGGCTCGGTCATGGATGACAAACACGTTTTCGCTGGAGCCGCCGGGACCGCTGCACAGCCCGCCCAGGACGGGCACGCCGGGATAGGCCGCGTTCCAGCCGGTGAGCCACGGCTCCACCGGGAAGCCGAACGGGTCGCAGAGGGCGATCCACGCATCGACCTCGCCCGGTTTCACCCCAGTGATCCGGTGCCAGTCCTCCGGCGAAGCGCTTGCCTCCACCTGCGCCGCACTCAGTTCGCACGCGTGGATGGTGGTCTGCGGAAGATGCAGCAGCAGCAGGGAAAAACCGGTGGTCTGCTCGGCTTCGCGGTCCGTGCCGATCTCGCCCGAGCCGCTGAACCCGGCAAGCAGGGGGATGTGGCCATGCAATTGGAGCAGCTCCACGAAATCCGGCAAAAACTCATGGTAATCCGTCGAGGCGAAAACGAAGCCCAGGCTCACCTTCCCGCCCACCTCGTACAGGGCCGAGCGCGCCGCCTGCACGACGGTCGCCTCCGAGTACGGTTTGAGCGTGAGGCGCGAGGCGGCAGAGTTGGGCATGATCTTTTGGGAAGGGTTTTGCGAACGGCCCTCTACTCATTGCATCGGAGCCCTGCCGGAAACCGCGCGGGAGGGGCGTTCCTAATTGATCCCTATGAGCTTGGCTTCCCAATCTATAAGTTTTCCATAGGGAAGAAAGTGATCCGTCAAGAAATCCACGGGATAGAATGCGATTTGTACGGCAGCCATCACGCGCGGGGGGGGGAGTCTTGCCGTAAACCAGGATCACAGGCGCAAGCAGGACAAAGGGGCACAGGAAATAGACGAAAAGGAAAAAGCCGAGCACGGCGGCGGTGAGGGAACCGGCTCTGCTGCGATGCGGGGTGGATTCTTCCATAAGCAACCGCCCCAGACTGCGGGCAAAGCGCCGCTGTTGCAAGCTGGAACGGGACCAGAGCACGCTATTTGCCTCTCGTTCCCAAACTCAATTTGGGAACGTCATTGTTCCGGCAACTCTATTGCCGGGTGCGAATGTGGAGAAAATAAAATCGTCGTTCCCGCCGCCGCAATGGAGTTGCGCCCGCAAGTGCATTCCCAAATGGAGTTTGGGAACGAGAGCGCAGGGAGAGCGCAGGTGGAACGCCTCATATTCACAGTGCGTTGTTCGAGGCCAGAGCCCGCTATTTCTCCCGGAACATCTCCAGGGTGACGGCCCGCTCCCGGGCGTGATCGACCATGGGCGGCGGGTAGCCCGGCGCAAGTCGCGCGCCGGGGGCAGGAGGCTTCGCCAAAGCGCGCGCGGGCACGTCCCGCAACTCCGGCACCCACGTCTGGATGTAATCGCCCCCGGGATCATACCGGGCGGTCTGCGTCCACGGATTCTGGATGCGGAAATACGGGGCGGCATCCGCGCCGGTGCCCGCGCTCCATTGCCAGCCGCCGTTGTTGGAGGCGATCTCACCGTCGGCCAGCTGTTGCAGGAAAAAGCGTTCTCCCAAGCGCCAGTCCAGGTGCAGGTCTTTGGTGAGGAACATCGCCACGATCATGCGCACCCGGTTATGCATCCAGCCGGTGGCGGTGAGCTGGCGCATCCCGGCATCGACGATGGGGAATCCGGTGGCGCCCTCGCACCAGCGTTGGAACGCCTCGCCGGGCTCCCGCCACGGGAGCGAGCGCAAGCGTTCGTTGAACTCGTGCTCCAGCACGTCGGGCCGATGCCACAGCACGGCCATGTAAAACTCGCGCCAGAGGAGTTCGTTGAGGAAGACGGCGGCGCTCT
>Ga0209697_10005550_pt1 | contig 15668 bp, 11 predicted proteins | sample AliMusrvi5mmetaG_FD_184115 | JGI IMG/M metagenome (GOLD analysis project Ga0209697, IMG submission 184115) | Freshwater lake bacterial and archeal communities from Alinen Mustajarvi, Finland, to study Microbial Dark Matter (Phase II) - Alinen... | ecosystem: Environmental > Aquatic > Freshwater...
ATAAACTGGTGGAAGAGTACGCTGCCAATATGAGTGAAGATGTGGCTCAGGCGCGCATGGATCTGGCCAAAAAGGCAGGCACCAACCTGAACTTCGTATGGGCAGGCGTGGAAGAGCGCGGCGGACCGCACTACTACCGCGTGCAGTCTCCGGACTTCGTGCTGGAGTACGACAATACCCAGAACGACGCCAACCACATCCACGCGGTGTGGCGCGATTTCAAGAACGATTTCGGCGCCGACCTGCTCGGCATGCATATCCAGAACGAGCATAAGTAGATTGCCAATGAGTTAACACGCGCGAAGCGGGAACCCGTTTCGCGCGTGTTATTATGGACCATGGGGCGAGAGATTCCCGCGGATTTTGAACATACGCGCAGGCGATTTCTGGCCGCAGCCGCTGCCGTTCCCTCCATCCTGACCGCCGCCTCCGGCGATGGCTTTGAAGCCGACCGCAAACGTTTCGCCGATCCCGCTACTGAGTTTGAAGTCGTCCGTCTCACCGACACAGCATACTCCAGCTTTTTGCCCGCATCGTTCGGCCGTCCCTTGTCGAAAAAAGGCGTCACCCTGGTCTATTCCTGCGACCGCGCCGGCACCATGCAGGCCTTTCGCATGGAGATCAAGACCGGTGTTTCCAAGCAACTGACCAATGCAGCCAAGATAGATCCGGCGACCGTGAACCTCCTGCCCGACGATCGCGGCATCTGCTACTTCGACGAGAGGACGCTGTTCGCACTCCCGTTTTCCAATCTGAAGCCGCGTGCCGTCTATACGGTGCCCGAGGGGTGGGAGCACACGGGCGGTATCACGGTTGCCGAGGATGGTCTCTATGCCGCGCTGGTGGAACGGCGCGAGGACCGCAGCCGGTTGCGCCTGGTCTCCATGCAAAAGGGAGCAGCCACGACGCTGGCGGAGACAGCCGGGTTGATGGAGGCTCCACAGCCACGTCCGAAACGCGCCAGCGTGCTCTACCGGGCGAACAGCGAACTGTGGCTGGTTCATTACGATGGCCAGCAGAATCGAAAACTGAAGACTGCCGAGGGCACTTGCGGTCCGGCGTTCTGGTCGCCCGATGGCCGCTCGGCCCTCTATCTCAGTTTCCCGAACGACAAGTCCAAGCTCAACAACATTCGTGAAATCGTGGTCGATAGCGGCGCCGATAGCTTCATCGCCAACACCACCCAGTTTGTGAACTTCGCGCGCAACCCGGATGCCTCGGTTTTTGTCGGAGCCAGCGGCAGCAAAGCCTCGCCGCATGTGCTGCTTTTGCTGCGAGTCACCCGCCGCGAGTTTACCTTGTGCGAGCACAAAGCCAGCGATCCGAAGATGGTCGCGCCCGTGTTCTCACCCACCAGCCAGCGCATCTACTTTGAAAGTGACAAGCACGGCAAGCCGGCGATCTACACCATGGCGGTGGAGAGACTGGTGGAGCCTACCAATACCTAAAGCGTTTCCTCGTCCCAGCTTTCAACAATCCGCCGGATGCCGGTTATCGGGATTTGTTGGCTCTGTGGAGTGTGGTTGGTGAGATCGTTGACCTGCGTGAAGAACCGCTCCAGGCAGAGTGCGTCGAGCATAGTCTCTCTCTCCATCGGGGTTTCAGGCAGCAGCAAACGATCGCCGGCAGCCGCTGTCAGATAACCCCTCATGAAGGCGGCCGACACCCAGCGAAACCAGCAGTCCGCCCAGGAAAGCAGGCACGCAGTTGCGCTGGAACCATGGCTGACTCCTGGCATTTGGCCGAGCCCTTCGGCGTAAGCCGCTGTGTGGAACGAAGTGATCATCGAGGCCACGTCGGCCAGTGCCGGGTTTTTGTTGCGGCGTGCCGTCAGAGAACGTGACGTGTCCCCTTCGAAGTCGATGATGACGAAATCGCAGCCTGTGTACAGTACCTCATGCAACGTGTAGTTACCGTGCACCCGGATGCGCATCCCGCCTGCTTTAGATTCCCTCAATTGACGCAAATGGGTGCGGATGGCATCTTGCTGGCCGAGGTCGCGCCTGGCCTGCTGGGCACTCATTGCGATAGCCAGAATCCGGTGATACATGCTCTGGCGGTACGAGTCTGAGATTGTTTCGGGCGCGAATTCCTGATTTCCGCCGTTACCCGCCAGTGCCAAATGCAACTCCGCGGTTCGCTGGCCGAGAAGCCGTATTCTTTCGAGATATTCGCCGAAGAGGTCCAGCAATTCGCCGGGCGGCTCCACTTTGCTGAGCGCGCAAGGGCTCATTCTGCCTGCCCCAAATAGTGGATCTCCGGTTGGATTTCGGAATGTTTGCGTGCGTTCAAAGTACCTGGCAAGTGCGTCCATGGTGTATTGCCAGGCGTTGGCTTCATGAGCCACAAAGCGATGCACAACGCCGAGCACGATCGGTTCGCCGCCGTTGGCTGGAAAGTAGGAAAGACGGCCAGCGATGGGAGCTATGTTCTTGAAGTTCGTATGCTCCAACAGATACTGCCCGGCTTCAGCCTCCGGGTGGGGGCCAGGTTCGATGCGGCGAAACAGCTTCAGGAAGAACTGCTGTCCAAAGGAGAAACAGCTGTTGGTCTGGCCAGGGTTGTAGATGGATGAGCTGTTGGGGAAATTCAGAGGCTCCCGAATCGGGCGAAAGGACTGGGCGGTTAGATCACCCGCATCTCCTTTGAACCGCCGCCGCATTGTTAGGGCCTTCAATAGCACCTCCACGAAGTGACGGTCCCAGAGCGCACTGTAAAGAATGCCCTGGCGTCCATCCCCGTCCGTTAAGCGGGCAGCAATGGCTTCGGGATGTTGCGCCTGGATGTACAAGGACTCTTCCCCGGTTGAGACAGAGGCAAATAGCGAGTAGTCTTCGGCGTCGCCGTTGGCATACCGGACGTTTGTAAGTAGAATCGACGCGGCCGCCGGACGCAGCGGGATAATGTCCGAAATTGTGATTGACTCAACTTGCCGCTGTCGATCTTTGAACCAGTGCCGGGTCTTCAGAAAGCGATGCAGCGTATGACTGAGAGCCGCCACCATTTGCTTGTCGAATGCCGCGGCCCAGGAACTGACTGCCAACTCCGGTATGGTGAATGGTGCGCCAGGCAATGCTTCAATGGAGGATCGCCGGTCTTCCAGTGAAAGCCAGTAGAATGCATACGGCCCGAGCGTCAGAGGGTACAACCCTTCGCCAATCGCCGGCAATTCGCTGCGTCCGAATAACTCCACCGGAGTTAGCCCACGATAATGTTCAAGATCCAACTCCACCGCCTGGACAAAACGGGAGAGATTTGCGACAACCAGCAGTTGCTCATCTTCATACTTCCGGTGGTAGGCGAGCACCCGGTGGTTGTCGGGGTGCAGGAATGCAAGCGTTCCGCGGCCGAAAGCCCGTTGCCTTTTACGCACCGTCAGGAGCCGTTTCATCCACCACAGCAGTGAGTGCGAGTTGTTCTGCTGAATCTCAACGTTGACGGACTCATAGTGATATTCAGGGTCTATGTTGATCGGCAAATACAACTGCTGCGGATTGGCGGATGAGAAGCCCGCATTACGGTCCATGCTCCACTGCATGGGCGTGCGAACGCCGTCACGGTCGCCAAGATATACGTTGTCGCCCATGCCAATCTCATCGCCGTAGTACATCACTGGAGTACCAGGCAGGGAGAACAGCAGTCCATTCATCAGCTCGATTTTGCGCCGGTCGTTTCCCAGCAGCGGTGCGAGCCTGCGGCGAATTCCGAGATTGATTCTGGTTTGAGGGTCCTGAGCATAGAAACGGTACATGTAATCGCGCTCTTCGTCGGTCACCATCTCAAGCGTCAATTCATCATGGTTGCGCAGGAAGAGAGCCCATTGGCTGGAGGCCGCGATGGCTGGAGTTTGACGTAAGATCTCCATGATTGGAAAGCGGTCTTCCATGCGGATGGCAGTGAACAGACGAGGCATCAGGGGAAAATGAAATGCCATCTGGCATTCGTCCGGCGCCACATAGGCAACGGCCTCTTCCGGCCACAGATTCGCCTCCGCAAGCAGCACGCGGCCCTGGTATTTGGAATCGATATGCGTCCGCAGCTCTTTCAGGAATGCGTGCGTTTCCGGCAGATTCTCGCAATTGGTTCCCTCACGCTCGAAGAGGTAAGGGACCGCGTCAAGGCGGAAGCCGTCCACGCCCTGATCCAGCCAAAAGTCCACGGCCCGGAAAATGGCCCGCCTCACCAGCGGATGGTCGAAGTTCAAATCCGGCTGGTGGGCATAGAAACGGTGCCAGTAATACGCATTGGCGACCGGGTTCCAAGTCCAGTTGGAGTTTTGGAAATCCTTGAAGATGACCCGCGTGCCGCTATACTTGGCGGGTGAATCGCTCCATACGTAGAAGTTCCGTTGCCGGCTTCCTTTCTTTGCGTGCCGCGCCCGCTGGAACCAGGCGTGTTGATCAGAAGTGTGATTCAGGATCAACTCGGTGATTACCCGCAAACCCCGGCGCTGCGCTTCGCGCAGGAAGTTCTGGAAGTCGCGCAAGGTGCCGTAAGCCGGATGGATGCCAGTGTAATCTGACGTATCATAGCCGTCGTCTCGCCATGGAGAGGGATAAAAAGGGAGCAGCCAGATGGCTGTGACGCCGAGATCCTGAAGGTAGTTCAACTTCGCGGTGAGGCCGGGAAAGTCACCCTTGCCGTCGCCGTTGCTATCGAAGAAGGCCCTTACATGCGTCTCGTATATGATTGCGTCTTTGTACCATAGTGGATCGTTGCCGTTCGTATTCACTCAGGTGTCCTTCCCTCTTTGTAAACGCACTATGGTTATGCGACGCCCGCCTACCTGGCCTTTCCCCGCATTTCGATCTCTTCGCTGCAGGCTCCGTCCAAATCGACCAGCCAGGACAGGAATGGCGTCACTGCGTTCTGGTGTTCTAGCTGGTAGTGGGCCGCCGTGGATGTGGTTAGCCCAACCTTTATGGTGACGCCGCCTTCCAGCGCGATGAATGCGTCTTCATCGGTTGCATCGTCGCCAATGTATATCGGTAGCGCGTCATTCCTGCCGGTGGCTTGCAGGATGTAATTGGCCGCTGAGCCCTTATGCCAGTTCGTCCGTGGCCTGATGACGATTGACTCAGGCGCGTGTGCCATCCCAAACAGTCCGCCTGCTGATGCAACTGCCTGTTCGACTATCGCGTGCAATGCTTCCCGCTCGCCCTCCCGTACTTTGCGATAGTGGATGCTGGCCGTCAACCACTTATACTCAAATTGAAGTCCACAAATTCCCCGTAGTCTCTGTTCCAGGAAATAGATAAGCTCGCGCAGCCGGTGTACTCTTTCCAGTGCGCGGGGATGCACGAAGTGCAAACCCGCGCCTGAAATCGCGAACCCATAGTCGCCCGCATAGACAATACCCTCCAATTCCACTCGTTGCCGCAAGTCGCGAAGACCCCGGCCGCTGACGATGGAAAGCGAGAAGCGCTCGCTGCGGAACAGATCCTCAAGGCAGCGCTTGGTGTCATTTGGCATGGATGCTGCGGCCGGCTCATTTACGATGGGAGAAAGCGTGCCGTCGAAATCGAGGAATAGAAAGGTGTGCCGTGCGCGGCGCACACGCTCCGCTATGTCAGCAAGCCGGTGAAACAATAGCTGTGTCATCTCCTCTCCAATCCGTTCAGGGGCACTTCGAGCCGGATGCCAGAGACGGCGCCAATCAAGCCGGCGGCCCAACGATAGATGTTGTTTTCCCTGACGACTCTCCGCAATCGCAGCATCCGTCCACGCCGTTCTTCGGGAGGAAGTTCCAGCGCCATTTGAATAGCCTTCGCGATTTGAGCTGTGTCATAAGGGTTGACGATCAATGCATCGAGTAGTTCGTGCGATGCTCCGGCGAAACGGCTCAGAATCACCACCCCGCCGCCGTCGGAGCGGCTCGCCACAAATTCCTTAGCCACCAGGTTCATGCCGTCGTGTAACGAGGTGACGAGGCAGACATCCGCGGCGCGGTAGAACGCTTCAATCTCCTGATGGCTGTGGTGGCTGGCAAAGAGCACGATCGGTTTCCAATGGCTTGTTTGAAACCGGTTGTTGATGCGCGCTGCTTCCTGTTCCACCTCATCACCGATGGCCTGATAGCGCGGTATCCGGGTGCGCGTAGGCGCGGCTATCTGGATAAATGTGAAGCGCCCTACGTAGAACGGATTCTGTTCCAGGAACCTCTCAATACCGTGAAACCGCTCCGGTATGCCCTTGGTGTAATCCAATCTGTCCACGCCGATGCCTATGAATCCCACACGAATACCGTATTTTCGGAGCAGGGACTCCCGTTCTACATAAAGCGAATCGCTTTCGACCGGATGGGCCGGGGATGCGGGCAGTTCCACGCTGATGGGAAACGGCTTAACAATCGTTAGATGCGAGCCGCGCGTCACGGTCCCGCGCTCCCATTCCGTTCGTGATTCCAGGCAGCGATCGACAGTATCGAGAAAATTCCGGCAATGCTCCTGGATATGAAAACCGATCAAATCCGCGCCAAGTAGCCCTTCCAGCAATTCGTGCTGCCATGGGCAGATCCCGAACGCTTCTGGATTTGGCCATGGAATGTGCCAGAAGATCGCGACGTTTGCGTCCGGTCTTGCCTCCTTGATCAATCGCGGGAGCAACGCGAAATGATAATCCTGAACCAACACGATCGGGTTTTCCGCATCGCGGATTTCGTCCAGGACGGCATCCGCGAACTTGCGGTTCGCCTCCTGATAGGATTCCCAATCCGGCAAGCGGAAAACCGGACGAGTGTGCGCGATATGACAAAGTGGCCAGATGCCTTCGTTAGAGAAGCCGTAATAATAGCCATCCTCTTCCTCCTGGCTTAGCCAGACGCGCCGTAGTGTGTACTTGGGGTCGCCGGGCGGTACGCTCACTCGATTCCTCTCGTCGGCGGTGGCCCGGTCCGCATCCCCGCTGCCCTGCGCGATCCACGTGCCATTTGAGGCGCAAAGGATGGGCTCCATGGCCGTCACCAGCCCGCTTGCCGGGACAATCGTCTCTATGTAACCACTCTTGTATTGATGGATATATGGTTCGCGATTGGAGACAGCGAAAAATGGCCGGCCCTCCATCGTGCTCCGCAGGTAGACTTTGAGCCGCTCTGCTGTCCACAGTGAGTCTGCAGCATCGCGCAGACGTGCCTCTTCTTCCGCCGATGCGCGGGCACGGTGGAAACCAAGAGCCAGATCGGAGACCTCCTTCGTGAGTGGCTTGAATACGTCTTGCGCATCGTGGCCGCTGTTCAGTGTGGGCTTGCCGTTGCGCAAGTCCCGGATCCACTGTGCCAATTGAAGGACGTGGCCAACGATGGTCCAGCGGACCACCAGAATCGTGATCGCAACGATCAATGCCATTTGGATCAGTACGCGGAGAAAGGTCTCGCGCCAGGTTTGGGAAGCTTCCGTCTCAATGAAGCTGGCATCGTGAAAGACCGCTAGCGCACCTTGCCGCGGCAACCGGATAACATATCTATGCATTTCCGTTGGGCCGATGTGAATGTAACTTCCACCGCCATCCCCTCCTGGGCCGGGGAGCTTATCGAGGGGCGGAGGGCGCGAGTTCAGTTTCCGTGCCAGTGCCGAGGTAATGAGCAACGGAGTTGCGTGGTCGCCATATACGATCACGCCGGCGAGGCTTTCCCGGCTCCCGAACTTCTCCACAATCTCGCGCAGCTTGGCTTGTGAGCCTGGTTGCGGAAGTAAGTCCATCGTTTCGCGAAGGCTCTCGGCGAAGACCCGGGCTCTCCGGTCCAGATCCTCGCGTTTCCTGAGGCTCTCGTTCCGGACCTGTATCATGGCGAAAAGGACTGAAACCAATGTGATCGCGATTGCAAGCGAGACGATCAAGCGAAGGCTTATGCGCATGCCGTGGCTCCTCTTCTGGGTACATTGCGAATACGCCGTTGCTACTCATTGGCGCTGACGCGTCAGACGAGGTGCAGTTCGCTTGCCAGTTCCGCAATTCAAAGAGATTAAAGAAGGTTCACATTCCTGGGGATTCGCTGCCGAGGAAATTGGGAATTTGTTACCGGGTGCAGCCGGAAAGTTTTACCGTAGGACTTGTTGAGGGTTTCCAGTTAACGCCGATCACGGAAGTTCTTCTCAAAGTAGAGAACCCCTGGAATGGGGCTGCTGTGATACGCGTCCCGGCGCTGGAAACCATGCTTTTGGTAAAGCCTGAGCGCGTTCTGCATTTTTGGTAGCGTGTCGAATACCATGCTTTCGAAACCGGCAGCTTTGATCTCTTCGATAACCCTTGTCAGCAACTGATCGCCCACTCCATGCCTGTGGAACTGGGGCTGCACCCAGAGCCGTTTGGCTTCGGCCGTGTTGGCGTTAAACCGCCGGTAGGCGATGCAGCCGGCCGGTTCGCCATCAATGCGCGCGAGCAGAATCAGCGCATATCGGCGAAGCCCTGCAGGCAAATGCCTTCCTGGAGCCACGCCGCGTATTCGTTCATGAGCGCACGGCAGGCGTCGATATCGGCATCTGAGGTGGCGGGATGAATCAGCGCTTCCATTATCCTATTTTAACCGCCGTTTGCCGGGGTGTAGACATGATACGCTTAAATATTAATGTCAGATCGAAAATTGCAGATTGTACCGCTGGGTGGGCTAGGCGAGTTCGGAATGAACTCGATGGCGATTCGATACGGAGACGACATCATCGTTGTTGATGCCGGAATGATGTTCCCCGACTCGGAGTTGATGGGTGTCGACATTGTCACACCCGACTTCACCTGGCTGATTGAGAACAAGCAGCACGTCCGCGCGCTGTTGTTGACTCACGGCCACGAGGACCACATCGGGGCGATTCCGTTCCTGCTATCGGAGATCGATATTCCGGTCTATGGTACTGCCTTCACCCTGGCATTGGTAGAGAGGCGTCTGGAAGAGCACGAGATGCTCGACAGCGTTAAGCTCAACACCATTCGGCCAGGCGATAAGATCACCATCGGGCCGTTTCTGGTGGACTTCATCAACGTTACGCACTCCATTGTGAGTTGCGTGGCACTGGCGATCACGACGCCCTTGGGCGTGATCATCCACACCGGCGATTTCAAAGTCGATCCGACCCCGACCGATAATATTCCGTTCGACCTGCACTCGTTCGCCGAATACGGCAAGCGTGGCGTGTTGCTGTTGATGTCGGATTCAACCAACGTCGACCGGCCCGGATATACCGATAGCGAACGAGCCGTGCGGCCGCGACTGGAAGAGATCATGATGCGCGCCGAGCGGCGCGTTGTCGTGGCCTGCTTCAGCAGTTCGGTTCACCGCCTGCAGGCCATTCTCGAACTGGCAGATGAGTGCGGACGCAAGGTAGCGTTCCTGGGACGCAGCATGATCAGCGTCACTGAGATCGCGCATTCGCTGGGCCACCTCACTATCCCTGACAATATCCTGCTGCGCCCGCAGGACATCATGCAGGCCGCGCCGAATAAAGTGGTAGTGGTGGTGAGCGGCACGCAAGGCGAGCCGATGTCGGCGATGTCGCGCGTGGCCGTCGATAATCACAAGAGCCTCTCGATTGAGAAGGGCGATACGGTGGTGTTGAGTTCGCGTATCATCCCTGGCAACGAGAAGGGCATTTACCGTATGATCAATCACGTTGCGCGCCGCGGCGCGGATGTGATTTACGGCTCAATGAATCCTCCGGTCCACGTATCGGGCCACGGTTCGGCCGAAGAGTTGAAGCTTATCCTCAATTTGGTGCGGCCGCGTTATTTCGTGCCGGTGCACGGCGAATACAGGCAGTTGGCGAAACATGCCGCGCTTGCGTCGCATCTTTCGCATTCGGGCCTGGAAGACACGTTTATCCTGGAAACCGGCCAGACGCTGGAGATCGATAAGATGGGTGCGCGCAAGGGCAAGAACGTCACCGTCGGCCGCGTGTGCATCGATTCCGGAACCCTTGACGAAGTGGTGGAGGATCTGGTCATTCGCGACCGCCGCCATCTTTCCGAGGACGGCTTTGTGTTGCCGATCATCGCCATCAACAAACACACTGGCAAGATCGAAGGGCTGCCGGAGATCGTCAGCCGCGGCTTTGCCAAGGACGATGGCCGCGATATTCTGGCCGATGCGAAACTGGTTGTGGCTCGGACGCTGGAAGGCTCGAGCGCTGAAGAGCGGTCGGATATGGGCGTGATTCAGGAGAAGATCCGCGTGGATTTGAAGCGGTTCATCAACAAGCAGACGCAGCGGCGTCCGTTGATCATGCCTGTGATTTTGGAAGTCTGAGAAGGGCAGGCGAAACCGCCTGCTCCACCATTTACATTACTTATTTATGAAGCAATTGGTTGAAGACGCGTCCGGTTTTAGCGGACACGCCGATGAGATTTATACTCCCTCGACTGAGGCTGAAGTTGTCGAGATTCTGAAGTTGGGAGTGCCCATCACCGTGCTAGGCGCGGGGACGGGTGTAGCCGGTGGACGCGTGCCGCAGGACGGCTGTGCGCTATCACTGGAAAAGTTCAATAAGCTGGAGATTCATCCGGGCTATGCCATTGTAGGCGCGGCGGTGTGGCTGCGCGACCTGCATAAGGCCGCGGCGACTTCAGGTCAGCTGTATGCTCCGGATCCGACTGAGACTTCGGCTTCGATCGGCGGCACCATCGCCTGCAATGCCAGCGGGTCCCGCAGTTTCCTCTACGGCGACACCCGGCGCCACGTCCGGGCCTTGCGCGTGGCCATGATGGACGGCATGGTGCGGACGTTCCGGCGTGGCGATAAAGTGGATTTCGATGTGCCCACGCTGCCGCTCCCCGCGACCACCAAGTTCTCCTGCGGCTACAAGCTTTCGCCGGGCATGGATTGGGTAGACCTGTTCATCGGCTCCGAAGGTACGCTGGGCGTGGTGCTCGAAGCGGAGGTGCAGCTGCTGCCTGCTGCGGATGAGTTGTTCACAGGCGTGATCTTTTTCAAGGACGAGGAGAAGGCGCTCGATGCGGTGGAGGCGTGGCGCGGCGTTCCTGGCTTGCGCATGCTGGAGTTCTTCGATTCGCATTCGCTCGACCTGGTGCGGACGCGGTTTTCGTCAACTCCTAAAGGGGCGGCGCTGCTGATTGAAGAAGAGGGCGATGATATCGATGCGTGGTCAGACCGGTTGGAAGCGGCCGACGCACTGATCGACGATTCGTGGTTTGCGGCGAGCGCGCAGGATCGCGAGCGGTTCCGGCAGTTCCGCCATGCGGTGCCGGAACTGGTGAACGATACGGTGCGTCGCAACGGCTTTCTGAAGATGGGGTCCGATTACATTGTGCCGGTGGATCGCAATCGCGAGATGATGCGGTATTACCGTCAGAAACTCGATGCGTTTTCGGGCAAGTCGGTCATCTTCGGCCATATCGGCGACGCGCACGTGCACGTGAACATCCTGCCCGCGGCAGGCGAAGAGGTGGAAGTGGCGAAGGCGATGATGGTCGATTTCGCGCGGCATGCCGTCTCGTTGGGTGGCGCAGTGGGCGCAGAGCACGGCCTGGGCAAGCGCAAGGCGCACTTGTTGGCTTTGCAGTATTCCGAGGCCGAGTTGGAATCGATGAAGGCCGTGAAACGCAGGCTCGACCCGCAGTGGTTGTTGGGGCGGGGCACGCTGTTTCCGGTTTAGTCGCGATTGTCAGGAAGGCCTGAATATGGCATATTTTAGGTCATGAGGACGACCATCGAACTTCCCGACGAACTGCTGAAGAAGGCGAAGGTCCACGCAGCTGCCTCAGGCATCTCCGTGCGTGCATTTTTTGTTGCCGCCGTGGAGCAAAAACTGGAACCCACGAAGAATAAGGTTCGCCGGCCTCTTCCCACCGTGGGCAGCGGGAATTCGCCCGTGATCCGGGATTTGACCGCCGAGCAAATCGATGAAGCGATATTTGGTTGACGTCAATACTGGCCTGGCGCTACTCGCTTCACGGCATGAACATCACGAGTGGGCGGCTCGCTGGTTTGAAGACTGGGCGTGGGAGAGGTATGTTTCTGCCGTGTGGTTCAGTTGGGCGTCACCCGTCTGTTGGCGAACCCCGCTGTGATGGGAAGAGATGCGATGACGTTGGCCGCGGCCTGGCGTCAGGTTGAACTGTTGCTCGAAGACGAGCGAGCTGAATTCATTCACGAGCCGTTCGCCATTAAGCCGGGAATCGCCACCTTTCTCAACCTCCCCGTAGCGTGATCGAAACTCGCGACCGACGCCTATCTGGCTGCCTTCGCGATTAGCGCCGGCATGCGCCTGGTTACTTTGGACCGTGGCTTCCGCCAATTCAAAGGGTTGGATGTGACGCTATTGAACCAGGTGGATTGAGGCGGGATTCGGAGAAGTAGATCGGGGCACGCTGTTTCCCGTCGTGTAACGAGCGCGCCCCGGTCCTGTGTTTCTTTACTGGCAGCTGTTAAAGCGGAACGAAACGATCTGTGTTCCCCAATTGGCCGACGACGTGTTGTTGGTGTACTCCGTGGTGAACCAGAACGTGCAGTCGTCATCGGGATCGATCTGCATTGTGCTGTAATCACCCCACCGCTGAGCAGTGGAAGTTTGGTTACCAGAGCCTACCTTGACAGACAATTCTCCACGAATCGTACTTGGCAGATCGCCGCGGGTGCGGCCGGCGATGCGGATGCCGGGAGACAGTGTCGAACTGCCAATGCTGTAGCCCATGCCGATATTGCCCAACTTGTCGGACGCCGCAGCGCCCATCCAACGGCTGTTGGCGTCCGGATTGAAGTGGACGTTGTTGAAGATGCTGGGCGTTGCCGAGCCGGGATTGCGGATTTCCAGGAGCTGGATTCCGGCGAAGGCCGTATTGGCGGACTTACCAATGGATTGGGTAAAGACAAGCGACTCCCGATTCGTTCCCGTTCCGCCCAGGTTGCGGTATGCGAGCCGGTACATGGGACGCATGGATAGGGTATCCAACTTCCTTGTTGTGCTGGGCTGCTGCACGCACGCTCCACCGGAATCGTTACAGGCGCCGATTACGGAGTTGTCGAAGGGAAGAGTGATAGCGCTGTCCGTGGCGCCGCCCTGCCCATCGGTAATCGTGGAGTTCACCGGCGTCACAAAGTCAGGTTTGAACCGGCGGATCTTGAGCGAGTAAGGAGGGTTGTTGAGGTTAAACCAATCTCCGTTCAGGATGTAGGCCGCGGAATTCGCGGGCGGCGGGATGCTGCCTTCGAAGTCAACCGGGAGCATTGCAAAATGCGAGCCGTCCGTGTTTGAACCGAAGGTGAAGCAGACAGCGCTTGCGGTGCTGCCGGCGAGCATATTGGTGCGATCGAACGCGCAGACTTGCGACCCCGAATAGGAGCCGCCGGGATAGGTGAAGTTGTTTGCCGTCATGTAGTAAGCGTCCGTCCAAACACCGAGTTTCGGATAGTCGGGCAGTACATTCGGAAAATCGTATTCGTAGAGATTGTAGGCGCCGGTGGCATCATTGGTTTGCGAGATTGCAAAGCAAAGCGCATTTTGCGTATTTGTTGAGTTGAAAGCGAACTGCGAAAGGACCCAGCGGTTGGCAAGACGGTCATACTGAACCACCGGGTCGCCATTGTTCTGTGTGCGGCAGATGGCCGTGGGGGCAAGTCCGCTCCACACCTGATTGCCGTTGACGTAGCCGGAGCCGCCAAGCACCAGTCCGCCGTTGGTTTTGTTCAGGACGGTCATGCGCAGGTTGACCCACTGCACGATCTGGCCGTTACCTACCGCCATGGTTGTATCCGGGGGAAGCAGTCCCTGGTTTGTCCAGCTGTTGAAGCCATTGCCTAAGCCGACGATGTTCTGCAGGACGGTCACCGGCAGTGTCCCACTGGTAGTCTGGGTCTTCATTGTAGAAGCAGGGGCGGTGTAGCTGGAAGAGGGCGTTCTTGTAGCTGTTCCGCGGGGGATATAGTGCTGGTTGGGGGATTCCACTTCCGCCCCATCCTCAGCAGGTACAGCAGGGTTGGCCGCGGCATAGCTTTTGAATGACGCCGAGACTCCGGTGCTGGCTGGTGTCAGGACAGTTGGTTTCTGAGCGGCGAGGCACAGTACGCTCAGTGACGAAATCAAGATCAGTTTTTTCATATATGGAGATCCCTTATCCTTTTGCGCTCATTTTGCGGCGTGCGAACATCGCAGCGGCAAGTCCAAAGCCTGAAAGCAGCACCGAGGCCGGTTCCGGAACGCCACTCGTGCTGGCCGTGCCTGTTACTTGAAATGCAAGGGCTGCGCTGTTACTGACCCAGGAACTTCCAGGAGCATTGATTGACGGAGGTGGTCCGCTGAGCGAAAGGTCCTGATAGATGCTGCTGCCAGTATCTGCTGACCACCCCCAGTAAAGGCTGGTGGATGGGATGCTGCTGGTTGGGCCATTGTGGAGCAGCAGCCAGTAATTGCCCGCTCCCAGACTGAATGAGACGGGAATCGTGTAGACGTATTCCGTAAAGTCTGCTAGGGTGTTTCCCGTGGCGACGCCGGTCAACTCCGGTGTGCCGGAGAAGAGCACTGTGCCAGGACTGCCGCTCGAATCGCCAGTAATGCCCCAGTAGGTGGAACCTGCATAGTCGGACGGGGTATATTGCAAGGTCCAGAACTGAATCTGGGTGATATCGAAGGAACTGCCCAGCGTGAACGTGTCCGCCAGCAAAAGCCCATTCATGTCGGAGCCGCCCGATTGATTCGGCGGACCGTTTCCGATGACCGCAGCTTGCGCGGAGGCCGTAATTATCACTGCCGCGATTGCGAGCAGTAGTTTGTTTTTATACATTTTAACCCTCCATGAGTTATGTAACGAGAGACTCGCCAGCCTCATGCATGCACCCGGTAAACTAAATTGCTATGGGAGCAATTCTACCATGTCTGTAAAGTGTTTCTGAAGAGTTCAGTACCTTAGTCTAGGTGATTTGTACGGGGTGGTACTGAGTACCACCCATGTAAGGTGTCTTAATTTTGGGGAAAAAACACCTAGAGCAGGGCACCGCCCGCCCTAATTCTTTAGCCTCCGGCGAGTTCGAGGGCTAACTTCTTGCCTCCGCGGAGATCGGCTTTGCCGGTGCCAAGGGTTGGCAAAGACTCGACCCTGAACAGGTTATCTTTTTTGGGAATCCATAACTTAGGAAGATCCGTGGCAGACAGTTGCGACCACAGTTCGGCGGGTTCCAGATCCTGCTTTGTGTACAGAATCACCAGGCGTTCCCCGCGCTGCTCATCGGGGACGCTGGTCACCATGCATTGCGCGTCGCCGATGAACTGGTTGACCGCTTCTTCGATGCGGCCATGGGGTACCATTTCGCCGCCGATTTTGCTGAAGCGGGCCAGACGGTCCGTGATGCGGATGAAGCCTTCGTCGTCGAGCATGACGATGTCGCCGGAGACATACCAGCCATCGCGCAACACCTGGGCCGTCTTTTCCGGCTGGCCGATGTAGCCTGCCATGCGGTTCGGGCCATTCACCAGCAACAGGCCTTCTTTGCCTTGGGGGACGGGCTCAAAGGTTTCGGGGTCCACCACTCGAACGGCCACTCCGGGAATGGGCTGGCCGACGGTGCCGGGCTTGCAGCCGGTCTGCTTATCGGGGCCGTCGTAGTCAGGCGTGTTCACCGCAACTACGGGCGACATCTCCGTGCAGCCATAGCCTTCAAGCAGCGGCAGGCCGAACTTCTCGTGGAACGAAGTCGCGATCGATTCGCGCAGCTTCTCGGCGCCAACCAGGAC
>Ga0209697_10005551_pt1 | contig 15667 bp, 18 predicted proteins | sample AliMusrvi5mmetaG_FD_184115 | JGI IMG/M metagenome (GOLD analysis project Ga0209697, IMG submission 184115) | Freshwater lake bacterial and archeal communities from Alinen Mustajarvi, Finland, to study Microbial Dark Matter (Phase II) - Alinen... | ecosystem: Environmental > Aquatic > Freshwater...
GGGTGCTGCGGGCCGGTTCATCGGGCGTCTGCCTCAGTGTGGCCACGGCAGCGCAGGATTGGCTGGAGGCTTCATCACGAGCGCCCCCACATCGGCGGGCACGGGTGTTTGGAGCGGTGCCCGCCGGCGAGTTCGGCAACCCTGGCATCAGTCGGTTTCCTGCGGTTGGTCGCCAGCGGGAGTGACCGGGCTGGCGGCGTGGGCATCACGGTACTTGAGGCAGAGATGGCGGATGCTGCCCGGAAAGCTGGTAAATTCGACACCGAAGATCTGATCGACACCAGTGGCCTGCGGGATAGAGTCAAAATCGTGGTTGGTTCGATCCGCGCCTTGATGCCCAAACCCGAAGCTGGGTGAGACCCGGCAATTCCACTCTTGCCCCAGGCAGCTATTCAGTCACTCTTCGCTCTGTGAGTCGCCCGGCGCAACGACATTCCCCGATCCCCGCGATGCCGCTGGACGTAGTCTCACCTGCTGCGTCAGCCTCGCGGCCGGCTCCAACTCCAACCCTCCCGCATGGAACCCAAGCATCATGAGCGCCAAGAAAGTTCCAGCCAAGCATACCTTGGCTAAGAAATCCGCTGCCAAAAAGGCTCCGACCACGGAGGCGACTACGGAGCCGACCAGCGGGCAGCAAGAGCCACAGAACGCAGTCGGCGCTGAGCCACCCCAATCAAAAGCAAGATCGAACCAAGAAGGACAGGCCAATCCTCTCCCTTTGTCCCCGCGCCGCGAGAAACTGGTGGGGTTGGCTACGCAATTGGTCGCAGCACAGATCACCGCGTCCGCGAGTTACCAGGCAGCGGTCGATGTTGCCAGGGAACAGCGGGAAATGTTGGTGGAATGCTTGGAAACGCTCTCCGGGATATGGAAGTCTGCCCCTGAACCGGAACACATGCCCAAGACGAACCCTGCCATACCGGAGGTAGTCCTTGCGAGACTCAAGTATTCACAGGTCAGGATCAGAAAGCCCTTGGAACTATCCCCACTCAGCAGTCCGGAGCTTGACCAACTTTTCGCCTCGGCCATGTATCGCGCCCAGAAATTGCTCGGCGCTCCAGAGCAGGATCGCCGTATGGTATGGGCTGAGCAAATATTTGAACCTGACGAGATCCTCTCGGAAAACCAGATTTTCGAGACGTTCCGCATGTACAATTGGCCAAATTTGACAGGGCGCCCGTCTGTGGTCGAGCTGATGACTGATGTGGATAATTGGTTTAGCGCGCATTACAGCTATCTGGGGCGAGTCGACGGCGATGAAAACAAGACCCGCGAAGGTGCACGGGTTCATGATGAAATCGAGCTTCTCGTTCAAGTCTTGGATCTTTTCGACGAACGGGCTAACGACGGATTCAACCGTCAAAGGCACGACTACAAGGCTGTCGCCGATGAAATCAAATGCTTCCTCCGATCCCAGGACACAAGGATTCTCGACACGCTATCCAGGACATTTTGGAATAACCGGGCGCAGAATCTCATTTTCATGATGTTCAATCAGTCCGCCCCCCTGCCACGAGACAGCAAACCCGGCGATAACAGCCCGGCTTCGAAGGCGAAAGCACCAACGCGGATTTACAGGCCTTGGGGAATCTTCCGATATCTTAGGCTTTACGCAGGCAAGTCTGGCGACGAGACCGGTGCGGCGATCAATTCCAGAATCAGGAAGGCCCTCAAGTTGAATCCCGACTTGGTGGAAAATGTGCTACCCGTTGCGCCGCCTGAGTTTGAGTTCGGACCTATCGGCGCTGATATGGATGACTTGTTGGATTCGCTGGAACCCGAGGACACGGGCGATGAGGACACTGGTGTGGACGACGACCAGGAATCTTGATGTGCGTGTTCCGGAGCACCACCGGGAGAGCCTGCGGATAACGGCGCATGGGGTAGCATCTCACCCATCTGCAACCGTCACCTTCCACCGGGGGTTCTTATTGGCCACCGCTCTCGCCAGATTCGGGCAATTGGTCTGTAACCGGTGGCGCGGCTTCATCGTGCGTTCCAGCGCCTCTACCACACGGGCGAGCGCTTTATCCGAATCATCGGTGAGCATGAACCCCTTGAGCCCTCTCCTGCTGGCCAGTAACCAAAGCACCCCTTGAAGAGATTCCTTTCCCGTCTCAACGGTATCTTCCGGTTGCCTCCATTCCTCACGCCACAGCATGAGGGGTCTGACACTTTCGCTATGGCCCTGACGTCGGCGTCCATCCATAGAGATCCCCCAACGAAGAAGCAATCTTTGAGCCGTCCTCATTGTAATCGGTGAGTCCAGATGTTCTGCGAATTCGAGTATTGAGCGGCGGTTTTGGAACCCGTCCCGACCAAGCAACTCCGTCAGACACTGTGTCTCCTCGAATGGACCAAATCTGCGCGGTGCCCCCTTGCACTGGAGTGGGATCTTGGCCTCCGCCTTCTTTTTCCAGCCGAGCACAGTGGTCCGCTTGACGCCGTGGAGCTCGGCAAACCCCACGGCGGAGCCATGCCCGTCACGGAATTCCTTCCGAGCCTGCTCTAAAAGGTCGGCGGGATACGATGAACCGGGTTGTCGTATTTTTGTCTGCATTTGGCATTTCTGCGACCCAGGCGGCTGCTCGTCACAGAGCCGTCCTTGAATGATGCTGATTGTTTGCCACGTTGTCACCCCTTTGTCACCCCCTATTCCAATTGCCAGTCCAAGACGGATTTCGAGTTGTCACTGTCTTGTCGAAGATTCGTGAAATTTCCTGGTGCCAGGCTGAATTGAGTTGTCACAAAGTTGTCACCTTTATTTCGTTAGATTGTTACCTAATCCGTTGACACTGTGTACTTTATGGCCTTGTCGCTGGCTGGCTAAGGGGCTATGCTTCCTCCAGCACCAGCCCATGAAGCCACCCGCCAATATCACCACCGATCCCACGCCGGCCCCGACCCTTGCATCGCCTTCGCGGGTCGAGCATAACTTTGGGAGCCACACTGTGCCCACCGACGAATTTGAGCCCGGCGAATTCCCGGAACCAGACGACGCCTGGCCCCCGGATTTCGACTGCCTCGATCCGCTAGAGGAATTGGAGCCGTCGCCGGATGCCTACGAGTACTGGCCCTCAGGCGAGGACGAAACCGACGATGTCCAGGCCCTCATCGAGCCCAAGCGGAAGGGAGGGCGGAGTTGAAACTCCTCACGGTCAATGAGGCCGCCGCCGTCTTGTCCGTGAGCAAACGCACTCTCCAGCAGCTCACGTCCGACCGCCTCGTCGCCGCCATAAAATTTGGCAGAAATGTTAGATATGACACGGACGATCTGGAGCGCTTCGCCGAGTCCCGCAAGATCAAGGCGATCGGATGGAAGAGCGCCAAATGATTGCAATGAAAATCAACCTGTCCGGACGGCATGTCCCACCACCCTCACCCGTCACCTATCATCAGCGAAGCCCCGGCTCTTACGGGGATTCCAGTATCCACTCTTCGCACAAAGGTGCGCCGCAGCGAGATAAACCCGATTACCGGCTTCGGAGTCTGGTGGATCGCCGCGGAGGATCTGGAGGCACTCCTTAATAAGCGCCTCCGCAACAAAAGGGGGTAGTCCCCCAAACCACGGTCAGGGGGACGAATAGTCCCTGCAGGTCGGAAGAATTGCTCACGGTCTCAGGGCCGGGGGCGGTTCCGAAGCACCCTGGAGGCCGCAGCTCTTTGACATTACCTGAACGAATTCTCCTCTCTAAAAAGCGACTCGTTCGCCGTGAAGGTCGGGCTTTTTGCCCGGTCTGACCGGCGACGGTGGTGGGTCCGAACCCCACCCCGAAGGGCTGCGGGCGAGCGGGTGCGGGCACATCATGCCCAATTCCCGCCGCTCATGTGACGAGCTGATGGCACCCCCTTCGCCGGGGCACGGACAAAGCACTGGCGGTGAAGCGGGGCAAACATCCGCAATGGCCGCGCATTGGGCCACCGCAGATGGCCGCAGCAGGGATGGTGGACGAACAGAATGAGCCTCAGCTACCGTGATCAAGAACCGGGAAGGGATATGCATCCCGCTACACCCGGAGTCAAAAACAAAGGCAACGAGACCAGCGCCGCGCGGGCGAGGAACCGCAGCGGGCCACACGCAAACGGTCTCCGGCGGATAGGCTCCCACCCCACCCTGCGAAAATCACCCGCAGAAAACGAGGAAACCCGACTGATCTCTCCAGCCGCCGCTGCGCGGCGGCTGGAGTAGGCGATCCAGCCACACGATCAGCCGGGGTAGGACATTCCAACAAGCGAACGCCGGGCTGTAATGGCCCGGATAGGCAAAATTGGGATGGGCCTCCACATAGAACATCCAACCACTAAACCAACACATTCATGCCGAACAAAATCGAGAAATGGGAAGACCTCAACTTAGCGAAAGCCGAGGCGGAAGTCTTCCGGGTCCAACGAAGGATCTTCAACGCTTCCAAACGAGGAGATCATGCACAAACGCAAAAACTGCAACAACTGCTGCTGCATAGCTTCAGCGCCAAATGCCTCGCGGTCCACAAGGTCGCACAGGACAACCACGGCAAGCGCACACCCGGGGTCGATGGAGTCCACTCCCTCACCAAGCCCCAAATGTTCCACATGGCCGCCACGCTTGACATCCAGGCCGAACCATCGCCACTCCGCCGGGTTAACCGCCCGAAAGCAAACGGCAAGACCCGCCCACTCTCGATCCCCACGTTGGTCGACAGGGCGCGACAGACTCTGATCGCCATGGTTCTTGAACCGCAATGGGAGCCACGCCTCCCACCGCACATGTTTGGCTTCCGGCGAGGGCGCAGCGTCCATGACGCGGTCGCCCACATCCGACTGCACATCCAGCGCAGCCCGAAATGGCTCCTGGACGCGGACATAGCCGCCTTTTTCGACAACGTCGACAGGGAGGTTCTGATGGGCAAGCTCGACACGCTCCCCTGTATCCGCCGGGCCATCCGGCGCATGCTCCAGAGCCGCATCGTCGAGAACATCGACTGGATCACTAGCGACAGGGGTATTCCCCAAGGGAGCGGACTAAGCCCCCTACTGGGCAACATCATCCTATCCGGGATCGAAGACGACCTCAACAAGGCGTTTCCTTCCAACCTTAGGATCAACGGCCAGAAAATCGGCGAGGCACCCCGTGTGGGCATCTACGCCGACGACCTCGTGGTCTTCCACGACCGCCGGGATGTGATCGAAGCGGCAAAGGTATTCCTCGCCAAATGGTTGGCCGGCTACGGCCTCCACCTCAACGAGGAGAAAACCCGAATCACCCATACGCTCGGCACCGGAGACGACGGCTCAGGATTTGATTTCCTGGGATTCCACTTCCTCCAACGCCGGGTGGGCAAGCACCAACTCAAAGCGTGGTTCAATGGCGTGTTCACCCTGATCACCCCTTCCCCAAAAGCCGTCAAGGCCATCAAGGCGAAGGTATCCGCGATCATCATGAGCACACGCCCGAATCCGAAGCGCAACGCCGCCTACGCCCTCCAAAGGGCAAAAGGGCTACCGGACCACCAGGAACGGCTCATCAACGAGCTGAACCTCATCCTCCGCGGATGGGCAAACCAATTCCGGTTCCAGAATTCGAAGGAGACCTTCTCCGCACTGGATCACTGGCTATGGTTGAAACTCTGGCAATGGGCGAAAAGCCACCACGGCAAAACCCTCAGCCGGCACGAACTGGTCAACCGGTTCTTCAACGGCGGCAACCCCTGGATCTTCAAGGTCCGCCAGCCGACATCCGATGAGCCATCCGAGCTACTACTGCTCAGATCGGTCAAGGTCAGCGCCAAGGGCCACAAAGCGGTCCAGACGGACAGGTCGTACTACGACGGCGATATGGTTTACTGGGCCACCCGCAGGGGGAAATACCCAGGCATCACCAAAGAGGCCGCGACGGCATTGAAGAGGCAACACGGCAAATGCCCGCGATGCAGTGAAATGATCCAAAAGGGCCAAAGGCTCACAACGATCAGAATGACGAGGAAGGAACGACAGTTCTCAGCCATCATTCACCATAAGTGCATGATCCCCACCGACAAGGAAGGCGGCCACATCACACGTGACCGCGAGTGTCAGTAGCCGTGTGCGTTGAAAGGCGCATGCACGGTTTTGAAACCCAAATCCATCGCAAGGTGGAGGCGGGTTTACCCAAGAATTCGTTCTGGTCCCGCCTGTCACGATGACAGGCACAGACAACGCACCGGTCGGCTCGTCCGGCCGGTGCCATCCTTCTCCAACCAAACAACACCAACAACCAACAAACCATGGACAACCATACCGCTATCAACCAACGGGACTCAGCCCCTGAATCTGAAATTTGGATTCCCCTCAAGGAAGCCTCCACCACCGCGAACCGGTGCGACACCACCCTAAAGCGCGCCATCAAGGCGGGTAATCTCGTCGGTCGCAGGGCCGGCGCGGGCCACAACGCCAGTTACGAAATCCGCCAAGACTCCCTGATCGCTTGGAGCAAGACCGATTCTCCCGCGGCGGAAGGACTGCCAGCCAAGTCCCCTTCGGGAACCGAAGCAACCGCCAACCCCGGCGCTCACCAACCGCAAACTGCTGGTGCCATTCCCGCCCCGCCCCAGCAGGGCGATTCTGAGACGGCCAAGTCCAAGAGCGAGTTCCACAGGAAGGCCAAAAAAATCGCAATGCCGAAGGAAGCCCGGCTTCTCCGCCGCTGGAAAAATAACATGCGCGGGGCCAATCAGGAGCAAACCCTCGCCATGATCCAATGGCTTTCCGGTCGCTTGAAGAACACGCATGGGATGCGCCGCAAGGAAGCGAAGACCGCCGTCCGCGACGCCAAACGCCGCGGCAAGGATCAAGTCGCAGCCGGGAATGTCGCCGACAAAGTATCGGCCGCGTAATTACTACAATTACTAACAACTCCTATCCGTGGCAACCCCGAATCCTTCCGTTGGAAATCTGCGCCAGCTCGTTGGCGAGCTGGACCTCTTGCGTCCACATGGATGGCCCTCCCCCGACTTCGTGCCCAGGCCGCCGCTCCACCCGGCGGCCATCACGATGCCTGGGGGCTGGGTATGGGGCGAATCCTCCCTTGGCGACGCCTTGGATGCGCTCGAAGCCCAGGAACATACCCCGAATCCCGGACATCCCGATCACACAATTCCACACGCCCCTCTTGAAATGCATTCGCCCACGAATCCACCACCGTCTCTAGCAATCACCCCCGGCCTCTCATCGGCCAACCCCAAATAGAACCACCATGTCACAAACAACCACCATCTCCTGGTGCCATTCCACAGTCAATCCTGCGATGGGCTGCGGTGGCTGCGAGCTATATCCAACGCCCACCGAAGTGCTGCGGACAATCGACGCCACCGTCGCCGAGTTCGGCGCGAAGATCAACAGCCGCGCGCTGCTGAAGGATCTGATTAACGAACACCACAGGAAGATCAAGAATCCCCTGCATGGCCATCGAAACGCTGTGACGACCACCAACCTCTGGCACTTCCGCGACCTTCTGTGCAACACCATCACCAAGCGACATGGCAGGAAAGCCGGGCGGGCGGCCTTGGCGGTGATCAAGAAGTCGATCACCTGCTACGCTGCGAAGCTTCACTTCAACCGGGGAGCCAACATCCTTCGCCCGCAACGGAAGCTGAACAAGGGCTATGCACCAACCTTCGAACAACTCACGAACTTCGAGGGACGCATGGCCCAGGCCGCCGGCTGGAAGGACCTGTTTGGTTGCGAGAGCACCTTCGCGCTTTGGAAGCTGGGACTGCCCCGGATGATCTTTGTCAGCGACATGGGGGACGCCTTCAGCTCCAAAGGGCAGTTCCCGTTCCTCGAACGGGAAGCCATCCCGGCCATCACCTCGGAGAAGGGGCTCCGCCACCTGTGGCTCTGGCTGACCAAGCGCCCCAAGCTCATGCGTGAGTTTGCCGCAAGGATTGGCGGCTTCCCGCCCAACGTCTGCGCTATGACCACCGTTACCGGACCTGAAACGCTCCACCGCGTGGATGAGTTAAGGAATGTTAGGGCCGCATGCCGGGGGCTTTCCGTCGAACCGTTGTGGAAACGGATCCGCCCCGGCGATCTCGATCTCACCGGCATTGACTGGTTGATTCTTGGCGGAGAATCAGGAAGCGGCCCCCTCACCCGCTCCTTCCAAGTGGAGTGGGCGGAGGAACTGCACCAGTATTGCCAAGAGCGCGGAGTCGCCTTCTTCCTGAAACAACTCGGCCGCAATCCGGTCATCGCTGGCAAGCCCATCCGACTCGTGGACGCGCACGGTGGCGACTGGGACGAGTGGCCGCTTCATCTTCGCGTTCGCGAATTCCCGGCGTATTTCCACGGCTATCGCCTGGCGGAAAAGAACGCATCGTCACCGCCATGGCCGGTCTGAACCTCGCCCCCACGCCCGCCTCCAACGCTCTCGCTTGTAGGATCGAACCGCGCGTAATACGGCGCTGCCAATCCGATGCCGCAATCACCATGCCCAAAGTCCCAATCGCCAAATGATTTCCCGGTGGCCCTTGCCTCCGGGAGACCTGGCCCTCAACCCATGATCCAAATTCCTGACTTCGCCCACCACACGATCAACCTGCTGCTGCCATCGCTTGAACAGGCAGGAGCAGCAGGAGGAGGCAAAGCACTCCTGCCGGTCGTCAAGGAAGCATGCAAACTCGTGAGGCATATCAATGGTTCCGTCAAGAATGCCTGCCGCACCGAAACCGCGTTGGTTGTGCCAAACGGTGATTTCTTCGCGGAGCGCCCCGGACTTGCCAATGCAAAGCGGTTGGTGTGGGATTCGGTCCGGGATGCCGCGAGACTGCGGTGGATTGTCCTCTGCGCTCAAGCTGCAATCCTCCGCAAGGCGTTGCCAGACCATTGGCCTACCAATGGTTATCCGAATGTATGCGTCGGCCTCGTTTTAGAACACCTGGATGACTTGTCAGAAACGGTGAGACAACTGCGATCAATTCCGGCCCGCTGGAAAATGCTGCTGCTTCCTTCCTTGAAGGAACCGATCGACCTCTGCGGCAAACTCGACGGCATTCATTGGGTGGTGACCGTCGGGACGTTGGAAGACGAACAAAGGGCCGGCCCTATCAAAGAAGCATGCAAGGCGGCCGGGGCGGCGTTCCATTTCCACCGCAACGACTGCGGCACGGGTCCTGAAAACACACAGCAAAATGCCAACTCCGATCTAGCCGACGGCGATGAACCTCCATGGCCTGACCATCCGTTTGGAAGTCAGGTTAAACTTCATCTACCCACGCTGTCAGAACTACACAAGGCGCATGATACGATCCATGCTCCAGCCGCTTCGGCTGCGACCGACGCCGGCACTCTACCCAATGACTCAATGATGAAAATGCCCCAGGTTGAACTGCCCCCTGCCATCCTATCGCCTGCATCACCGGTGGATCCGCCGCTGGAAACACCTACGGCTTCCGCCATGGCATCCACCGAAACCCATACACTTGAGGTCGTCCAATCGACAGCAGACGCCGACAAACGCGCGATTCTGCACGCCGACCGCACCGACTTCGAACATCTTGATAAAGTGGTGCGCGATGGCCTCAAGACCTTCATCGACGTCGGCAACGCCTTGTTGGAAATCCGCCAGCGTGAATTATGGCGCGCCGGCGGCCACGCCACTTGGGCAGCCTATTGCCAACAGGTCGGCGGCTTCACGAAAATCCACGCCAATCGCCTGATCAAGGGGTCGCTACTGGCAAAGCAGCTCGCGCAGGTGAAACCGGCCGGTTTCAGATCGGAAGCCATCACACCGCGTTCCGAGTGGCAAATCCGGCCGCTCTACCGGCTGGAGGATGACCGGCAGCGGGCGGAAGCATGGCACCGCGCCATCGAGCGCGCTGGCGGGCAACCCACCGCTGAAATGGTCCAGGAAGCCGCTATTGAGATAGGCGGTAGCGCACCTTCCGAGGAGAATCCCAAACCCAACCGCAAACAACTCCTGGTTGAAACTTTTGGCCGCCTCCGCGCCTCGATCCTGTCAAGAAAGCCTTCAAAGGACATCGAGGTACTGATCTCCGAACTCGAAAGGCTTCTCAAGCTCACTTGAATCGCTTCGACGGAGAGGCAGTCACGTCCGGAAACCACGGTCCGTTGTGAGCTGAAATAAGCAGCCTCCGTGTGTTATATGACAGTGAAGCAGCAGCTTTGGTGTCACCCTGAACTGGCAGACGTGTCAGGCCCGTGCGTGACCCGTGCCCCTCTGCCCGCCGCCGGGAGGATGTCGAGGAAACTCCGTCCCCCGATGCCAAGGCCGCATTGACGGGGCACCCATTGCGGAAGCGCCCTTTGAGGCGGCTCCGGTTGAGGACCCACCCCACAGGGGAAGAGCGTCCTCCCGCTGCATCCCAACACCAACCCATTCCGTCCGGTCAAATCGACCTGAGGGCTTTTTCACCCCTTCATCTCTCCCGCCACGACCATTCCGGTCGGTGCAGGAACCCCATGGCAACCGCCACGGCAGGCTCCTGCGTGGGGGCCGCCATGTCGGCTGCCTTTCTAACACAAATCGAAAGGAGACCAAAGAGATGAGCCCCATGATGGATGAGATGTTGGTTAAGGAAGTGGTGCCCCGCCTGCGTGGTGCCGCGCGGTCGATCCCGAAGATCGGCAGCGAGGACGACGAGGAGATTGTCCAGGACGCCACCCTGATGGCGGCCCGCATGATGGACTCGGCGGAAAAGGCCGGGCAGCCGTTCACCGCCGGCAATGTCGCGTATTACGCGTCACGCGCCGCCCGTAGCGGTCGCCGCAGTTACTACACCGGTCGTAGCGACGTGTTCTCGCCTGGCTGTCAGATCGACGGCAAGGCGCGGCTTGAATCGTTGGATGACGAGGTCGAGTTTGAAAACGGTGAATCCGGCACCCTGCACGATGTGATCGCGCCGTTTGGAGGTGACGCCCACGAATCCGACCCTGCCGAGGAAGCCGCCCGCAACCTCGATTGGGAAGCCTTCCTGGCCTCGCACCCGCCGCGCCACCGGCTTGCCATCCTGGTGCTGGTCCAAGGTGGCACCATGCGCGAGGCCGGCAAGCGCTGCGGCCTCCGGGACACTGCGGCGCACAACCTGAAGCGCCGCATTGCCGCCGACCTGGTCGAGTTCTTCGGCTTGGACGTGATCCGCCGGCTTCTCGACGGGATCTGTCCGGGCTGGAAAGCCGACCTGCAAATGGTTCGACAGCGGCACCTGTGCCATGCCGGCGGTAAGCAGGAAGGAGCAAGGCCAGAAAGACGCTGAAAATTCACTTCCCCGGAGCTCCGCCTTTGGAGTTCCGGGGAGGTTGCGGGAGCCCCAGGCAAGAGCACATTTTTTGCCCGCTGAAAGGTGATGTTCAGCTTGTACTCACGGGTGGACACATTCGGAACGTCGGCCAGGGCGTAGCAAATGCGTTCCGTGATGTGCTGGGCGATAATCAGGCCACGGACCGGCTTGCCATTTGCCAACAGCCGCTTCACCCATCTGACCACCGACGCGGACCTCAGAGTTTCAGCAATACATGCTCTTCTATGGCTACTTATCCGCTGGTAATGTCCTTTCTGGGTTAGATTCATTTAGCCACTTACCGCAGGTAAATCCTGTCACTGATACCACAGAATCGCCGTGAAGTTCTTCGATCTCAATACGGTCCAGCAACCAGCCTGGTTTGTTTCCACTATTGTCGGTACCAACTTCGAGACTATGCACAGCTCCTATTGGCTTTGTGGTTCGGGTAAATGGGTCAACACCTCCCCTCTCGAATGGGTCCCGACTCGAAAAGAATCTAGCAGCACGCCCATCGAAGTCCAGTCGCCTCCTTGCTCCATCATCACCAATGAGAACTACGTAAATCTGCGCATCCGTTCCGGCATCATCCTTAACGCGATTAGTGTAGAAGGTAATTCGAAATTTCTGCCGTGGAAAGTAGGAGAACACAAATATTACTGCGAAAACAATGATTAGGATTGCTATCTTTACCGATTTACTATCCCTGATCAATTGTGCCATGATTTGGCCAACTGTAGGTTTTTGTCCCTTCCCAAGTATTCGACGAAGCTCTTTTACAACTGCCTCAAAATCACCGCACAGGATTGGAGCGCTGGGAATCCTGAGTGAATTTCCATTCTCTCGTGTTTCAGTGGTTGTTTGAATGCTCGAAATTGCCAGAAACGGAACCTTCTCATTGGCGTTGATCGCCTGTATCACGAATGGAAAGTCAGCCATCTCCCTCTTGAGTGATAGCCTGACATCATCGTCCCCGAGGATTTGATGGTATAGGGCGGCCTTTGACACAATCACCATGCGTTCCTTGCCTCGCCATGCTCGATTCGTCAGGAATTCCTTGAGCAGAAATGCATTCTCACTATCAGACTGATTGCCCCGCTTTTTCAGCAAACCCTCAAGGTCGAGAAAGAACATAAGGACATTGGCAGATTTGAGTTGTTGTTTTGTCATTCCTTCGCCGATGCCTTTTAGTATTCCAAGAAGACCATGCCTGGACGACTCGATTATAACGAGATCGTACAGGGTTTCTTTTGTCCCGAATTGGAATTTGAGATCTCGCTGGTTCCCAATTACGTTAGACCGTGGCCAGTCACCACGGTCAAGAGCCGCTTGTGCGGCTGCAATATAATCGGAGGACGCAAGATCGGAAGGCGTCAGGATCATGTCCGGGGCATGAGTCGCGATATAGCGGCTTAGCATCGCTAAGAACACTGTCTTTCCAGAGCCCTCTGGGCCTATCATAACAATTTTCATAGGATTGTTTGAGGCGGCCCCGGAAAATCGGGCCAGGAGCTAAGCTATGATTGTGGTGTGCGGTCGCGGGGTGTAAACCGAACCGAACACACACCAAATGAAAGCAAAACGAAGAAGACACGACCCTCAATTCAAAGCCCGCGTAGCGCTCGAAGCGCTCAAAGGCATCAAGACGATCCAGCAAATCGCCAAGGATTTTGACATCCATCCGGTGCAGGTCTCCGAGTGGAAGAAGGCGATGGCCGATGGCGCGCCGAGCCTTTTCGGTCCCGGATCAGGCAAGGCCGGATCCGAGGATTTCGAGGGCGAGCGCACCCAACTCCACGCCAAAATCGGCCAGCTTGCCGTAGAATTGGACTGGCTGACAAAAAAATCCAAACAACTCGGTCTGTGAGGGATCGCATCGAGTTGGTCGACAAGGGCTATCCCGAAATCAGCATGAGAAAGCAATGCGCGCTGCTCGGCGTGGCAAGGTCCACGGTCGGTTACCAGGCCGTGGCCGAAGACCCGGAGGACATCCGTATCAAACGCTTGTTGGACGAGATCTACATGATCGATCCGTGCCTGGGCAGCCGCCGCTTGGTGACTGTCCTGGATCGCGATTACGGCGTGAAAATCAACCGGAAGCGGGTCCGGCGGCTCCGCAGCGAAATGGGCCAGGAGGCGATTTGGTGCAAGCCACGCACCAGTATTGCCGACAACGGGCATCGCAAATATCCCTATCTGCTGAGGAACCTGGCCATCGACCGGCCCGACCAGGTGTGGTGTGCCGACATCACGTATGTGCCGATGCCAAGAGGCTGCGCCTACTTGTGCGCGGTGATGGACTGGCACTCGCGCAAGGTGCTGGGGTGGTCGCTTTCCAACACCATGGGAACCGATCTGTGCCTGGCGGCCCTGGAGCGTGCGGTGAGTTCCACCGGGCGCGTTCCGGAGATTTTCAACACCGATCAGGGATGTCAGTTCACCTCGGCGGAATGGACCGGGCGGCTGACGCAACTCGGCGTGAAAATCAGCATGGACGGTCGCGGCCGGTGGATGGACAACGTCTTCATCGAGCGGCTTTGGCGCAGCGTGAAATACGAGGAGATTTACCTCAAGGAGCATGCCACCATCCCCGCGCTGCACGGGGGACTCGATACGTGGTTCGGCCGCTACAACGACTGGCGGCCCCACCAGACGCATGGCAATCTCACCCCGGCTGACATCTACCAAACCGGCACCGGGCTCCCCACGGGCGATCCTGGAGAGCCTATCAAGAAGGTCGCATGAGGCCCGCCGGGTTGTTCACAGGCCCCAGGTGCCTCCGACGAGTTTTGTTCCCATTCTCGGCACCCGCGGCCTGTGAACAACCGATCTGTTAGAACCAGCTACAGCGATACCCCCCGGCCGGCCGAAATTGGGCAGCCTCCACTCCGGCGAAGCACGCCACTCCGCTACGCTCCGTGGCGTGCTTCGCCTACGTTCCGTCTGCCCAATTTCGGAACCTTTTCCCGCCGCCCATCCAAATAGTCATTGACTCCGCACCCATGCGCTACTATATCTTCCCCGCCCCCAGCCACCATAGCTTAGTTTAGCTATCCTTTGGCCGAAGATCGGGGGCCGCCTCAAAGCTCATCCCGGTCGGCAGCGGCGATTTGTTCGACTTATAAATTACTCCGGCGCGATTCGATTAGAAACTGAGTGATCTTACATATGTATGATCCTTGAGCCTGATTGATGTCGACGCCCTCAATCACTGATCGCTTGAATTTGATTCCATTAACAACTCCACTGTGTTCAACAATACCCAGCGTCAGAGTGCGACTCAGATAATAATACAATAGAGAAATTCCAAGGCCCACAATGAAAAGAATAAAGGCGGCAAACCCAGAACCCATGAGAACTCCTAACTCAATAGCTATGAGAAGAAACACTCCACAGATAGCCAGTGCTGATTTCCATGGCTTGTAATATCCATAGTAAGTTGAACACACGCTCAAAATCGGAATCATTCTGAACTCTGTTCCAGAAAGGGATGCACTTGCAAATTCAACCCTTTCGGGAGAAACTTTTATCGATGTTGTTGGATCAATCTTCAGGAGGGCTAGCATCCAAGCGATCATGCCTCCTTGTCGACCCGTTATGCTGATGAAGTTGCCGTCGGCGTCAACAGGTTGATTATTAGCTTTCCATTCTTTAATTACTAGTGGCTGCATGTTGTTGTATTTGGGTGAGTTTATCTAGTCGAACGTCGAGCCCTGCCGCCGGCGCGCAGGGGTAGTGGTTGAGGTGAAGTTAGGGAGCTAAAGCCGGTCGGCAGCGGCGATTTGTTATGCAATTGCTTTAGTGCATCAGGCCCCATGATTCACACCGACCTCCAAACGGTCTCGCGTCTTGAGAAATCTGCGCCTGCATCCGAATTACCAAATCGTACGTCAGTTGAGATTTGACCGTTAGTCGAACATACCCGCTAGTGTTGCCTTCTTCAATGTCTTCGTCGTCAGGTTCCTCGAAGACACAATTTGGGTAAATTGATTTAATCCCTTGCTGTGCTTCTAGGGATAGTGGCCATGATGCGAAATCAATATTGAAATCAATTTCCCACACTTTGTCGAAATCGAAGTCTTGCTTCTCCAGATTTCTCAGTACATCCCCATCTGCATCATTTGGCCAGTTCATTGTCTTTTGATTGTCTTTTGCATACCAAGAACGGTGCGTTGCTATCGAAGACCATACTGCCTGTGGCTGTATCGTTGTGTACCGGGAGGCCTCCGGTGAATCCCCGATAGCGACTGACGAGACGATTCGGCAATTTCTGAATTCTCTGCATAACGCCTAGCCCAGCCGCCGGGCGATTGGAGTGTGGTTGGCTGGAAATTGTGGAGCTGATGCCGGTCGGCTGCGGCGATTTGTTAGCTCTTTCTTCTTCTTCATTGGCCCGATTGGCTTCATGTCCA
>Ga0209697_10005559_pt1 | contig 15647 bp, 14 predicted proteins | sample AliMusrvi5mmetaG_FD_184115 | JGI IMG/M metagenome (GOLD analysis project Ga0209697, IMG submission 184115) | Freshwater lake bacterial and archeal communities from Alinen Mustajarvi, Finland, to study Microbial Dark Matter (Phase II) - Alinen... | ecosystem: Environmental > Aquatic > Freshwater...
AATGACTGGCTAAAACAGGCTCAAGAGCAACTACGGGAGTTGGACCAGCAAGCCCTGACACTAGAACCTATCACAGCCAATGTGTATGTGCCAGGGGAAGCCTTGCGCCCGGATATCAACCGTGCGGTGTTTTTAGGGCGCACCGATTTGAAAGATCAATTCGCCCGTAAAGTCTTAACCGCCCCTTCCATGCCCTTGTTCTTGATCCACGGGCAACGGCGCACCGGCAAAACCAGTTTGTTGAATTTTTTGCAGCCTTTGCTGGGCAGCGGGTTTAAAATTATTTATCAAGACTTGCAAGACTCGAAGTACACCCGCATCGGCAGTTGGCTTGAGGATTTGCGTGGCAAAATTGCCAAACTGCTCGACTTGCCAGCCCCCACATTTCACATAAGCGTTCACTCTCCCCTGCCTATTGCTGGGAGCGCGGCCATCTTGGCTGCCATTTCAGCAGGCGAGACGCCCGCGTTCCCAAGGGGTGGTGAACGCTTACCATTTCAACCGGACGATTGGCTTGCCGATTGGCAATTCACTCAGGATTGGCTCACGCAAATCAGCGCAGGGCTGAATTACAAATTGATCCTCGCGTTTGACGAATACGAATGCTTGCATACCCTATTGCAACAGAACCCCCAACAAGGGGGGCGCTTGTTAGCCGCGTTGCGCAGCTTTTCCCAACATCAAAATAAAGTGGTGTTTTTATTTGTCGGCGCGGCGTTCTTTTCGGAATTGGACAACCCCAATTGGAACGAATATTTTGTCCACGCCCAGCGCTTCCCTGTCGATTACCTGAACCATGACGACTCGATTAAGCTGATTACCGAACCGGTCAACTTAAACTATCCGCAAGCACTGAGCGAAAGAATGTACCAGCTTACCCAAGGCCACCCGGCTTTGTTGCAACTGTTGTGTGAAAAAATGGTCGATATTGCCAACCAAGATGGCAAAAGAACCATGGTCGAAGCCGATTTGGAGTCCGTCGTCAACTCCGTCGTCAACGACCGCGACACCGCCCCTATGTCCATCTTTTGGACGCAGTTTTGTCAAACCCCAGCCAGCAAGCACACCGTCAAACAAATCCTCAACGGGGAATCACCCCCAGCATCCCTTGCGCTATTTCGCTTGGAAGAGCATCAATTCATCGTTAAACGGAATGGGCAATGGCAACTGCGCGTCCCCTTGTTTGAACAATGGTTGCGGCGGTTTCGATAATATAAAATCGCGCCAGCGATTTTAAGCGATTTATTTTTTCACATGCCTAAACAACCTCTTCCGCTTGGCTATCTGCCTCGGGGATAGTTCATTCTTGCGGTCTTTGTAGGGGTTGTCGCCGGTCTTGAATTCCAACTTGATCGGTGAGCCTTCAATGTTCAGGGCTTTGCGGAAGGCGGCAATCAGATAGCGCTTGTAGGATGGGGGGACGTTTTCGGTTTGGTTGCCATGGATGACAATCGTGGGAGGGTTGTGACCGCCTTGGTGGGCGTATTTGAGACGGATGCGTCGGCCTTTCACCATCGGGGGTTGGTGGGTGTCTTGCGCGTGTTGTAGGATTTCGGTCAATCTATTAGCCGTGACGGTTTGACCGGCGGAGCGGTAGATACGGTCCACCTGCTCCAACAGCTTGCCCACCCCGGTTCCGTGCAAGGCGGAGAGGTAATTCTTTGAAGCAAAATCGAGGAAGGGCAGTTTGATGTCTATTTGCCGCTTGACCTGTTCGCGATGGTCGCTAGACAGTCCGTCCCATTTGTTCAGGCCAATGATCAACCCGCGCCCGGCTTCCACTACTTGCCCCAACAAATTGGCATCCTGATCGGTGACCCCTTCGCTGGCATCAATCATATAGATGACCACATGGGCCTTTTCCATGGCTTGCATGGCTTTGATGATGCTGAATATCTCGACCGACTCCTCTACCCGCGAACGCCTGCGCATACCTGCGGTGTCAATTAAGGTGTATTGTTTGCCATCGCGCTCAAAGGGGATGAAAATGCTGTCCCGCGTGGTGCCGGGCTGGTCGAAGACCACTACCCGCTCTTCGCCGAGCAAACGGTTGACCAAGGTTGATTTGCCCACGTTGGGCCTGCCGATGATGGCAACCCGGATGCCAGGCGCGGCTTCCTCTTCTGCCGCCTCACTCTCCAGTGGCGGCAGCAGCGGGTAGACCTGATCGAGCAATTCCGGGATGCCGGTTCCGTGGGAGGCGGCGATGGGCAAGGGATTGCCCACCAACCCCATCTGAAAGAATTCAGCCAGCTTGACTTGCGCTTTGACGAGTCCGTCGATCTTATTGGCAACCAGCAGCACAGGCTTGCCGGTCTTGCGAAGTTTTTGGGCAATGGCCTCGTCGGCGGAATTAAGCCCGGCCCTGGCATCCACCATGAACAGAATCAGGTTGGCTTCATCCAGTGCTGTCCAAACTTGGCGCATGGCATGGTCTTCAAGTCCTTCCGCTTGCTCGATGATGCCACCGGTGTCCACCACTATGAAGGGCCTCTCGCCTCGGCGCACCTGGCCGTATTGGCGATCACGGGTCAACCCCGGAAGATCGGCCACCAGGGCATTGCGGGTTTGGGTTAGGAAATTGAACAGTGTTGACTTGCCCACATTCGGGCGGCCAACCAAAGCGACAACAGGTAACATAATTATTCCACGGATAGGGCGGCGAGTTCGCCGCCAGTGGTGTACACATAAACGACATCGTCGTAGACAACGGGAGGGGCCTGTATCGGGGTGTCGTCCACTTCCACCCGGGCCAGCAGTCCGCCGTCTTCTTGCGACAGCACATGCACATAACCTTCAAAATCACCGACCACCAGTTTGTCTTTCACTGGCACTGGCGGGGTGAGGCGACGCTGATGCAGCTCATTCTGTTTCCACAAATCAGTTCCGTTGCGCATGTCCAGCCGCCAGACATCACTGGATGAATCGGAAAGGAACAGCGAACGGCGACTGCCTGTCAGTCCCGAGTGGGAAAAAAACTTTTCCTGCCGCCATTGCACTTCGCCGTTGCTCTGCGAGACAGCGGCGATACCGCCTTGATAACCAGAAACAAAAAGCGTATCCCCCTTGATCACAGGGGTGGCGTTGATGTCCAGCAATCGTTCGATTTCGGAACGTCCCTTTGCCAAAGCGACAACCGCCTCCCATTCGACTTGACCATCTTTGAGGCGAAGCGCCAGTAGTTTGCCCCCCCCGTATCCGTCTATTACCAAGTCGCCGGCAATGACCGGCCCACCCTTGCTTCTTACCGCCAACGGCGGCGCGGTGCGCTCGTGGCTCCATAAAGTGGCACCGTTTTTTTCGTCTAAACCGGTGATGCGTCCATCGCTGCCACGGACAACCACAATGCCTTTAGCCACGGCAGGCAAGGCGATGATTTCACTGGAAAGCGTGGTTTTCCATACCAAATTACCGTCTGACACGGCATAGGCGGCAACCTCGCCATCTTGGCTGCCAAGGATGATCTTGTCCCTGGCCAATACCGGGCCGGCGGATAATTTCATTTCGGTTTCGACTTCCCAGCGCTTTTCACCGTTTACGCGGTTGCGCGACTGGATCAAGCCCTTGTAATCGGCAATCAAAACGCTGTCCTCGGTGACCGCTGGCACCAAGTTGATATTCTGCTCGCCGTAACCGTCACCGATGCTTTCTTTCCACTGGACCGTCAATTGGATTTTCGAGTTAAAGTCTTCGGCAAGTGCGCGTGGAGGTTCTGCGTTGTCTTTGCCGAAAAGCGATTCGGTCAAACCGGACCACATGTCCTTGGCCGCATCCAAGCCGGCGCAACCCGTGAGCAGGACGGCAGTGCATAGGAAGACAATGGAGAGGCGGGCGGGACGCCCGCGCTCCCAGAAGTCATTGGTATGGCGCTTCACTTGACAGGTGCCGGGGTGCTTGCCGAATCGACGGCTAGGTTGTTGATCTTCAAGTCTAACATAGGCGCGGCTTCGCCCTTTTCCTTGGCGAGTTCATAGGCCGCCTGAGCTTCGCTAGTGCGATCCAAGGCCGCGTACAAATCGCCTTTCAGTTCTTCGTAAAGCCCTTCGTATTTACCCATGTCGCGAGGTTTCAGTGGCTCTACAAGTTTAAGCGCAGCCTCGTTATCACCCAGTGCCAACAAAACCCCACCCAGGCGCAGCCGGGCTAAATGCTTGATGTCATCGTCCTTGCTCGCCGCCAACAGATCGCTGAGCGTTTTCTTGGCCCCCGCCAGATCATCAGATTCGGCTTTCAGCTTGGCGGAGAATAGCGTGGCATAAGTGGCGTAGGCTGTGCCTTGATATTGCTCGATGATTCGTTCGCTGAGCTTGATCGCAGGCTCTGTCTGTTTAGCATCCACGGCTTTGAACAGTTGCTCGTAAAGCCCGGAAGCCCCTTCCGCTTTGCGTTGTTGTGTGGTTTGCCAAATGTTCCAGCCAGTCAGCACAGCAAAACCCAAAGCCAGCCCCCAGATCACTGAACTGAAGTTAGCTTGCCACCATTTTTTAAGCGCCTCCACGCGCTGTTCGTCGGATACATAGTCTTCCATTTGAAGCCTCTTTAAATTAATGATTGAAGATAGGGTATCAGTTCGGATTGCTTTAAGGTGAACTGTTCGCCGTCTTTGCGCAGGCGTTTGATGCCAATAGTCAAGTCCCGAACTTCATCTTCACCTAGGATCAGGGCCAATTCGGCACCGCTTTTGTCGGCACGCTTAAACTGGCTTTTGAAGCTGCCGCCGTCACAATGGACGACAAGCCGCAAATTTGGCAATGCATCGCGGAGTTGCTCCGCCAGCACTACCCCATTGCGTTCCGCCATGCTGCCTACTTGGATGAAGTAAGCATGGGGGTAAGCGGCCTCTTCGAAACGGGCGGAATCGTCGAGCAAATCAATTAAGCGCTCCATGCCCAAAGCGAAACCAATGGCGTGGGAGGCTTTTCCGCCCAATTGGGCGACCAGCCCGTCATAGCGCCCACCTGCGCAAACGGTACCTTGGGCACCGAGTTCGGTGGTGACCCATTCGAATACAGTACGGCAATAATAATCCAACCCCCGCACTAGACGCGGATTGATTGTGTAAGCCACGCCATTATTGTCTAGGGTGGCAATCAATGCCTGGAAATGTGCAAAGGATTCCTCGCCTAGGTATTCAGCCAATGAAGGCGCACCCTGCACCACCTCGGTCAATTTCGGGTTTTTTGTGTCGAGGATACGCAACGGATTGGTTTCCAGCCGCCGCTTGCTGTCGTCGTCCAATGCGTCAACCTGAGTTCGGAAATACCCGACCAGTTTTTCCCGATAAACTAAGCGTTCTTCCAAAGTGCCAAGGGAGTTTATTTGCAACTCCAATTTATGCTCGATACCCAGCGCTTTCCAAAGGCGACGAGTGAGCAGGATGAGCTCGGCATCTATATCCGGCCCTGCCATGCCATAAGCTTCCACGCCCATTTGCTGAAATTGCCGGTAGCGGCCTTTCTGTGGGCGCTCATGCCGAAACATCGGGCCCATATACCAAAGCCTTTGCGACGGCTGATGCAAAAGCCCGTGTTCCAAGCAGGCGCGTAAGCATCCTGCCGTACCTTCCGGTCGCAGAGTCAGGGAGTCACCGTTACGGTCGTCGAAAGTATACATCTCTTTCTCAACGATATCAGTGACCTCCCCGATGGATCGTTTGAATAGTTCGGTTTTTTCGACAATAGGCAACCTGATTTCCTGGTAGCCATAGGAGCCTAGCACTTGGTGGAATACACGTTCGACGCCCTGCCAGGACGGAGTCTGATCGGGGAGGATATCGTGCATTCCCCGGATCGCTTGAATTTTATCCGACATTTAACCTACTTAGTGATGTTTGCTATTGAGTTATTTGGCGGCGTGGCTCGTGAGGGAACGCAACGCCTCCTTGCTTTCTGGAAATTGCCGTTGCAATTTCTTGCGATAGGCATCGGCATCTTTGGCATTGCCGAGGCCCAGTTCGGTTTGCACACCGATAAAAAGCGATTCTGGCGTCGCTCCAGATAACGACTCGAAACGCTCAAGGAAGGCACGGGCCGAAAGATAGTTTCGATTTTCTAGGCTGAGTTTGGCCATTTCCAAAAGAGCGGGGGCAAAATTAGGATTGGACTCAAGCGCCTTGCGCAAATAATTTTCAGCCTCGGCACCCATCGCCTTGGTTTTGGCGCAAATGCCAGCGTTGGTCAGCGCCAGCCAAGGGGTTGGGTACACCTTAGAGTCGATGATGGTTTGGAAACGCTTCATCGCCAAATCGTATCGACCCTCGGCACATAGTAGGCGCCCATAATTATTGGCTGCCGCAAAATTTTTTTCGTCCAATGACAAAGCCCTTGAAAATTGCCCCTCAGCATCCTCTAGCCGGTTGATTCGTTCATATAACACGCCAAGCAGGTTATGTGCCTCCGTGCTTTTATCGTCCAGTTCGACGGCACGTTCCAAGTCTTGTTGAGCCACATCCAGACGGCCATTTTCCATATATTGGACACCTTTCAACATATACAATTCTGTAGGGCTCCGGTCGTCGGTGACTTTGGCTGATTCACTGGTGCATGAAAGCATTGCCAGGCAAACCAACACTGCCAACAAGTTAAGCGTGAAATCAGCCCTTGACGGAACGCCAAGCCACAACTTGGCGGGCAGATTGCCGATGCCAAGCTGGGGCTTGGCGTTCCGATAAACGCTTAACTTAATGGCAGTGAGGCAAACCAAGGGCCCTAAGCCAATCAGCTTCATCACGCTATCGCCTGAAGCCTGAAATGCCGCTTGCTTTTGTCGTTGACCCTTCCTACCAATTGCCCGCAGGCGGCATCAATATCCACCCCCCGGGTTTTGCGCGTGGTAGTGATTAGCCCCGCCTGTTGGACAATTTCACTAAAGCGCGCGATCGTTTCCGGGCTGGGGCAGCGGTAGGGCGAGTTGGGAAAGGGATTAAATGGGATTAAATTGACTTTGGAAGGCACATTAGCCAATAGTTTTGCCAAAGCCCTAGCATGGGAAGGACTGTCGTTGACTCCCTCCAAAAGCACATATTCGATGGTGACTTTGCGGCGGCCTTCCTTGCCTATGTAGCGTTTGCAAGCGGCCAGCAATTCCTTGATTGGATACTTACGGTTGATTGGAACCAGTTCGTTGCGCAAGGCATCGTCCGGTGCATGCAAGGAAACCGCCAGACTAACATCGCTCACCTCAGCCAAACGGTCTAGCGCGGGAACTACGCCAGAAGTGCTAAGGGTCACGCGGCGCTTTGACAAGCAATAGGTAAAATCGTCCATCATCAACTCGGTGGCGGCCAACACGTTGTTGAAGTTCAATAAAGGTTCCCCCATGCCCATCAGCACCACATTGGTGATGCGCCGGTCCGTACCCAATTCGCGTTGGGCAACCCAAAGCTGGCCGATGATTTCGTCCACGCTCAGGTTGCGGTTAAAACCCTGTTGAGCGGTTGAGCAAAAAGTGCAGGCCAGTGCGCAACCGACCTGGGAGGACACACACAATGTGCCACGCCCCTCCTCTGGAATAAAAACGGTTTCAATGCGGTTGTTGGCATCGACTTGCAAAACCCATTTGCGCACCCCGTCAGAAGCTTCTTGGGCCAGCACTATCTCCGGCGGGCGAATTTCACAATGTTCGGTCAAATAAGTGCGCAATGGCTTGCTAAGATTGGTCATTGCATTGAAATCATCAACCCCCCGCTGGTGAATCCATTGCAACAACTGCACCGCCCGAAACGGCTTGTCGCCGATTGATCGGAAATAGTCCTCCATCGCCTTTCGGTTTAGTCCGAGCAGGTTGGTTTTCAAACCCTGAGCCACACCCTGTTCCAAAGGCAATTCTGTAGAATTAAGCTCCAAAGTTCGACCCCTTTGCAAGCTCTCCCCCTGTAGGGGAGGGTTAGGGTGGAGGCGATCTAAAGAGGACTCCATATTACCGGGTGCGAGGGCAGAGTTCACTGGACTCAAAGAAATAGGCGATTTCCAACTCGGCGTTTTCCAAGCTGTCGGAACCGTGCACCGCATTCTCATCAATGCTGACGGCGAAATCTGCGCGTATCGTACCGGGGGCGGCTTGGGCCGGGTTGGTGGCACCCATCAATTCGCGGTTTTTGGCAACGGCATCCTCGCCCTCAAGAACCTGAACCATGACAGGGCCGGAGATCATAAAGTTGACCAAATCCTTGAAAAAAGGGCGTTCTTTGTGGACGGCATAGAAACCTTCGGCATCTTCCCTGCTGAGATGAGCCATTTTGGCGGCAATGATCTGCAAGCCAGCCTTTTCAAAGCGACTGTAGATTTCTCCGATCACGTTTTTACTGACTGCGTCGGGTTTAATGATGGATATGGTGCGTTCAACCGCCATTGGAACTCCTTATGGATGGGTCGTGGAAAATTAAGGGATACAAACAAGTCACCCAGCCCATCTAAGGGCACGGGACTAAAACATGTTAATTTTACAGGATTTTTGTCTGAAAGTTAATGCCTCGTCTATACAGCAGCAATTCTCAGTTTGGCTCAAAGCCCCGTCATTTCGGCAGGGATGCCGAAAACCAGGCCAAGGACGGTAACAAGCCAACGGATTAAAGCCCATTCATAATCAACCAATTTGCCATCCATGGTCGCTGGATTTCGGCATCCCTGCCGAAATGACGGCATTATATTTACCGTTTCTGGTCTAAACTGAGAATTGCTGTCTATACAGTGAAGCTCTCACCACAGCCGCAGGTTCCGGTGGCTTTTGGATTATTGAAACGGAAAGCTTCGTTAAGCCCCTCGCGGGCGTAATCCACTTCCACCCCGTCCAATAATTCCAGCGCATCGGCTTTGACGATCACTTTGACCCCGTGTTGTTCGAAAACCTGATCGGTTTCGGCTACCTCGTCGGCGTAATCGACAACATAGGTGAAGCCGGAGCAGCCGGCTTTCTTGACCCCTAGCCCAAGGCCAAGCCCTTTGCCGCGTTTTTGCAATTGTTTGGCGATTTGCTTCGCCGCTTGTTCGGTTAAATTGATGGACATGGTTGTGTTCTCTTCTAATGTACCGGTAAAACTTGATAAGGCGCGTTGGCTTGTTCCCAAGCGCGGATGTTTTGGTAAAGTTGGGTGGCGGCGAGGTGGGTGTCGTGGAAAGCGGCGCGTAGCAAGGCGGCTAGATGTGATTTGCCTTGGGATGGTTTCAAGTCGCCTAACGTCTCTTGCAAACCTAGACGCAAAATTTCCAGCAAATCGTGACCTTGGCAAACCAGCCAAGGATCAGCGGGGGGCAGGGCTTGGAGCAAATCGCTAATTTCATCAACGTTTGCGTCGGCTTGTTGCGAAGCTGCTGTCCTGAATAGGCTTTCTATATCAATGCGCCAGATTTCCCGATTCATGAAACGCTCTATTTTCAAAGTATTGAAGTTGATCTGCCAATCCATGCGTTTAGATAGCCAACGTAGGCGACCAAATACCAAACCATTTTCCAATAGCCTTTGCCTTACGCTAACTCCTGCTTGTGTTTGAAACTGCTCAATTTTCTTTGGGTTGCCAAACTCGGTAAGCACACCACGCTCAAAGGCAGGCGATTGCAAAAGCAAGCATTCAAGATCATGGCTGTCAGTGGGAATGAGGTTCTCTAAAAGTGTTTGTTCGTTTTCCAGGCTATCGCCATCGTCGTCGATGATGCCAAGCGCACCAACAAAGCTGCGAGCGTTAAGATTGACAATAGCTCCCAGCAAATTAGGCTTGCCTTCGGCTATGATGATTTCGCATAGCCCTTCGCAAATTCGAGTTTGCCAAAATTTGAAATCATCCGGCCCTTCGACTAATAAAAAACTTCCTTCAAATAATACTCTGCTCATGATGATTTCATTGGCGATGATGCCGGGGGTTTTCTCCCCAAGTAGGGTTTCTACCCGCTGAATTTCAGGCATGACTAGCCCTTGTATCCAATGCAACCATCAAATTGGTATAGTCACCGACTATATAGGGCGAATGAGTGGCAATCAAGACATCAATTTGGGCGACTTCGGCAATTTTCAGCAAATCGGGCAAGAAGCGTTTTTGCCATACGACATGCAGGGAAAGTTCCGGTTCGTCGATCAAAACCAAATCGTTGGGCTTGATGCGGAACAGTAGGTCATAGAGCAGGACGATTTCGTGTTGTTCTCCTGAGGAAAGGGAGTCTAATTCCAAGTCTTGACCTGCGTCGTTGGTCACCAAAAAGCCCTTTTCCCGGTCAATACGTAGGCGTTTGTTTTTGAATTTGGAGTTGATGTTATCTAGCAAAAGCTTGATTCGGCGGGCAAGGTCTTCAAACACAGACAGCTTTTGCTCTGTGTCTTGGACATAAAGCATCATTACATTATTCTGCGCCGCGTCTAACTGGTCAAGCTCCGAAAGATCAAAGGGGTGAGAGCCTATATCGTCCAAAAGTCCGATTTTTTTGAATTCGCTAAGAATATTATCTAATAAAGCCATGCGATTCTTAAGTTCATTGCCCAGCAAGGTCTTTCCAATGCCCGTCAAGAGACGTTGCGGAAAAGACTGGTCTAGTTTTTGAGACTCTTGACCATAGTGGGTTAAGGTTTCTCCAATACGTTGCCTCATCGCATAGGAGTATTCTATAACGGTAGAAGCACTACGGGATGAAGTGCGTTTTGATTTGACTTGAAGTAGGCGTTGAGTCTCAATAAGGTGAGAACTGACTCTTTCTCTTACATCAGTCAACCACGATGGCTCAACTATATTGTGATTTTTTTCCAGTCTAGGTTGGATGTCAGAGTTTTGGTTGATAGCGGTTGACGAACTTTCTTCATCTCCTGTATTCAGATTAAAGATAATATTATCTCCGAAATTTCCAGATACATGTATTGAACTGCCGGATAGATTTAGTCCAGCTTTGTCTCGTAATCTGGTGTTGTGTGCAGCTTTAATATGGGTTTTATTCGTTTTAGCATTGGCTGCCGTGAATGCAATTTCAAGAGTTTTTTTGTCAGACAGTTGCAACTCCATCTTGGAATCATCGATAAATTGCATAGAAAACTGCCTGAAAGGCACTTGACCAAATATCTCAAATTTTCCTTCCAACAAAGCATCAATCATCCTTAAAGTAATCGTCTTCCCAACCCCATTCGGCCCGTGCAAGATCGTCACCCTTTCCTTCAGGTTCAGATTGATGTAATGGTTGTACAATCCGAACAATCCTTCAATGCGGATTTGGCGGATGCGCAACGGTTCAGGCTCTTGGGAGTTCATGGTTTCATTCACACTTTATGGGTAATCTTGATAGCATAGCGAAAAATGCTTATCCTTGCATTGCGGGTAAGATGTCGCCAGCAATTCTCACAAGGATAAAACACCGTAATTCAGGCATGGACGGCAGGGTTTGGAGGCATCCCTGCAATCTGGATTCCGGCGGTCCATGCCGGAATGACGAGCTATATTTCACGCGATGGATAAAATGAGAATTGCTGAGATGTCGCGCTCCCTGATAAATCGCTCTGTTTTTATGCTTTTACGTTGCGTCGTTGCGTCGTTGCGTGAGACCTTCTTTTTGCTGATCTCACAATGAGGCAGTTCATTAGGGCGAAGATTTTTTGCCTCACGCAACGGCGCAACGACGCAACGTTAAGAGCAAAGCATTAGGTGGATGTTTTTTTGCCATAAATCCAGCCTCCCCCCCCTTTTGCAAAGTAGGGGTTGGCCCTACAATCGCAAAATCGCCTGCAACGCAGCAAGAAAGGCAGTTATGTCGGCTTCGCTGTTGTCCTTCCCTAAGCTGACCCGGATTGCGCTTTTGGCAATGTCCGCATCCATGCCCATGGCCAGCAAGACCGGGCTGGGTTCGCCCGCCCCGCTGGCACAGGCGGAGCCGCTGGAAACTGCGAAACCCTTGCGGTCAAGCATCATCAACAGGGCTTCACCGTCCATGCCGCTAAAACCGAACTGAACGGTGTTGGAAAGTCTAGGGGCATTTTCGGCAAATATTGTCACCCCGTGGATTTGCGCAAGCCCGTTTTCAAGTATCTGGCGCAGTTTGTAGCAGTGGGTTTTACGGGATTCCAGTTCGGCCAATGCCAATTCCGCCGCCTTGCCGAAGCCGACAATGGCAGCAACATTTTCTGTGCCGCTTCGCAAACCACGCTCCTGACCGCCACCATCTAGCAAGGATGCCAATTCGACGGATTTGTCGATGACCAGTGCGCCCGCACCCTTTGGGCCATGGATTTTATGCGATGAAAGGGAGAACAAGTGCGCTCCATGGGTATTGAAATCCAGCGGAATCTTTCCGGCTGCCTGAACTGCGTCACAATGCAAATAAGCCCCATATTCCCGCATTAGTCCGGCTAATGCCGAAACATCCTGGATCACTCCGGTTTCATTATTGGCAAGCATCACCGAGGCAAAACGCAGGTTTGCCAAAGGCAGGTCAAAAAGACTTTGCTGTGTCAATTCGCCATCCGTGTCAACGGCCAGGGTGCGTACATCCCAGCCCAGTTTGTGCAAGCGTTCAGCCGGGGCCAATACGGAAGGATGCTCGGTGGCCCCAATGGCAATGACACCAATAGGAAGCTTGCCGGCCATGCCCCTTATGGCGAGATTGTTGGCTTCAGTGCCACCGGAAGTGAAAATCACCTTTGACGGTTCAGTGCCGACCAAAGCTGCCACCTGACCCCTTGCCGCATCCATTGCGCTACGGCTAAGCCTACCCAGCCGGTAAAGGCTAGAAGGATTGCCGAAAAAATTGCCTAAAAAAGGCTGCATGGACTCAATGACACGACTATCCATCGGGGTGGTCGCGTTATGGTCCAAATAGATCACGGAATGGACGAACTAAGCGCTCATTGTCTCCCCCCTGACAAGAACGTCTAAACCTGGCGCATTGGGTTGTTTGTCCTGACGCTCTGCCACTTGACGAAAGCCCTTGCGTTGTAACAAATCCTGCAAACTAATGGTCGATAGATAAGCTCGGATTTGTTCGCTAAGACCCATCCACAGATCATGCGTCAGGCAGGGCTGTGCGTTTTGGCAATCACCCTTGCCGCCACAACGGGTGGAATCAATGGTTTCATCCACTGCGGAAACAATCTCAGCTATATTGATCTGCGAAACATCGCGGCTTAACTGGTAGCCCCCGCCTGGCCCCCTGACACCTTCGACCATGCCTGCCCTGCGCAGTCTGGCGAACAATTGTTCCAAATAAGATAGCGAGATGTTCTGTCGCTTTGCAATGTCGGTTAGGGTAACCGGCTTTTTCTCACCGTGATAGGCTAGGTCAAGCATGGCGGTTACTGCGTAACGGCCTTTTGTAGTTAATCGCACGTTAATTCTCCACGTTAAATGATGGTTTATTGTCCACTATACCTATATCCAATTGAAACAGTCAACAATTTTTATGAAATCCAACCTATTTTCATGCTAATGTTTGGAAACGAACTGTAAACCCGCCCCCACCTGGATTTTCTGGCACACTTAAGGACATGGATTCTCAATATCATCTAACCGTCCTATCAGGCACCCTGCCAAAAATTATGCTTCGCCTAGTTTATGCGGCAGGGGCTGCCGTACTTTCGTTGGCCGTTGTTGCCGTCTTGGTCATTGATTCAGAACCATGGGTTTGGCAGAAGGCTGCCAGCCCCCAGCATTATTTGGTGACGACGCGGAACATTTTGCACTCTACGTCAAAACCCCAAGATCACACCAACGACAAAGTGCGCGAAATAGCCCTAACCGAGGAAGACCTTACTGCTGTGGCTAACTTCGTTCTGACGAGGAAAAACCTTGATGGTTTCGCTCAAGCCAACATTTTCGACAAACGGCTAGTGATACTAATGACCATCAAGCTGCCCGTTCGTTTCGCCAACTATTATCTAAATTTGAAATTAATCGCCGACGATGCCGAGCCAATGGCTTTCGTCAAGCAGGTGAAGGCAGGTTTCATTGCACTACCCAAGCCCCTTGCACGAATGCTGTTCTGGTGGCTGACGCACACTACCCGGTTTGGCCGGAATATCCAACTAACCTTGCCTTTGTTTCAGGAGGTGCGCATTGGTGAGGGAAAGCTTCGGATTTCCCTCAACTGGGACCGCAACGTGATGGGGGAGGTCCAAGAATTGGTGTCCGACCTGGCCGACAAGGAGCGTATGCGGGTCTATCACAGCAAACTTGCCGAACTGGTAAGCCAGTCGCAGCTACGTCGTTTTATCGGCCTGTCCACTCTGCTTCGCCCACTTTTTGCCCTAGCCAAAGAACGTTCTGAGGTGGAGGGTGGGGAGGCGAGAGAGGAGAACCGTGCCTTGATCTTGGTACTGGCTGCCTATGCCAATGGAAAAAGTCTTGAATCAGCCATTTACCCTGGAGCGGTTCCGCTTAAACTTGACCTGCGTGAAGTCTTGCTGCACCGTCGCATAGACGCGGCCCAGCATTTCACTGCTTCGGCAGTGTTGGCGATTTCTGGGCACCGGGCGTTTGCGGATATGGTCGGCTTGGCCAAGGAATTCAATGATACCCATGGCGGCAGTGGTTTTAGTTTTATCGACCTTGCGGCTGACCGGGCCGGCGCATTATTTGGAAAGATGGCTGTCAGTTCTGAAGAAACCGCCCGCAGGGTCCAGGCAATATTGAGCCAAAACTCTGAAGAGTCGATATTCATGCCTGCAATCAAAGATTTGCCGGAGAATCTAGCGGCAGAGGATTTTGCCCAACGGTTCGGTGATATCGACAGTCCCGAATTTCAAGAAATGAAGAAGAAGATTGAGGATAGGATTGCGGGTTGCGCTCTTTACCACTAAAAATAAATTAAACGGTCCTTGGCGGGGCCGTTTAATTTATATGAAGCCGTCATTTCGGCATGGATGCCGAAATCCAGGCCAGATGGACGGTAACCAGTCGATTGTGCAAGTGCTTGATTCAGGCGATTTGCTAGCCCGTAGACCGTAGGTCGGGTTAGGCGCCAGCAATTCTCATTTTGAGCCGAAGCCATGAAAAATAGCTCGTCATTCCGGCCGGGATGCCGGAATCCAGTCACAAGGATGTGAAACCGTGGGCTACCGAGCATACAAAATCAAACACTTATGCAATCGGCAAATTACCGTCCATGGCTCTGGATTCCGGCATCCCGGCCGGTCGCCCCTACTTGGTGTGCGCACTTATTCCGCCCTTGCAAGAGGATTTTTTCCAAAATGAGAATTGCTGTTACAGTATTTAACACCCCCACCTTAACGCCGCCGTATGCACCGGCGCATCCCAATAGCGTGTCAATTCTTCATCCAGCAAGCTTAGGGTGATGGAAGCCCCCGCCATCTCCAGTGAGGTGGTGAAATTGCCGACCAAAGAACGGGTGATTGCCACGCCCCGCTGGTCCCAGAATTGACGGGCTAAACCGTATAGCAGATAAAGTTCGATCAAAGGCGTTGCTCCAAAGCCGTTGACATGCAGCAAGGCGTGTTGTCCTTTGGCGGGTTTCAGTTCTTCGTCTATGGTTTGGGCAAGACGTTCCACGATCTCCGAGGCACTTAGCAACCCAAGCCGTTCACGGCCTTTTTCGCCGTGGATGCCTACACCAAGTTCCATCTCGTTGTCGGCAATGTCGAAAGTGGGTTTGCCTAAGGCCGGCACGGTGCAACTCGTGAGCGCCACGCCCATGGATGCCGTGGCGCTCACGAGTTGCACCGTGCCGGCC
>Ga0209697_10005562_pt1 | contig 15639 bp, 14 predicted proteins | sample AliMusrvi5mmetaG_FD_184115 | JGI IMG/M metagenome (GOLD analysis project Ga0209697, IMG submission 184115) | Freshwater lake bacterial and archeal communities from Alinen Mustajarvi, Finland, to study Microbial Dark Matter (Phase II) - Alinen... | ecosystem: Environmental > Aquatic > Freshwater...
ATTGGGCAAAATGATGAAGAACTGGAATCGGGCTTCCGTTCTCGGGAATTCTGATCTTTTCTTCCATCATTTTGCCCTTCATCATTTTGCCTAATTCCTGAATGATCAGACTTTTAACGCCAAGTTTGTTTATTTACGGCTCCTTAATCCCATCGCGCTGGCAACTCCTGCCATGAACCCAGTCGTTTTGGATCAAACTGGACAACCGATAGGAGATCCGATAACTTGGTTTCCAACGGAAACAGGCAGTGCTCTAGAGCAGTTTTATGAAGCTCAGGTCAAAGCCGCTGCTGATGCTGACCTGGCCGGGAAGGCTGACTGGGACTGGTATTTCTCGCCATGGTATGCCTGCCCTGATGCGTGTGGCACAGTGATGCCAAGCAAGAGTGGAGCTGCCTGGCCCACGTCAACTGTTCAGGCGGGTATTGAGGCCGGCGAAAGTGGATGGTGGCACGGAGAAGAGATTCAGACCGTTCTGTTGACGCTTGCGGGCGATACCTATAGACTCGGCAATTATGACGCAGCTTCAGCTGTTGGCCGGGCGCATCTACCGGACAGGGTGGATAATTAATTCTGAGTATCTTAATCCATTCTGAAACGAAAAATGAAAATTATGAAATATACTTTGAGTTTGATTACTTGCGTAACTGCAGTAGGCATCTCCGCTGTTGTTTTTAACGCGCTTCCGCTTACTTCGCGCCTGGTGCCGACTGTGGGCAAAACGATTGCTTTCGATGCCGAGCAACTAACACTTCTAGAAAATTCACTAACTGAGCCGGGGATGGATGAATTTCGAAAAGTCGCCAAGAGAACATCACCAGCGGGATGCGCTACGATTTATTCCTTTTGGTATTGTGACAGGCTCACAGCATCTGCAACAAAGGAAGATAAGGAGCGTTCCGCGCATGAGCTGAGGCTAAGAAATCTAGGAAAGCTCTTACTTAAACATTTGGACGTTGAGTGCGAGGTGCTAGCTCGACCCGAAGTTAGCCTCGCAAAATGCCGATCCGAAACCCGTCTGTTGCTTGATCTAGCTAATTGGTTGGAAAAGGGGGACGGTTATGGAAACGGAGTGCTTGGATCACGATGCAGGGCAATCGCCGGAGTGGCAATAGCACGTATTCTTGTGGACGAATTAGCTCCGGTGGATGAGGCGAAATCCCTTATCGAGGAACTGGGATCTGTTGGAGATGTAGAATGGGTTAAATGGACAATTCGAGCCCATGAGCATGAGGTGCCAGAAGGTCTAGCGCCCTATGTTGAAAAGGATGGGACACCAGAGGGGGCTCGTAAGGCTTTATTACAAGCAAGCATTCGTGGACAGGCCCTTCTTGCTGAGAAAGGAATCAAGGTGGGAACAGAGAACGTGGGCGTCGATATTGAAGTAACTCGACAAGCACGCCTATCATTGCCCCCGGATTTGGCTATTTACCTCAATGATCCGGCATTTGGTTTTTCTTCTCTAGAGCGATGGGACCGTTACTGTTTTTTTCCTGATCCGCTTCACATGCACATAGTTTCCGATCTGCGGGCCACGTTCTTATTTCGCCAGTGTGTCGGGGGATTTCCGATTACGCCCTTGCCTGAGGGAGCGATAAGTAATGGCAAATTGAATGAGCGCTACGTATCATTGACTCATGCCGCGTTTGACAAGGCATGGCATGACTTCAGTCATAAGAAGGAGTTTATGAATTCGGATCTAATAAAAGACCCAATTACAGGTCGGATTTCAGTAGATCCTAAAGCCGAGAACCTCGCTACAGAATATTCAAACATGGGATTAGGCGGAAATGCCTCTCTAATTTACGACGCAGTTAAGAGCGGTCGTTTCAATAATTACCTTGAAGGCGATTTTCCGAGGAGGAGAAAATAGAATGTGGACTGACTTTAGATGTGTGCCGTGTTTGCATGAGGCTCAAATTCTCCAGAGACTGGGGTCACATTTTAGTTCAATGGGTCGTTGGGATCTCCGGTTGTAAGTAGAGGAAATCTATTTACGATCCCGTCCCAGTCCTCGGGTCCGCCCACCCCCATCCAAATCATGTGAAAGGTGTTTTTTCAGCTTTACACTTTTTTTGCATGAAATAACAGAAAGGTTTCGTTAGTTCCGGCGGTGGACGATGTTTGCAACTGGCAGACTATTAGATGGTTGTGCGCCTTTCCTGTCGCTCGAGTGGTCCCGAAACCTCTCTAACGGCAAGTGTAAAGCAGTGTAAAGCAAACCCCCGAAAAGTGTAAAGCGGCGACAGTTTTCGTGGCGATTGCGGCGGTGGAGTCCTGGCGGTTGTGCGTGATGACGGCGCGTTGGTTTTCGGTTGCGAAACGCAGCACCTCGTCGTCCGGGATCGCCTCATTGGCCTTACCGGCGTCTCGCGAGGTACGGACATCGTGGCCGAGGTCACGCAGGGCGGAGACGACCGGCAGCGGGAAGTTCTCGTTGGAATAGAGCCGGGCGATCATGATTCGTCTCCGTTGGCGGCAATTTCGCGGTCCATTTCCTTGCGGTGGCTTCTGGCGTAGTTCCAGGCATTGGCGAGGTCCTCGGCGGTGAGTGACGGGTAGCCGACGAGTAATTCCGCATCGGTCCGGCCGTCGCGGCGCATGGCTTCGAGCAGCCAGACGGGGATGCGGGTGCGTATGACGCGGGCCGAGCCGCCACAGACACCGGGCTTGAAGTCGATGCCGGGATGGGCATCCGCTACCTCAAGGGCGACCAGTGAGAGCAGACGCATCTGGTCCCCTTTGGGGAGATGGAGCACGGCCTCGCGGATGTCATCGAAGGTGGTGATCATGGCGAGAGAATATCATGGATCCGCGAGGTGGGCGAGTTTTTTCAACATTCCTCACCCCACCCTCACCTGGCCGTTCATGAGCATGGGGAGCAGCCAGTCGCGGAGGGCGGCGAGTTCCTGGTTCTGCTGGTGGTTGGCGAAGATCAGGGCATCGGTTTCGGAAACAATCCGGTCAAAGAAACGAACAAGCTCCACTTCCGACGGATATGCGAGTTGCGAGGATCGAAGATCATCACGGTTGATTGAACCGAACGTGGTGCCGTCGCCGTTCCGCCGGGCAAAGATCTGTTGGAAATTTTGAAGCACCTGGAACAAGAATGATGAGCTTCCGCTTTTGCTTCTGAGAGCAGAAAGGCCCCGACCAATGGCGCATTCTTCAGGAGCGATATATTCCCGGATGACAAGGTTATTGATGAAGCGGCAGCCCTCGGGCGTGAGGGGCAGCTCGTGTTTGTTCATGAGCTGCTCGATGATGATGCGGGCCATCATGTGTTCGGCGTAGGGCGGATTGGTGAGAAGTTGGGCGTTTCCGGAGATGCGGGCATCCACCTCGGTCTTGAGGGAAGACAGGGCCTCAAACAGCTTGCGCTCGTTCGGCGTGGGTTCGCCCTTTTCCATGAGACGCTTGTGAAGACGGGCGTATTTCGCGTCGTTGGCGTATTTCGCGCGGATGAGTTGGTTTTTGCGCTCCAGTTCGCGGGCGCGGGCGTGGATGCCGTTGAGGATGGTGATGTTGGATGCCATTTCCTGCTGGGTGATCTCGCTGAGATTCTTTTTCCGGAACAGGCGTTCGAGTTCCTCGCGCAGCGAAACGAATTGCGGATCGCGCTGATCGAAGTTTCCGGCGAGCCCCTCGCGGGTGCGGCGGAGCGTGTCATAGTGTTGGTCGGCGATCACCAATTCCGCCTCCGAAACTTTCCTAAAGGTGAAGAGCACGTCCTCCAGGGCGATGTTCAACAGGTTGGTGACGTCCTGGCCATTTTCTAGCGCGTCGCGCTGATTAAGCAGGGCGAGATGGTTGTTCGCCTCGGTGGCCAGCATCGTCAGCTTTCTGAAATGCAGTTTCTCAAGCAGTTCGTAACGGCCCGTGGAGCGGATCTCGTTGTATAGGCAACGGGCGTCGTTGAGCGCCTTGACGATTTCCCGCATTTGCTTGCTGTCGCGGATTTCCGAAATCTGCCGGGAAAAGTTTTCGGCGTTGTTCGTGTCGAAGTGGAACAGCGCATCCTTGATCGCGTCGATTTCCGCGGTGATTTCCTCAGGAGATTTGAAGAGGTCGGAATAATGCTTTATCTCATCGCCGAGTTCGGACTGGAGTTCGGCGAAGTAGGCCTTGTTGGTTTTCTCAAACTCGGCCTCGATGTCGGCGAAGTCCACCACGTAGCCATAGCGGAACGCCTTGTACGGGCGGTTGGCGCGGGTGAGGATGTAGTCGCCGAAGAGCGCTTTGGACGGATAGTCGCCAAGCAGCGGCGTGCCGGTGAGGCCGATCTTGATGGCCCCGGTGTCCGACTCGCTCAGGTTGGCCAGGAAACTGCCCTGAGGGTTATAGCTGCGGTGGACTTCATCGAGGAAATAAACGCGCTGGAGCGTTAGGTTGTAGTCGATTGTGCGGATGACGTTGGGGTCATCCTGGAATTTCTGGATGTTGACGACAGTGATTTCCGGCCGGCCGGAATCGTTGTGGATGGCGCTGGTGGACTTGATGTCGCGGGCGAAGGACTCGCGGGAGTTGATGGTATGGACGACCAGTCCGCGGCTGCGGAACTTGCGGGCCGCCTGCTGGAGGAGATCGATCCGGTCCACGATGAAGTAGAACTTGGGAATGATTCCCTTTTTCTGGAACCATGCGGTGAGGAGATGGACGTTGAAGTAGGCCAGCGCCGTTTTTCCGCTGCCCTGAGTGTGCCAGATGATGCCCTTGCGGATGTGTTAACCTTCGGGAAGCCCGCTCAAGCCAAGTTTTCGATAGGCCCGCGAGGCGGCTGTGATATCCTCGACAGGACCTTGGGACAGAGGTCCGTAATCAACCCGCGTCATCCGCTGACCGTCATCCGGCCAGAATTTCTCGACTTTCCGGGGATCGCGGATGGGGCGAGGTGTTTGCCGAATATGGACTTTGGATTTCATCGGCTTCTTTCCCGTCGGTTCCTTCATGGCATTGGATGGCTCTCAAGTGATGGCCAGGTGGCGGTCACAACACCGGGCAGGGATGGATTCCAGCGAGTGCGGATTTCAGGGATTCCTTGGCAGTCTGCTGGTCGTGATGGGATTGGAGATTCAACCACACCTCGGCCGGCCATCCGAAATAGCGTTCGAGGCGCAGGGCGGTATCCACGGTGAGAGCACGCTTGCCCTTGATGATTTCGTTGATCCGCCGGGGCGGGACGCCGATGTCCTTGGCTACGCGGTATTCCGAAAGACCGAGCGGGATCAGGAAATCCTCGCGGAGGACTTCGCCGGGATGGATGGGAGAATGTGTTTTCATGGTGGATCAGTGGTAATCGATGATTTCAACTTCGTGCGGGCCGTCGGTTTTCCAGCGGAAACAGATGCGCCATTGGTCATTGATGCGAATGGAGTGCTGCCCCACCCGGTTGCCCTTGAGGGCTTCCAGACGGTTGCCGGGTGGAATGGAAAGATGGTTGAGTTCGGTGACGGCGTGAAGCTGGGCGAGTTTCCGCAGGGCAACGCGTTGGATGTCCGGCGGAAACGACCGGGTTTTCCGCTCCTCAAAGAAGAGTGCGGTTTTCCTGCAAGCGAAGGAACGGATCATCGGGTCAGGGGGATGATAACGCGCGGCGTTAAGCCGTCAAGGTTGTTTTCCATGGGGACAAACCACTTTCAGATGTGAGGTTGCGGAGGTTTCCTGCGCTGGCGCGAACACCGCCACGCCCTTCTTCATGTCCGGGACGATGCGGAAGAATTTTCCGCCCTCCTCCCTGGTGCGAAGGTTCAGGGAGTTCTTCTTCACGATGGCCTCGGAATTGCCAGCTTGAAGGGCGGCATCGCCAACGCTCCGGTGAATCGCGACATGATAGGAAATGAACGAATGCCGGGTTTCGTCATGGCTCAGCTCAAAGTGCTTGCGCACCTGCTTGTTGAGCCTGGCGAAATTCGTGTCGAAATTCGTCGGAATGACGGGGTATCCGCTGTAGGCTTTGAGCCATCTGCAAACGGGCCAAGGTCTGCCGTTGGTTATCTCACGAATCAGGGGGCTGGCGGTTGGCCAGGCGCGGTGACGCTGGACGTGGATCTGGGGATTTGGCATTGAAGACCTTCTGTAGGTTCAGTCCTTGAAGAGTCTCCGCCTTTTCTTCGGAGAGATGACCAATGGTGTCCTCGATATAGCACTCATGAATTAGGCCGAAAGAATTGGTGCGGAAATGAAAGGTACGGTCCACCCCGCAGTAAAGGCATGTGATTCCGGGTGGTCCGGCGTCAATGGCAGAAATTTCACGACCCCTCATTATGGAAGCAAACCCAAGACGCGCGCGGCGGCTTTTGATTGGCATCGCATTTCTGGGAGCGGCCTCGGCCCAAGCGGCCGATCCCGGTTGCGCGGAATCCTTGCCGGGAATGCGGTCGCTGTGCCTGGCAATCCAGGATCTCAGCCAGAGCTTTCCGCACCGCTACACGCGCGGAGCGGAATGGCTCAAGCAGGCAGCGGATCTCGAACTGCGGGCCAAGAGCGCGGCACCGGAGCAGTTGGATCCACTGGCAGCGGAACTCGCGGCGTTGCGCAAGGAAGCGCTGCTGGCGAACCCCTTGCTGGATTTCGACCGCCTGCTGTTGGTCAGGCGCGGCACCAACCAACTGGCCCTGCCGCAGAACTGGGAGAGCAACAGTTCCATCCCGCGCCGGGGTATTGATAACGGAATCATGATCCTGCGCGATTTGCGCGGGACCCCGGTGCTGGAGAAATTCTATCAGCCGGAAGGCAGGCGTTTCGTCGGCGACATGGCGCTGCATTTCGACGCCACGCGCTTCATGTTCTCATCCATCGCTGCCGACGGCCGCTGGGGCGTGTTCGAGATGAGCACCGCCGGTGGCAGCCCGCGCCAACTGCCGCTCATTCCCGACGCGGATGTGGACAATTACACGTCATGTTACCTGCCCGACGACAGCATCATCTTCACTTCCACCGCGCCGTTTGTCGGCGTGCCTTGCGTGCGCGGCACTTCGCACGTGGCGCAGCTCTACCGCTACTGGCCGGACACCGGCAGGATTCGCCGGCTCACCTTCGATCAGGAGCACAACTGGTGTCCGACGGTCATGCCGGACGGGCGCCTGCTCTATCTGCGCTGGGAATACTCCGACCTGCCGCATTATGTGGCGCGGATTCTGTTCACGATGAATCCGGACGGGACCAACCAGCGCGAGTATTACGGCAGCGGTTCGTATTGGCCGAACGCGTTCTTCTTCGCCAAGCCGATGCCCGGCTCGCCCAACAAGGTCGTGGGCGTCGTCGGCGGCCACCATGGCGTGCCGCGGATGGGAGAATTGGTGATCATCGATCCTTCGCAAGGGCGCTTCGAGGCCGACGGGGTCGTGCAGCGAATTCCGGGATATGGCAAGAAGGTACAACCCGTCATCCTCGACAACCTGGTGGACAGCTCCTGGCCCAAGTTCCTGCATCCGGTGCCGCTCAACGACAAGTACATCATCACCGCCTGCCAACCGTCGGCCGCGGCAAATTGGGGGATCTATCTGGCGGACGTCTTCGACAATCTGGTGCTCATCAAGGAGGAACCAGGCCATGCTTTGTTAGAGCCCGTGCCCTTGCAGGCGGTGGCGCGTCCGCCGGTCATTCCGGACGCGACCAAGGAAGGTGAACAGACCGCGCGGATGCAGATCGTGGATATCTATCAGGGGCCGGGACTGGCCGGCGTGCCGCGCGGGACGATCAAGAAACTCCGGCTGTTCACTTACAATTTTTCCTATCAAAACATCGGCGGGCAGGTGGATCGGGTGGGGTTCGACGGACCGTGGGACATCAAGCGCATCATTGGCACGGTGCCGGTGGAGGCGGATGGCTCGGCTCACTTCGAGGTGCCGGCGAACCTGCCCATTTCCCTGCAACCGCTAGACGAGCAAGGGCGGGCGGTGGCGTTGATGCGGAGTTGGACCACCGCCATGCCGGGCGAACTGCAATCGTGCGTTGGTTGCCACGAGAAACAGAACAGCGCTCCCACCAACCTGGCCAACGGTTTGGCCATGCGCAAGGAACCGGCCAAGATCACGCCGTTCTACGGGCCATTGCGCGGATTCCATTTTGACCGCGAAGTGCAGCCGGTGTTGGATCGCCATTGCATCGCGTGTCACAACGGTGAGACTCGGGCAGATGGGAAGAGCATCCCGGACTTCAGGCGCGGGCCGATGGTGTATGCCGGCGAGCGGGAAGTGAAGTTTCCGCCAGCTTACGTCGCGCTAAAGTCCTACGTGCGGAATCCGACCGCGGAAAACGATATTCACATGCTGCTGCCCTATGAGTTTCATGCTTCGACGACCGAGTTGGTCCAATTGCTGGAAGCCGGACATCACGGCGTTCAGTTAGATCAGGAGTCATGGGATCGCCTGAATACCTGGATCGATCTCAACACGCCGGCCTGGGGCACCTGGGAGGAAATGGTCACCCAGAGCGCGGATGCCGGCACCGGTGCCAAGCGGATGGGCAACCAGCGCGAACGCCGCCGCGAACTGACCCTGCGCTACTCCGGCACCGATGACGACACCGACGCGATCTATCCAGCACCCGACTGGCAGCCCGCGCTGCCACCCGCCAAACCTAACAAGGCGACACTCGCCACACCGCGTTGCGACGGTTGGCCGTTCGACGCGGCCGAGGCCCGGCGGCGCCAACACCACGGCGACGCCACCAGCATCAAACTCGACTTGGCAGGCAACGTCAGCCTGACCTTGGTGCGCATCCCGGCGGGCCGCTTCGTGGCAGGCGGCGTCGCCGTGCCGCCGCGGGTGGTGCAAATCCCGCGGGCATTCTGGATGAGCACCTGCGAAATCAACAACGAGCAATTCGCGTGCTTCGATTCCCGCCACGACAGCCGCATCGAACACGGGGATTTCCTCCAATTCAGCGTGGCACAGCGGGGGCATTCACTAAACGGATCTAACCAGCCGGTCAGTCATGTTTCCTGGGATGAGGCGCAGGCGTTCTGCAAATGGCTGGCGGAACGCTCGGGCCGCTCGGTCGGGCTACCCACCGGCGACGCATGGGAATATGCCTGTCGCGCCGGCGCCGCCACCCCGCTGGCCTATGGTGAACTGACCACCGACTTCTCGCGCCTCGCGAATCTAGCCGATGTGAATCTGCGCCGTCCCGTGGGGTATCGCTCCAAGTCAGTGCCGGAATGGCGACCGGCCGTGACCGAGGTGGACGACGGCCACTGGGTTTCCGCTCCCGTGGGGAGTTACCCGGCCAATGCCTGGGGTCTGTTTGATATGACTGGCAACGTGTGGGAGTGGACCTCCGATCCCGCACCTGATGGGGTCCGGCGTCTCGTGCGGGGAGGCTCGTGGTATGTCCGACCACAGCGGGCCACGCCTGATTCGACGCTGGCCTATCTGCCCTGGCAGAAGGTCTATGACGTCGGCTTCCGCGTCATCATCGAAGAACCACCATTGTCCGCAAAGACTCACTGAAACTCGATCCATGAAAACCACAGGTCTAACCAACAAAACATGGTCCTGGCATGCCTGTGCCGGGGGACTGTCCGCCGCATTGTTAGTCATCGCGGCCGGCGCGGCGCAAGAAGCGCCGGATATGACTCCGGCAGATGGCTGGGACAATCTGCCGCCTCTCGTGCCAGTCATCGGCGATTGGCAATGGTGGCGCGGCCCGACCTTCAACAACCATGCCGCAACCAGCAGCCAGTCGCCGCCACTCAAGTGGAGCGAATCTGGGAACATCATCTGGCGCGTCGCGCTGCCCGGCAAGGGGCACTCCACGCCATGCATTGTTGGCAAACGGATCTTTGTGACAAGCGGCGAGCGCAAGTCGGAAACGATCTCGTTGCTCTGCCTGGATCGCGAGTCCGGCAAGAAGCTCTGGCAGTCGGAAGTTTATCACGGCGCGTTGCCCAAGATCCATACCGATAACTCATACGCTTCCGCCACGCCCGCTTGCGATGGCGAGCGAGTCTTCATTCCCTATCAGACAGAGGACTCCCTGTGTCTTGCCGCGTTCGACCTCGAAGGCAAGATCGTTTGGAAATCAACCGTCGGCCCGTACAAATCCATCCAGGGCCACTCGTCGTCGCCCGCGCTTTACAAGTCGCTTGTCATCGTCCCCACCGATGGCTCCCTGGGCAACAAGCTCACCGCGCTGCATCGCAAGACCGGTGCCGTGGTCTGGCGCGCGTCGCTGACCAAGGGTTCCGAAAGCTATGCCTCGCCGCTGGTGGCTCACGTGGCCGGCCGTGATCAGGCAATCCTCATTGGTGGCAAAAAAACCCACAGTTTTGATCCTGCCAGCGGCAAGCTGCTGTGGACATGCGACGGCCCGGCCGAATTCTGCGCCGGCACCGCGGCGTTCAGCAAGAACACGGTTTTTTCGAGTGGCGGTTATCCGGAAAGAACGCTGCTCGCCATTCGTGCCGATGGCAGCGGCGATGTCACCCAATCCCACCTCCACTGGCAAAGCGACGCCAAAGCCGGCTACGTGCCTTCGCCGTTGTTGCACGATGGCTTGCTCTATGCCGTCAGTGATAATGGCCTGCTGCGTTGTTATGAGGCGGACAGTGGCAAGATCGTTTGGGAGCACGCGCTGAAAGCCCCGTTCTATTCTTCGCCTGTCCTGGCGGGGGATCGCATCTATCTGTTCGACCGTGAGGCCAAGGGCTATGTGATCAAAACCGGGCGGCAGTTCGAACTGCTCGCCACCAATGAACTGTCCGACGGCGCCTTCGCCACGCCGGTGATCCTAGGCGGCCGGATCTATCTGCGAACCCTCGGCGACCTCTATTGCCTCGCGACGATGCCGTGAAAACAGCTGTCGGAATTCCGTTGCACGGCGGACTGATTAGTGATCTTTTTGCCATAGAACTTTTGCCATGAATCCGACCCCAAACTCCTGCACCCCGCCCAAATCCGCCGAAAAAGCGTGGCTTATAGTCCATTCTTTCTTTCAGCGCTTCAGTTTCCAGCGTTTGCCTTTCGCCATGCCGGTTTGCGGCTTCGCCGGAAAAATCAAAGTCGCTACCGCTCCCGCCGCGTTCTGCTTTCACCCAGCCCCTTCTCCCCCGCAACCCTTCTTTTCCTCGCCCTCCGGTCCGGTCATGATTCGGTTTTCGTTAGCGATGGTGGCTGGCCGTGGCGTTCTTGGCAGTGTGTTGGTGTTGGGGTTGTGTCAACTGGCACCCGCCGGAGATTGGCCGCAGTGGCGCGGGCCGTTGTTCAACGGCTCGACCGCGGAAACCGGTCTGCCTGTCGAATTCGGTCTGACGAAGAACTTGTTATGGAGCGCAGGGTTGCCGGGAGCGAGCGGCGCGACGCCGGTGGTGGCGGCAGAGCGCGTGTTTGTGGTCGCGGCGGACAAGGCCGGCGAGGAGGTCCTGGGCATGTGCCTGGACGCCAACACCGGCAGCGAACACTGGCGTCACCCGCTGTGTTCCAACCACGGCACGCCCGGCGGCAATGAACTCGCCTGCAACCGCCTTGGTGAACCCCAGTGCCGGTCCACCATTGTCGCCGCCAACGGCAGGCTCTACGTCCGGGGATCGAAAAACCTCTACTGCTTCTCCAACCTTGCGTCTGGCTCCGGGAAGAAATGATATGAAAACACTCGTCACCGCCGCCTCTTTGGTGGCCATTTTGCAGACTGCCGCCCCCGCCGCCGGGGCGGATTGGGTCACCTACCCCGGTGGCGACGGCCCCGGCAAGGGCAAACACATCGTGTTGATCGCCGGCGACGAGGAGTATCGCTCCGAGGATGGCCTGCCGATGTTAGGGAAAATCCTGTCCCGGCATCATGGTTTCGATTGCACGGTGCTGTTCTCGGTTTCGCCCGACGGCGTGATTGATCCGAACGCCGGCACCAGCCTAAGCCATCCCGAGGCATTGGATGCGGCCGATGCCATCGTGATGTTGATCCGCTTCCGCAAGTGGCCGGACGACACGATGAAGCGCTTCGATGCGGCGATCCGCCGCGGCGTACCGGTCATCGGGTTGCGCACCAGCACCCACGCGTTCCAACTGCCCGGCTCCAGCGCGTTCAAGGACTATAACAGTTTTGGCAAGCGCGTGCTCGGCGAGCAATGGGTCAACCACTGGGGCGCGCACAAGTCGGAGGCAACCCGCGGTATCATCGAGACCGCCAATGCCGGCCATCCCGTGCTGCGCGGGGTGACCGATGTGTTTTGCACCACCGATGTCTATGAGGCAGCTCCGCCCGCCGATGCCAGAATCCTGCTGCGCGGCCAGGTGCTCAAGGGCATGAACCCAAGCGACGGACCGGCAAGCTATTCAAAAAAACGGGCGGATGGCACCGAACAACCTGTCAACGATCCGATGATGGCGGTGGCATGGACCCGCGAGGTCAAAAGCGACGCGGGCAAAACCAATAGGATTCTCTGCACCACCATGGGCGCGGCCACCGACCTGACAAATGAAGGCCTGCGGCGCCTGGTGGTCAATGGCGTGTTCTGGGGCTTGGGCATCGAGGTGCCCGCCAAGGCCGACGTCAGCATCGTCGGACCCTACGAACCGGTGATGTACGGCTTCGATGGCTTCCGCAAAAACGTCAAACCCGCATCCCACAACTAGTTTTGTCATGCTGCCGAGCAGTCACCCAAATTCCCACATGTTGACACAAAGGTTCTTTACATTGCTGACGTCCAGCCTGGCTCTCGCGGTCGTCATTCCCCTGTCCCCCGCGGCGCTTGCTTCCAACGAAATTCAGAAAGCGGAGATGGCCGGATATCTGCTCGTGCCCAACGAGAAGGTTCCGGCGACATATAACGCCGGGTTTTCCATGTATGTGGCCGCGTGGCCGCTGTTGCGGGAGTAACTGTTGGACCTTGTTCCTGAACACACGGACTTTCAAAGGCCCGGTGGCCTTCTTCACCCCGTATTTCTGGTCTCACGGAGCCGTGGCCAACCCTCTCCTGAGTGGCTTGCTGCTGGATAGCCGACCCACCCAGCCGAATCGGGCCGTGCAGATGGAAACCCAGTATATCCCCAGCGCCCAGGCCACGGACGGCTAGGGGGAAACCTACGCCCGCATCGCCCCAACCTCGTTTCCCCGTGGACCGGAGGGTGATTCGGCAGTCGTGCACCGCGTCACCTCCTACATCACTCCATCACTCCTCTCTTCCCAGCACGTCGCGCGCCAACCCGAGAAACCGGTCTCTCATCACCTCCACCGCATAGAATTCCTCCGCTACCTGCCGGCTCCTAACAGCCAAGTCGCGCAGTTTCTCCGGCTGGCGCAACAGATCATCCCACGCCCGGGCCAGCGATTCATGGAGAACAGGCTTCCAGCCTGTGAGGGCAGACAGTGCGTCCCGCCTGTCCGCCGCTGAACCGACAGGCTGGAAGCCCGTCGGTCGAGACAGGCGGGACGACTCGGCTGAGCTCGCCGAACGCGCCTGTCCTCCTCCTGCCACATGCACAGCATCGGGCGGATCGCACGCGCTCGTTGAAACCAGCACCCCGGCCATGCGCACGATCTCAGGAAACGATGCGGCCGCCGGTTGCACCACGGGCACCCCGGACGCCATCGCTTCTACCAGATATAACCCGAACGCTTCCGGATAGATCGCCGGCACGGAAAACAAGGTAAGCGCTCTGAGCATCGCGGCCTTGTCGTCGCGGGAGATGTTTTTTTGCCAGCGCACCTGGTCGGCGAGTCCGGCGGTTTCCAGCCGCGCCTGCAATGCTTCTATCAGCGCTTCGTTGTCGGCGGTGGCGGCCCCCGCCAACCGCAGCAGCGCGTTGGGATGCCCGAGTTCCGTGCGCAGGCAAATGAACGCGTCCACCATGATCTCCAAGCCCTTGTCGCGGCACATCCGCGCCAGGAATCCGATCACCGGGGGGGCGGATTTTTCGGGCAGCGGTTCGTAGCCAGCGAGGTTGATTCCGTTAGGCATCACCTCGATTTTGATATCCGCCAAATCCAGCCGTTGTCGCATCAGATCCGCGTAGAATTTGCTAGGTGCAATCAACATGTCGGCGTCGCGCGCGCGGAGCGCCAATTCCCGCCAACATGAGTCGCGATATGGCTCGGGCAGACCGTCGAGAAACGAATCCTCGCCTTGGAAGCAGAGCATCACATTCACACCGAGGCGGCGTTTCAACTCGCGGATCATGCCCGCTTGCATCGCCGTCGATAGGCAGAGGATGTCGCACGGGTTTTGTTTTAGCCAAGAGCTGAGTTGATCCAGTTCCTTGCCCAAATAGCTGTCCTCAAGCCGCAACATTGCGAGGGTCATCACGCCATGTTCGCGGGCCGATGTCATGTGGCTGTGGCGGGCCGCCTCGCGCAGCAGGCGCGGGTGGTTGAGCAGTTTGTCGAACCACGCCGGGGTGTGCCGGAAAAACGCGAATTTCTGTTGCAGATAAACATTGATCCCGCCGAAAAACACCGGCTTGTCGCGGGTGCTTTCCAACACCGCTTCATCCAACTGCAGCGGCAGGTACATCGGCAACAACGCCACCTCATGACCCGCCGCCTGCAACGACTTGGCCAACGCGTTGTCCCGCATGCACGCGCCGCAATACCAACCGCCCGTGCCGGGTGTTAGAAACACGATGTTCAGCCGCCCGTTCATTTGTTTTCCCCTCCACGGATTACGAACAAGCTGCCATCCGCGCCGCCGATGACAATCCGTCCGGCAGCGAATGCCGGGGCCACCGCCAGGTTTTCACCCAGATCGAGCTGCCAGATTTCATGGCCGTCCTGTTTGTCCACCGCATACAGGCGGCCGTCAGCCGAGCCGAACACCACCGCATCGTCAAATACCAAGGGCGAGCATTCCACCCGCCCGCCGGTCTTGAATTTCCATAACTGTTTGCCGGTGTGGCGATCCACCGCATGCAGGTGTTTGTCGCGGCAGCCGACATAGACCCGCGCCGCGTCCACCGCCGGACATGATATAAACTGCGCGTCGTCATCTTCATAAACCCACTCCAGCTTATCACCCTTGGTTTCGGCCGCAATCAACTGGTTGGCATAATTCACGCCATAAACCGCGCCATCCCAACCCGCCATCGAGCGGGTGACCTGCGCGTCGGTGGTGATTTCCTTCACGTTGCCGCCATCCGCCAACCGGATCAGGTGAACCACCGAATCGCATCCGCCGAACGCCACCAAGCCCCCGTCCAGCACCGCTGGCGAGCCATTGATATAATTCTGCGTCTCGTGTTTCCAAACCTCCGTGCCATCCTTGCCGCGCAAACATCGCGCCATGCCATCATAGCCGTTGACCAATACCCAATCCTCCTTGCCGTCGGGACTCACAACCACCACCGCCCCGGTGGGGAATTTCTCCTCGCCTTCGATATGCCATAACTCCTTGCCGGGTGTTAGATCCAGTGCGCGGAACACATTGTCGTTGGAACCCACGAACACCCGGCCCGAGGCGATTGCCGGACCCGCCTCCACGGTGTCCTTGGTGACCGCCCGCCAACGCTCCTTGTGCGTTGGCATGTCCACCGCGATCACCGCACCCTCGTCGGTGCCGAAAACGATTAGACCGTTAGATACCGCCGCTTCCGACGTCACCGCGCCCTTGACGGAAAACGTCCACTCGAGCGCCGGCTGCCGCGGCACCGGCCCGTCCACCTGCCCCCGCAGCGACTTCCCGCCCCGCGTCATCGGCCACTCCAGCGT
>Ga0209697_10005564_pt1 | contig 15636 bp, 10 predicted proteins | sample AliMusrvi5mmetaG_FD_184115 | JGI IMG/M metagenome (GOLD analysis project Ga0209697, IMG submission 184115) | Freshwater lake bacterial and archeal communities from Alinen Mustajarvi, Finland, to study Microbial Dark Matter (Phase II) - Alinen... | ecosystem: Environmental > Aquatic > Freshwater...
GTTGAAATCTCCCCGTCCATCACCACTTTATCCCACCCACTTTTACCCTCCACTTGCCTCCTCTATGGGATGGCTGTGAAAAACATCGAAGAATATAAAGATGCCTTCTTGAAAGCCCTTAGCAATTCTACAGATGCTGAGTTGACAGAATTATTAAAAGAAGAGTTTTACTTTAACAATGAAAAGACACCAGTTAATCTAAATAATCTAGAGGAAGTAATGGATTTTAATTGGATTGAAGCCTGGGGCATTCAAGATAAAAAAGAACAAGTGTGACGTGACCTCGGTGATTTGAGCCAGGTGGTGTGTTAGTCTTTGGGTTTAACCAACCCCAAAGACCATGAAAGGAAAGAGATACAGCACAGAGGACAAGATCCGGATATTGAGGCAGGCGGACGCCGGCCAAAGTATCGGGGATGTATGCCGAGAGCACAACCTCTCGCAGGTGAGCTTCCACAGGTGGAAGAAGCAGTTCGGCCAGATGGAAGTCAACGAGGCCAAAAGGCTGAAGGATCTTGAGCGTGAGAACGGAGAGCTCAAGAAGATGCTGGCCGAGAGCCTGCTGGAAATCCGAGTCCTCAAATTCGTATGCGAAAAAAAGCTCTGAGCCCGGCCAGTCGCCGGGCATACGCACTTGAAGCAGTAGAAGAGGGACTAGGATCTGGCAGGAAAGTCTGCCGGATCCTAGAGGTGCCCCGATCGAGCTACTGGTATCGCCCCAAGGAGAAGACCCTGTGGGAGCAGAGTCTGCTGAAGCGAATGATGGAACTTAGCGACAAGCACCCACGCTACGGCTATCGGCGCATCACCGCCCTGCTTCGGCAGGAGGGATGGCCTGTGGGCAAGAGACACATCCAGAGCATGAGGAGATCCTTGGGACTGCGAGTTCCTCCGACCAAGAGGAAGGTGATCCGGCGAGGTCGCTCGACGGGGTTGCCGGTGAAAGCGGAGTACAAGGGTCACGTCTGGACCTGGGACTTCATCTGCGACGGAACCACCAGAGGAGGAGCCCTGCGGATGCTCACCATCCTTGATGAGTACACCCGCGAGTGCCATGTGCTTCGAGCAGATCGAGCCCTCAAGAGCGGTGATGTTCTGGAGTGGATGAGCAGGGCGATCCAGCAGCATGGAGCACCAGCCTTCCTGCGAAGCGATAACGGGAGCGAGTTCATCGCCAAGACGGTGCAGAAGTGGCTCGCCGAGAACCGGATCAAGACGATCTACATCGAACCCGGCAGCCCGTGGCAAAACGGCTATGTGGAGAGCTTCCACGGACGACTCCGGGACGAATGCCTTAACCGGGAGCAGTTCTGGACCCTCACCGAAGCGCGAGTGATCATCGAGGACTACCGCAGGGAATACAACACCTTCAGGCCGCATAGCAAACTGGGCTATCTCAGCCCGGAACGCTTCGCGGCCAGGAAGAGCGCACCATCTCCGTCTCCGGTCGGCCTACGGCCTCCCTGCGCCGGAGATGGACAACCCAACAACAACCCACTAGAAACCAAAACAACCTTCAAAGACTAACTCTCATGTGGTCCAACTTCCCGAGTCCCGTCAAGATCCTTCGATTTCTACCATGATGAGGACATGGATAAAATCCTCGCGGCATTCAATGTGAAGAGGCCTGAAAGCTGGGAGGATCTGACTTCTAGGGCTGGGGTAGAGTGAGACAATTTCCTACTCGTCACTTGTAGAGCGATCCTTTATTTTTGTGCATCCCCATGAACGACGCTCAATGCCCTGAAGAGCTAGAAATTGCCCCCCCGCACAAGATGATCGCGATAAATGAAAAGTTGCCTGATCTGCGCAGGGATCATTGCGGAAGAGTGCTTGACCAACTGGCTCGATGTAAGCGCGGATCTCGTGAGTTCACGAAGGTTAAATCTGAACTTCTCAGCGCATTAAAAAAGCAGAAGTATATTTCATTTCAGGGGGCCCCTAATCGCTACCACATTCAACGCGTGGGAGATTCATACTTATACAAAGTGCCCAGAAACAAAAGAGGGCACCTGAGTCGTTTTCGTGGAAAGACGGTTCGTATCCTTGTCATAGCACGGGGAGACGGCTGGATCGACAGGGAGCTCATGGCTGGGCCTGCTGTAATGTCTTCTCGTCACAAGTAGTACGATCCGTTATCAAAAAGAAACCATGAAAGGATATTACCGCATTATGTTGGGGCGAAAGAGTTGCCATGCCGGGGAGTGCTTTCGCGACGGGTTTATAGGAGCCGACTTTGGTATCCGAGAGGATCTTAACGGCAGACTTCCCGAGCAGTGGAAGCCTTTTAACAAGGAGTACATTCCTATATTCCTTCGGAATAATCCCGGAAAGACACGCGTTGCTGCAGGGCTGGCATGCGCAGCCCTTTGGACCATTTCAAAGGAAATTCAGATCGGAGACACCATTCTGAGCCCCGATGGCCAAGGCAGCTACCGCGTTGGAAGAGTGGCCGGGGATTACACCTATTCCGTATCAGGAAACTTACCACACAGGAGGAAGATTGATTGGGCCGATCAATCGATACTGCGCTCATCAATGAGCGACGATCTTAAGCATTCGTGTGGTGCTATTGGGACGGTGAGCACGGTTTCCCGGTACGCTGATGAGATAGAGAGCCTGATTCAGGGCAGGCCGAAGTTTTCCGAGCAAGCTTGCGCGGGGGAGGTCTTAGCTCTTGAGGAAGCACGCACCTTTGCAATGGAGAAGCACCTAGAGGAGTTCCTGGTACATAATTGGAAACAGACTGAGCTCGGGGCTGAATATGAAATCTACACGGACGAGGACGGGAACCTTGGGCAACAATTTCCCAGTGATACGGGGCCAATCGACATCCTGGCACTCAGTAAGGACAAGAAGAAGCTGCTAGTTGTGGAGCTTAAGAAGGGACGCGCCAGTGACGCTGTGGTTGGTCAGGTAGCACGATATATGGGTTATGTGCGTGAAGAGCTGGCCGAAGAGGGACAGGTTGTAGAGGGTCTAATCATTGCCCTTGACGATGACCTCCGCATTCGACGTGCCATATCAAGCATACCAGCGGTAAGATTTTGCCGGTATCAGGTGAGTTTTAAGCTTTTACAATCAGCTGTGCCATCACAATGAGATCAATTGATACTTTTTTCACCACTTCAAAAAAAAGTTACTTGACCTCGGGATCAATTGATCTATGTTTACTGAGCGAGGATGAGAGATCGATCAAATCAACGAAACAAATTCGGAGGGGTTCATGAATTTTCCTCCTCAAACCCCAGGTTCTGTAAAAATCAAAACACTGGCCTGGTTGAAATTGGGTGGAAAGTGGGGCTTTGGAAAGAAGTCTCTAATGTACTGCTCGGCTCAGAATGTTTCCCCAGAATACATCCACAGTTGCTTAATCAACCATTTTCAAACCAATCAAAAAGTTTATCAAAAACCAAAAGACGATGGAACAGGAATGCTACCCAACTCAGTTATGGAACTGAATTTAGAGCTTCCGGGAGCAAGAACCGAAAGTGTCTACGTTTGGATGGTTCTAGAACGCTTCAAAGTCACAATCTGTAATCTACACACCCACTACACAACTCCTTTACCTAGATGAGTGACGAGATTGATTATATTCCAGAAGATAAATGCCCTTCATGTTTTGAAGGAAAAATATATCTGGATAAAAAAGATTTTGTATCTGATTTACCAGAAGGACGACAGGTTATAGTCAAGGCTCTTCGAGCACGTGTTTGTGATAAATGCGGTGAAACTATTTTTGAGGATGAAGAGATTAAGCAGATCGAAATAGCCGTGGTCCGCGCCTCGGGTTCATTATCACCAATTGAGGTAAAAAGTTTTGTCGAAATGACAGGTCGCTCTGAAAGTGAATTATCCGAAAAACTTGGCCTTGGAGCTAAAACGATTTATAGATGGCGCAGCGGAGCTCAGCGACCGTCAAAGTCACTAAGCATCTTACTAGCCTTAGTGGCTCATAATCCCAAGCTCCTTGATTGGATAAGCAGGGAGGGGTGGCGAAATAATGTGCTTCAACCTGATGAAAGAGTTTGTCCTGAACTTGATGCGTTCTGGGGTCGTGCTCGACTGGGGGAGCGGTTCCCACATAGTAGAGGTAAAACAGTAGTTGCCGAATTTGAAAGGAACGAAATGAGCGTAAAGCCACGCTTTGTTCCAACATTAGGACTCTGCACAGCAGTTGTAGAATGAATACATTCTGGGTCACATTTTATTCGTACAAGGGTGGTGTTGGGCGGACTATGAGTTTAACAAATGTAGCTGCACTACTCGCAAAAAAAGGGCGAAGAGTTCTACTTATCGATTTTGATCTTGAAGCACCTGGATTAGATTCATTCGAGGGGCTGGGCTGTGCTAAAGCATGCCCCGGAGTGGTTGAGTATGTGACAAAATATTTGGATACAGGTAAGGCGCCGAATATAGAAGACTACGTTCAAGAGTGCACCCCGGAGAGAAGACACCTCCGAGGCAAGTTGTGGCTGATGCCTAGTGGTAAAAAAGATGCTCAGTATAATCGCGAAAGAGCGAAGATAAACTGGACTGACCTGTATGAAAAATATGATGGTGAACAGTTTGTTGAAAATTGGAAGGCTGCTATAGAATCAATATATAAGCCGGATTACGTTTTTATTGACTCAAGAACCGGACTTACTGACGTAGGTGGAATATGCACTCTACATTTTCCGCAACTAGTTGTTCTATTATATTCTCTTAACAATCAGAATATTAATGGAATTGCGGGTGTAGCTCGTGCAATCAGCAACCCTGCAAATATTAAATCTCCACAATTACTAACTGTAGCAACACCTGTTCCTTCAATGATCAGGGAAAAAACAGGTTTGCTACAGGAACGAATACAACTAGCCGAAAAAGAACTTGGGGTAAAACCACACTGTCAGATTCACTATGACCCGATTATTTCTCTTAAAGAAGATATTCTAGTTTGGAAAGCTGCTGATAGCCGGCCAACCTGGGAATATGATAAACTAAGGGAGAAAATTACTGAGTATGATGTGGCCGGTTTTGATTACCTGCTAAAAGAATTAGAGCGTGCAGTTACCGACCTTGATGATGAGCGAGTTCGGGAAATGCGCACAGCTCTTCTCCGAGAGTATGGAGATCGCGCAGAAACATTTTATATGCTTGCTAAAGCATCGCGTTCGTTTGGTGCTCTTGATGATATTGAGGAAAACCTACGTAAGGCCCTTGAGATTGATCCTTATTACTCGGAGGCTTTTACTGAGTTTATTGCTTTCTTGCGCGCAAAAAAGCGGATCAAAGAAGCGATAAAGATATGCCAAAGTAGAATTGCTAATCTCAAACACGATATCAATTCGCCTGAAGTTAAAGAAACTCTTGAGCAGTTGGGTGAAATCGGAATGTCAATTGGGGAATATCAGATTGCAGCTGAAGCATTCAAAAAATTAATTGAGGCAAACACTACTAATCAAGAATCCGATGAAGGAGATGAAGATGATGCGCAACTTTTAGCACATCTTTTTAATTATGCAGAGGCTCGTCGTAGAGGTGGATTGTTAGTCTCTGAAAAGGAGTACCATAAAATGGTGAGAATATATGAGCGCGGCGCAGCAACTGAAGGTTCCGGATCAGTTATAAACAGGCTTAATCACCAACAGGCAATGTACATTCCCTATGCGATGCTTGGCGATACGGAGCAAGCTATGAACTTGCTGGTTTCATGTGCAAGACTTGCTGCTTCTGTAAGCCCTCGAGATCGAATATTCTCAGTTACTAATTATACAAATATCCCACTATCTAGCTGGCTAAATGAAAATGGGAACATGATTGATGCTCTGAGAGAAGGTAAACTTTGGGATGGAACTCTACTGCCGCCCTCACAATAAATTCAGTCTAAAACGCTAGTTTCTACATACATTAATTATGCTCGTTAATCTTGATAGTCCATTAGATGGTATCGCCGGGGAACGCTTTTTGTCATTTGCTAGATCTCTAAATCGATCATGTGGATTTAACGACGCTGATTACCGCAGATTTTTGGAGTTGGAGATTTCTTGGTGTAGAAGTCACTCATTATTAAATGGAAGTAGGCTTGCATACGAGGCATCAGTAAGAGTTCTGTTAGATTTAGTAAGATTAGGATGGCAAGTGCGTGAAGAGGGATATGGGATTGAACTTTTCACTAAACTAGCCCCAAAAAACGGTTTATCACCCACCGAAGTGATAGAGCAAAAGGTCCGTACAAGATCCTTATTTCAACCCATAGTAGACAATGAACTTAGCGATAATTCAGTAAGGTCTTTTATTCGTTTGATGGAAACTCCATCTGCTATATCAAAAAAAAGATCTATAAAACATTTGATTGCTGAGGGTTCCGAGATTCATGCACGATTAGCAGCTCACGACATTGAGGGCGTTAAACCTTATCTACAACTAGTAGAAGGGGATACATCAGATGAATTTACAGGGCATACGCTAAGAGAAATATGGAGATATTTCCGCTATTCATGGTCTATTCCACAATTTTCAACACCTGGCAGGCAACTCTTGTATTTGATTAGAGACGGAGCACACCCTAACCATGCAATTATGGGAATAATTGGCTTTAATAACTGTGCTCTTCAAATGGGTACGGACAGAGAATATTATTTGGGTTGGAATCTTATAGCAATAAAGGAACGTTTCAAGAAGATATCAATTGATAACCCTGAAAACCTTAAAAAAGAAATTGACTGGATGGAGTCACAAATTGCACTAGCAATTGATGACATAGAATTAACAGGTTTAATTGATCGTGAAAATATAGTTAATCCAAGCGAAGAGGAAGTGGCTCTCTTGAGAAGAAAAGCAAAAGAGTTCGATAAACTTCGAGACGAGGCGTTGAGGGAGTTTGCAAGTAACCGTGCAGGTGTTGATATCCCGTACTCACCAATGGAGTCGGAGGATCTTAATTTTTCTCACCCCCCTGTTTCACAGGAGGTTTTAGATTTAGACAAAGCAGATTCCAATCCAATTCGATTAAAAGCGCGCTTACATCTAGTTGCAAAAAAAAGGGCTGCTATTTTAGCGGATTTACTTGAAAGTAGAATTATTCTCAAAAAAAATGCGAATCGAATTATTAAGTCTGATAATATAGACTTATTGTTCGATGACCAGGAAATCAAAAATGCCTTTAGTACGGTGCTAGCAGCAGTTAAAAGTAGGGTTGCTGGTATTAATATGCTGGAGGTCAGCACCTGCGGTGCAATTCCACCATATAACTCAATCCTTGGCGGCAAATTGGCTTCATTGCTTCTCTTTAGTCCCCAAATAGCCGCAGATTACAGAAGACTTTATAGCGGACCTTCAATAATTGCATCCCAAATAAAAAATCAACCAGTAAGGCGAACTAATGAGTTAGTTTATCTTGGTACTACAAGTCTATACTCTCAAGGTAGTAGTCAATATGAGCGTGTAAAATTACCGGCTGGAATAATTTCAGAACAACAAGCTGAATTAAAACTCAAAAAGATTGGTGAAACAGCAGGTTTCGGGACCCTTCAATTCACTCCTGAAACAAGAGATGCAGTCGAGAAAAACCTAACTAGTATTAAACAATTCCAGGATGTTAATAGTATTTTTGGTGAGGGATCAAGTCCTAAACTTAGAAAACTAACAGCAGGTCTTCGAGTTATAGGTTTTCCACCTGAATCCCTAATGCGTCACAATTGCCCCAGATTGATTTATTCAATACCGCTATGCCCTCAAGCTACCGAATTTCTTAATGCTAGGACTTGTACTCTTCCAGATTATATTATCAACCCAGAGAACTTCACAGGTGCAACAAGTAAAATAATTGATTATTGGAGAACCCGGTGGCTTAAAACAAGATTAAAACATGAACCTAGTGTAGCTGCATTATTATCCGCTCCAGAGTGGATGCTCGGTGATAGAGTGCCAACTGAAATCAAAGAATTGAAAACTTCAGTTCTGAACATCAATAACAAGAATATTGATTCACCTACTATCTGGCATCATCTCGCGTCATCTGGATCAAAAGTTACTTCAGATTCATTATCCATAAGTGAGTTAGATAAACTTCACGTTTATCAGCCTATTGAATCTTTTACAAAAGATTGTGTTTCTAAAGGATACAGTGTGTTTTTAACTGGGAATGCTGGCGACGGGAAAACTCATCTACTCCGTCGATTAAAATCTGAACTCACAAGTTCAAATTGTGTTGTTATCGAGGATGCTACAGCGGTAATGCGCAATCATGTGATTGGCCCCGTACTTGATAAATGGAAGGGAGCAATTTCAAAGGGAGTTCCGTTCTGTATTGCGATTAATGAGTATCCGCTTTATCTTCTACTGAATGAGGCAAAAGCTCATTACCCGGAAATAGTAACTGAACTCGAACAGCAATTATCAGAGCGTTTAATCTATGGGAAAAAAGAGTACAAACGTCCCGAAAGCAAAGTTATACTTATAGATCTAAGCTTAAGAAACCCATTGCAACGATTATTTGTTTCCTCATGCTTGGAGAAAATATTAAATGATCCGGAACTTAACGAGCTAGCTGTAACTGGTTCTGTTTTGGCGTATAACCTGGAAAAGCTGAAGGATATAAGGATACAAGATAGATTGTTTTCGATCTTTGAAAGACTTATTAGCTTAGGGATTAGGGCGACGGTTCGTGAATTGTGGATTCTGCTTTCTAGGATTGTTCTAGGATACAGATCGGACTGCACACCTCCAATTGGTGATAGTAAAGCGCATTGGTACTCAGAAACCCTTTTCCAAGAAGATGATCGTTTCACCCTTTTTTCAAATCTTTCTTCATTAGATCCGGGATTTATAAGCCATCCAGTTTGGGACTCTATGATAGAAGATGCTTCGCCTGAATTAAATGCGGGATGGACTCATCGAAAACCTTCAATTGGAGTTGTGATTCGTCCTGAGCGAAAGGATTTCATAACTCTTAAACGATGTTTCTTTTTTGAACATGTCGAGGGTTCCCGATGTTTTGAATTAGAACGAACTGATCTAGGCGATTTTAGAAAAATTACTCAAGAGTGTTTAGAAGAAGATACCCTATCGTCCCGGCATATCGTTCAATCGATAAACAGAGCATACTCACCCACTATTTTCCCAGGGATTGACGATAGTTTGTACCTGTGGCATGGACACCGATTTCACGAGCAACCAAGTGCGGGATTTGTTGCCAATCGCCGCATACCCACGACTGATTTAGCACTTTGCCCACCTAGACTTCCTAACAGCGTCAAAAATGCGATCCCTGAATATAGCCCGGATCACTTATGTTTAGTATATTTGAAAGATCCGAAGGTGCGGCTTGAAATTGACGCTAAACTATTTTCCTTTTTATCAAAACTTAAAAATGGGATGCCAAGAAAACTTCTTCCTGACAGTGCATTATTTAGAATAGATCAATTTTTAGATAAATTGCACTCAAGCGCAATGGCTGAAAGAAAAATACTATCCGTCGATCTAGAGCGTAGAGAACTGATAGAAATATACCTTAATTCAGCAGGTGAAAAATACGAACAAATTCAAAAGCATGGATAACTCGACTCTCATCAAAAACGCTCGGTCTAAAATGGTGCCCATTTATAAGAGAGCCTTGGGATATAAGCCTGAACGCATGAAAACTGTGCACTTGGCTACTAGCTTTCTTCTTTGCGTAGCTGGAAAACATAAAAATCTGGAGCTTTTAAATAAAGTATCTGTACCAAAATCTGTTGAGTCGACAAGTGGGGATCCCTATATAACCAAAAATCTAGTCCAGATATTACGGGATCAACAGCCACAACCAATCAGCAATTCAATAACCGAAAAAGAACTACTAAGCCTTAGAAATCATTTAAACACATTATATAATAATGATGGGGCTGCTTTAGCAGCGGCTTTTCACCCATATAAAACATACGGCTATGACTTCAGTTCTCCCTCTGGAGAATTTCTATCAATTCACTCTAAGAATCACGGTAATGCTGGCGCGCTTATTTATATGGTTCTTTCACAATCGAAAGAAGGAATTGAAACGCTTAAAATCACAAAAGAAATACTTGAGTCCGTCGATTCCCCTTCAACTGCATTAGGGCGGCCATTTATACCTAATGAAGAGATAGAATATGAAAAGCCAGAGAACCTACTACCGGATGAAATAGACATTGAGAGGCTATCAGATTTAAGCGCCTTAATGCTACCTCAAACGTTAAAACTGAATAATCTTGTGAAAAATATTCAGATTATTAAACCCGCATATGCGTTAAGACAGCTAATGATTGGTGTAGGGTCGTGGCTTCTTTTATATCTTATCAAAATTAGTTCTGAGGATAAACCCATTATAATTGCTGATTACACTAACGGAAATAACGAGCGGCTAAGAACTCAAGCAAGGGCATGTTTTGCTAGATATATTTCAAACTTTGGTAATTTCGTTAGTAGAGGAGTTGATTCGGGAAGTATAAATATATCAACTGAAGAGGCCGCTGCACTCTCAATAATACAATCAGAAACTACCGCAGAGTCGGATGACCTTGAAAGCCATTTCAACGATTTTGCTTTGAGAATCGGATGGGCTCAGCCAAGAGCTGGAAATGTCAAACATAAGCATTTTGAAACAGTACCGGACACGCTGAGTGTTCTCTTAATGAGTCTCCTAACGATTGACGAAGTAGTTACCATGGAAGAAATCTCAAAGAGACTTTTTGAATCATGGCACCTCTGCATTGGGTTGGCCGCTAAAGATCATTCACTCTTGTCAGAGGCAGGCTATAACCCCCTCGATTATAGTGCAGACTTAAGACTTAACAGAGAATGTTTTAAAAACCTCTCCATAGCTCTTGGGCTCGCATGGGAACCTTCTGATGGACTTGTCCTTTTTAGACTTCAATCAAAATAAACTATATGAATCGTGGTCAATATATTTCAAAAGCTGTAGTTAAATGGTTCCTAGACAAGCTATCGTTTGAATCTGATTTAGTCTGCCAGGGACTACCAGAGATTGATGTTCAGACATTTTTCAAAAGTCTTGGTGAGGATAAAAGATTTCCCCAGGAGCAGTTTTCAATTGCTGTAGACGGCTTCCATATTCCTAGAAGTGAATTATTAAATATTGCAAATAAGAATGGATTAACAAAAATAACTTCTATTAGTGACGACTTAAACGTTGCAGCAGAATGGAGAAATAACAGAAGTGAACATCCTCGGATAATAGCACTGGCTTCAGGATATCCTCCAGGAGTTCACACACTAGGATTTTTCGCGTCACCACAATCTTCAGATCTAGCAATAGCGCTTCTGGAATATGCGATTGAAACACGAAAATTAAACCAGGACATTCCTGATATTCATTCCCGTCTATTAAACGAGATTGCAGCATCACCAAAACTGTCCTCCTTAAGATCTGTGGGCGCGGTGGCAAAGTTTTTAGAGCATTGGGATAAATTGGCTTTAACAACGTTAACAACTGCACCCTGCTACGCCCTACCCTCTATTGGATTGCTTACAGATCCAAAACTATTTGAGGATCCTTCCTTAGCAGAAAGATTAGAAACTAATCTGCAAAATGTAGCGATGTTAAAGCAAATCAGAACGTCGTTTTTAGGAAAGCTTACCAAACGTGTTTTACAGTTTAAAGATGTAGAACGCAAAGAACGAATATTAAACGCAATAGGCGAAGTCCGTACGTATTTAAGGGGACATAATGAGGATTTAACTCTTGAACAAGCACTCGATGTAATTAGACCTCCAAGCGATACAAAACCTCAAACCTGCTCCGTTTGCAGTTTATCTCATGCAGAATGTTCCTGCAAAAAAGAAACTTCCGGAGGTAATGTTTTATCCAAACTAGCTTCAGATTCACTGTTGGATGGAGAGGATCAAGTATTGATTCAAATCTCTGATGGTATAGATGAAGCCTGGGATCAGTTCCAACCGAACTCATCAGATAACCTAAAAGTTACAATTCAATTGCCAACAGGGGATGATGTAACAGATGAAGTTATTGTTGATAGATCTGTACTTGAATGGGGCGAAAAGTTTTGCTCATCGCATGTTTGGGGTGGACTCATAGAGACCACAGAAACAAAACTTTCAACAGCCTTAGCTCGTGCTGCAGACGGAAACATACATGTTATAGATATTGACAAGATTGCGTCTATAGGAGGCGTCGGTTATTCCATGCTGGAATTATTTAGAGGTTGGGATACACACATAAAAGGTGAGACGTTGGATCTAGTAAATAAATGGGGTGATTTTGTACAAATTCGCGAACAACTATTACCCCATGTCAATAAACTCTTAATTCATGCGAGAGAATGGATCAGCGGGCGACCAAATATACTTTTACAAATTGAAAGATATTTAGTAATTGCCTCTTATATTTATAACGCAGTTCAGGAGAACTATGATGAGATGAAAGAGGTGTCTAGTGACTGGGCTAGATTAACCTTAGAATCTTTGCTCGCGTTAGATGTTCTTCAAGTTCGCGTTAATCTGGCTGATGGTAAGGAAGCAGCAAAAGCTATATTGATGCCCACTCACCCATTGCATTTGTGGAGAAATGAGAAATTATCTACGCTATTGGCCGGCTTAGCAAAAACAATTGATTTAAAAAAGGATGACAGAGAGGTGATATGTAATCACCTACGTCAACCTGAACAATTTCTATCTGTCATTAGGTTAGGTTCTGTTCCAAATGGGGTTGGACTTGACCAACTAATACCCCTTTCTGGACAGATATCTGGATTACCAATATTTGAGAATCTAATAAATGCCTGTTCAGGTCTTGATGGGGTTAATGCCTTAATTGAAGCCGTAGATCAGTACATAACGCTGAATCCAAATCATCCTTACCCGCTGCGCGTTGCAATAATTAATCCACCGAGACCAGAAGCTCTGCTGTCAAACTTTGTTCGACTGATCAATGACCCTAGGTACAGAGGTGGTCAGCGATTATCGGCAATTAACATTAGTCTATATGCGACGGCAAAACATAAAGATAGATTAGATGCGGCTAAATGTTTTGCTGAAAGAATATACGAAGATGTTGTTCAGGAGAAGGTTGCAAGTGGAAAACTAGATATAACAATAAATGAGATTCCTCAGGATGAAGCAAAACTATCGAATATAGTAAATCTAATTAGATCTCAGCCAGTTCACATAATTGCATTGTTTGACGAATCAACAATTCACATTCGTTCTCGAGGTGCTGGCAATTTGCTTCCTATGAGTCCTTTCTGTGTCAGGCAAGATATACGACTCGATAGACTCACAGGCACAATTGAATTGAAACCACAACCAGGTCAATCACCGTTTGCGGAGTTCTCATTAATGATAAGTATGTTAGAAGGGACTCAAAGAGACTCAACCCACTATGCACATGCAAATGCTGATGCTTTAGCTCTAACTACTGATCAATTGCTACAGGGGGACGCATCAGCTTCTAGATGGTTATTTTTGGCGGATCGTGCACTGCCCCCTGAGACCGGAATGAGTTCTGTGAAAATATGGGAGAGGCGAGAGGGGCAAAGAGACACATTTCTAGCTGCTCGTGATTTCAGTACTTTGGCAAGGTTGTTAAGACCTGTCTTCAGCGATTGCAATCTAACAGTATCCCCTGAACACATGTCTAATCTGTTGAGAGAAGGGGCAAGATTACTTGGGTCAGGATTATTGGGAATGATTAAAAAGCAAGATGGGAAACCTGATAAAAAACTTGTTATTGGATTTGCTGGATTAATTCTTGCATCCCGGGACATTAAAAAAAGGTATCCTGGATCTCTTGTTCTATCGGTAGATCATCCCGTTGCTCGTTTGTGGTTAAAAACCGGGACTCGTATGACTGATGATAGATGTGATCTATTGGTATTAAGAAAAGAAGAGGAGAAATATATTCTTACAGCAGTAGAAGTTAAATCATCCCTCGACAGTGAACTATCAGACTACACAGAGAGAATAGTTCATGCAAAAGAGCAGGTTGCAGCAACTCTTGATGCTCTAAGAGATGCACTATCCTACACTGATAAAGATAGAAATACACCATTATCTATTCCTCGTATCGAAATGCTAAAAGTTGCACTTACAAGAGCCGCCCAAAGCCGGTCTTTATCACCAGCGAAGGATACAGAGAACCGGAAAATATGGGGAGAGTGGCTTGTTGAAATCTTTGAACCTAAGAATCAAGAGAATATTAAAATTGAATTAGAAGCAGAAGTTGTCTGTGTTACTCCCTTAAAAGCTACTGCAGTAAATGATGAAAATACTAAAACAATCGATGGGGATAAACTAATTATAAGAACCCTTGGTGAAAAAGAAGTACAAGAACTAATTATTCAGGAGGAACTGATAAAAAATGGTTCTTCTCTTGAGAATATCATCATTGGTGACCAAAGAGATGAAAATGTTATAAATGAGCAAAAAGGAGAGATTCTGGAATCATCAATTACAAAAGATGATGATCTATACTCAGAAAATATAACTAATAACCTAATCACTGAACTCAATAAGACAAGGGCCTCTTCAATACTAATTGAAAAGGACACTGAACAAGAATTAGTATCTAGTTCAAATTATATTTGGCCCCCACCTGTTAATAAAATGGGGATGATAGGTCAGGATGGGGCTGTCGAGAAACTAGTAACCTTGGCTCTTTACTCAAAAAATACAAAGAAACGTTTTAGCGATCTTCTCTTAGTTGGACCAGCGGGAGTTGGAAAAAGTACAGTAGTGCGCAAGGTTTCTGAAATGCTTCTTGGAAAAGAAGAAATATTTTTTAGTGGTACAAGTCTGAAACACCCAAAAGATCTCATCGACAGACTTTTGGAAGAGGATCTCATCCCTAAAATTAAAAGCTCAGGCAAGGTAGTCATTAAACCATGTATAGTATTTATAGATGAAACGCATGGTATTTCTAAACATGTTGCTACTGCTTTACTAAGCGCGACGGATGACAAAAGAATTACTACAATTGATGTTTCAATATACGATTTCAACAATGTTGTTTTCTTTTTCGCAACTACTGATAAGGGAGAATTATCAGAGGCCTTCCAAAGCCGCACAATTGTTATTGCGTTAAAGCCCTACACTCTACACGAGTTAGCCGGAATAATATGGTTGCATGGAAAGATGGAGCTTGATGGAGCAGAATTGAGCAAAGACGCATGTTATGAGATTGCTGCGCGTTGCCGTTGCAATCCAAGGAAAGCTATAAGAGAACTAAAACAGATAGTAATACCCCATTTCTACGCACAAATACTCCATGCTAATCATGGAGACCCAACAAGTTCACAAATTGCATCCCTTATTAATCCTGAGGCGATTGCTCAATATTATGATAAACAAGGTGTAGACCAGAATGGATTGGATGAGCTTTCGTATAGATTTATGAATTATCTGCGACAGCATGGTAGTGTATCGGAATCTGGACTAAGGCAAGCCCTTGGAATTCCCCACCAAAAAGACTTTACCGAAGCTCTTGAGTATTTAAGCAGGTTGTTATTGGTAGAAACTGCTACGGGTGGTCGCCGATTAACGCGAGAGGGCACTAATTATTTAAAACAAAACCCTCGTCCCGATTTAAGAATTCGTATTTCTAGAGCATTTGAAAATCGTTAAAAAGTCTAACAGGTCATTGAGTCGCTGAGTGTCCCAGGC
>Ga0209697_10005565_pt1 | contig 15634 bp, 16 predicted proteins | sample AliMusrvi5mmetaG_FD_184115 | JGI IMG/M metagenome (GOLD analysis project Ga0209697, IMG submission 184115) | Freshwater lake bacterial and archeal communities from Alinen Mustajarvi, Finland, to study Microbial Dark Matter (Phase II) - Alinen... | ecosystem: Environmental > Aquatic > Freshwater...
GGTTTAAAGAATCAATGCGAATTGTATTTGATAAGCATCTCGGGCAATGGAATTACACTGCCATTCCTGAAGTGATAATTCCTGAAGTTGCCTAAGTTATTTAATGCACGTTCCTTAATGATGATGTGCTCCGTTCAGAGTAACACATTGTTTAATCCATCAGTGCTAAAAAAGATATTGCATTTAAGCAGGGCGCACTTAAAGACAGTTGCGATATAATCCTACTCTATAAATATATCATTAATAAATCATTCTATTTTTCGTCTATGAATCAATACTGGAAAAACTTTCTACTCAATCAAAAGGCTCATTTTGAAAGTGAGATGAGTATCACTTTCCCGACTATTTCAGATTCCAGTCCCGATAATACACTGTATCCGCTTGCACATTTGGCGATTCTGAAGATTGCTGGCAACGATGCGGCTCAATTCTTACAAGGACAAATCACCTGTAATGTTAACGATATTACTGAAACTCAAAGTAGTCCAGGCGCTTTATGTACACCCCAAGGACGTGCTATCGCTACTTTTTTATTAGCAAAAACGGCTGATGGGTTTCTCATGGTGCTGCCTAAAGAATCGCTGGACACTGTCCAAAATAGATTAAAACGCTATATTTTAAGAGCTGCGGTGACTTTAACAGATTACTCAGAAGCACTATGTTTAATAGGACTTGTTCAGACTAAAACCGATCAGACTAAAGGACAAGACCATGCACTTTTTAGCACGTCTCAACAAGATAATCTCAGTATTCATCTATCTACTTCTGAAGACAGACTGTTAATCATTACCGAAGTTGATCACGCTATCACGCTATGGTCAGACTATGTTAATAATCAAGGGTTTTTACCCACAGCCTCTGAACAATGGCGCTATTTAGATATGCTTTCCGGTCTTCCGTGGTTAACGACTGAGACGAGTGAAGAATTTATCCCACAAATGCTCAATCTGGATCAACTGGGTGGCATCAGTTATAACAAAGGCTGCTATACAGGCCAAGAGATTGTTGCCAGAACACATTATCTGGGTAAAGCCAAGAAAGCATTATGCCTGGCTGAATGCATCTCCCCCTTAATTCCGGCACCTAATTCAGGTATACTGAACAGCAGCGGACTCACAACTGAAGCCAGTACCAAGGTGCTCATGGCAATCCGCTCACCGGTTCGCACAGAGACTGAAGAAAATAGCGTTAAAATGTTAATCGTGTTACAGCTTGCTGAACACGATACCTACAATTTAATGCTAAATGACAACCATCAAACCCCAGTTACTCTATTAACACGCCCATTATGATAGACTCTCAAGCCATTTTAAAATTTCGCCGGATCGGCGTTATCACCATCTTCGCGGTTTACCTTGTCATTCTTATGGGGGGTATTGTTAGGGCTTCAGGCGCTGGTATGGGCTGTCCTGACTGGCCGACCTGCTTTGGGCAATGGATACCGCCTACAGAAGAAGCGCAACTACCGGCCAATTATCATGAGATTTATGCCGAACGCGGTTATGAGAATACCCAATTTAACCCCGTTAAGACATGGACAGAATATACCAATCGTTTAGTCGGTGTCAGCATTGGTTTCTTGATTTTCCTAACGGCATGGTCATCACGCATTTATCTTAAATCGGACAAACCAATCTTCTACTTATCCTTAAGCAGCTTTTTTCTGGTTGGTTTTCAAGGCTGGTTGGGCTCCAGTGTTGTCGCCAGTAACCTTAAACCGCTCATGATTACTTTACACATGCTGTTGGCGCTGGTCATCGTGGCCTTACTAATCTATACCATTGCTCGCTCACAACGCGATTATCTCAGTGAAATTAATACCCGGTTATTGCCTGACAAGTTTAGAACAATATTAATTGCAGCCATGATCATGACGTTATTGCAAATAGCGATGGGTACTCAAGTTAGAGAGGCCGTTGATTTTATTTCTCAAACACACATTGACCGTCAATATTGGCGTGATGATTTCCCTATCATTTTCTATATACACCGTTCATTCTCATCGATTATTCTTTTTACTAATGCATGGTTAGTCTGGAAAATCTATAAAGCAGTGGCTAAAGGAAATTTATTATTGCGTACTGGATTAACACTGATTTCATTAGTCATCACCGCTATTCTGGCGGGTGTCAGCCTTGATAGACTGGGTGTACCTGCCATTGCTCAACCGGTGCATTTATTAATGGCGAATCTTATTTTTGGTGCTCAGTTCTTTCTTTACAGTTGCCTTAACTACTCGGCAAGAAAGCAGGTGGCGTCTAGGTAAGGCTTTGCCAAGGGCGATCGGTACTGGGTCTATACTTATCTTTTTGCCAAGAAAGACCGGGATAATATTAGCAGTGATGAGTTAGCCGAGTATAAAAAGTTGGCTGCCCTATAGGGTCTACAGACCGATAATGCATCCGAAATTCCACCGAGTACCGATTCAATCAGTATAGGAACACCGAGTCGTGCAAAGAAAGTACAATTCTAAATTAATACAAAGTTCGCAGATCATTTATGTAGGGGTTTAGCCGTTGCTTTCTCAGCCCAACCACCACGATAGCCCGTTCCCCTTTTTTTATGTTAATTCTGCATTTTCTGAGGAGCAGTGTACTGCGCTTGAGTGTTTATTTTTGCTAGACGGTGAATGGCAACATCGGGATGGTGCATTTTATCGATGCTCTCTTCGGGACGTTACCGAGAATATTCCAGCGGCGTTTCAGACGGAAGTGCTCGGTAGAATGCGCGAGATAACAGGATTACCACTTGTAAATCGTGTTTTGGTCACGGCTCAGCGAATGCTACCCGGACAAGTCATTGGTATACACAGCGACCGACCGCTATTGGGCTATGAGCTTGTTCGACTGGTCGTGCAGCTCAATAAGGAATGGCAGGCTGAACATGGCGGTGTTCTGGAATTATTCTCATCGCCGAAGAGTGAAGCTGTTTTCAGTGTTAATCCTGAATATAACAAAGCCTTTGGCTTTATACTTCACGTCGATTCATATCATGGCGTCACTGAGGTTACCCAGCCGCGACAAACCGTGGTCTTTAATTTCTGGCATGCGGCGAATACACCAGAACTTGCTGCACACGTTCAAGCGTTGTTTACTAACGTTAAATTCGCTGAGTTGCCGACAGCACTTGATCCTGTTGCTTCGACTGCAGAATTGAGTCTGCCCGAAGATACCACATTACGCGCAGGTACAGCAGCAGTTGCATTGCATCGCTGGGGCTATGATGAGGCCACCATTGAAGCTGGGTATCTGCACAGCGTAGGTCTTTCTATCTGCGACTCTAACGATGCTGAGACCTACGCCGCAGTGCTACTGGCGGATTGGGTTGCGTATTTGTATCGGGATTCGTTTGATCTGGCTCGGTGGAAGATCTTGCGTCGCGAACTTGAAGGACTAGAAATTTTTACACGTCTGAAGACCACCTGGCAGCTTTGTCTACCGGAATAGTTTTTACTGCCCTATCTTCAAATTGTTAAATATCCGCCACCCACTTGCTTAGAAAGGCGCACTGCTCTTCAGAGGTGTTATTGGTCTTCTCTAGCGTGTTGGTAGTTCTTTGAATTAACACGCTGTCTTAATTCTTTGCCAGGTTTAAAGTGAATAGATACCCTAGTAGGTAATTCAACTGATTCACCTGTTTTAGGATTACGTCCTTTACGAGGTGCATGATAATGTAAATCAAAACTTCCAAAGCCCCTTACTTCAACATGCTCACCTTGAATTAAGGCATTTTCTATCTGTTTTAAGAGACAATTAACAGCCGGCTCTATTTGATCGGCTGGGATGTTAGGTAGTTTTTCAGTTAAGACTTTTAGTAATTCGGATTTGAGCATATTCCATGGTTCCTTATGTTTGAACAGATGATTTTATCAGTTTTATACTTGTTATGATGATGTTTGCGTATTATTTTAGGAATTACTCTTCGGTATTGACTTGCGTTGCTCTAAATTCTGAAATCCAATAAACCCCATTGTAATGGCACAATACCCCCTTATTTCCTCCACACACCTCCGCGTAACGCGGCAATCTTAAAGGGGCAGCACGATCACCGGTGAACTCAGAAGCCGGATGTTTGATGAGGTTTCAGCGGTTAAGGTGTTTAAGCTATAAGTCGGGACAATTTAAAGGCCTATTTCAATTCTGAGTTGGGCGTAGCAGAAAACCCCGAAGACTCTTTTAATGACTCCGTCGACTCTTTCTTTGCGACTTCTTTTTGTTGGTTTGAAATATAAGTCCCCACAAAAATAAAACCCATAATGACAAGATACACAACAGACGCAACGCGCCGTGCTTTTTTACTGTGTTCGTAACTTTCCACTTTAAAACCTCATACTTAAAACGCCAGAATAATACAGAAATAACCTGTAGGTCTATTACTTTCTAATCCACTCCAAACAGAATTTAAGTTAACACCTGCTCTTGTAACTTCTTAATTTCATCCCTAAGCTTTGCAGCCTGCTCAAACTCAAGATTCTTGGCATGACGATACATGTCATCTTCTAACTGTTTAAGCTTTTTACCCAACTGCTTAGGTGTCAAACTGCTATAATCAGACGCTTTTTCAGCCACCTTACTGACTGCTTTATTATTAGTAGAAGAAGCCCCGCCAGAACCTGGGATAGCCACCTGTAAAATATCCGTCACTGACTTAAGAATCGTAATGGGTTCAATGTTGTGCTGAAGATTGAACTGATGTTGTTTTTCTCGTCGACGATTTGTTTCATCAATCGCTTGTTGCATCGAGCGAGTGATTTTGTCGCCATACAAAATAGCCTTACCGTGACTATTTCTCGCCGCCCGCCCGATAGTTTGCACCAAAGACACCACTGACCGTAAAAAACCTTCTTTATCCGCATCTAAAATAGCCACTAAAGACACTTCTGGAATATCCAAGCCTTCCCGCAATAAATTGATACCCACCAACACATCAAAATTACCTAACCTCAAGTCACGGATAATTTCTACCCTTTCAACGGTATCCACATCCGAATGTAGATAACGCACTTTTATGCCGTGCTCAGATAAATATTCGGTTAAATCTTCTGACATCCGCTTAGTCAGTGTGGTCACCAATACCCGTTCATTGACCTGAATACGTAAATGAATTTCTGATAATAAATCATCCACCTGAGTTAAAGCTGGACGTACTTCCACCACCGGATCAAGCAAACCCGTCGGCCTGACCACCTGTTCTGCAAACACCCCCGAATGTTCTTTCTCATAAGTCCCCGGTGTAGCCGATACATAAATGCGTTGCGGCGACTTAGCTTCAAACTCGGCAAACATCAGCGGGCGATTATCCAACGCTGATGGCAATCTAAAACCATACTCGACCAAAGTTTCTTTACGTGAGCGATCACCCTTATACATCGCCCCAATCTGAGGAACTGTGACATGACTTTCATCAATAATAACCAAGGCATCATCCGGTAAATAATCAAACATGGTTGGCGGCGATTCACCCGCTAAACGACCCGATAAATACCGAGAATAATTTTCAATACCCGAACAATACCCCACTTCCAGAATCATTTCAATATCGAACAAAGTACGTTGCTCAAGACGCTGCGCTTCTACCAGCTTATTTAAAGCGATTAATTGTTTAAAACGCTCTTTAAGCTCAATCTTAATCGATTCAACCGCTGCTAATAATTGTTCACGTGGCGTCACATAATGACTCTTGGGATAAACTGTATAACGCGCCACGCGACTGATTATTTCACCGGTTAACGGGTCAAACAGTGACAAGCGTTCCACTTCATCATCAAATAACTCAACCCTTAACGCTTCGCTATCCGACTCAGCCGGAAAAATATCAATCACCTCACCGCGCACCCGATAGGTCGCCCGACGTAATTCCAGATCATTACGGATATATTGCATCTCTGCCAAACGCCGGACAATATCACGTTGATTAATCATATCGCCTTTAACCAAATGTAACACCATTTGAAAGTACGATTCGGGTTCACCTAAACCATAAATAGCCGACACTGTAGCAACAATAATGGTATCGCCTCTCTCTAGTAAAGCCTTTGTAGCAGACAAGCGCATTTGTTCAATATGCTCATTAATTGCTGCATCCTTATCAATAAAGGTATCCGAGGCAGGCACATACGCTTCCGGCTGATAATAATCATAATAAGACACAAAATACTCTACGCTGTTTTCCGGGAAAAACTCCTTCATTTCACCGTATAACTGCGCAGCCAAGGTTTTATTGGGTGCCATAATCATAGCGGGGCGCTGTACGGTATTAATGACATTGGCGATAGTAAAAGTCTTTCCTGAGCCTGTAACACCTAACAACGTTTGATGCACTTCCCCATCATTTAAACCTTCCACCAAGGCTTTAATCGCAGACGGTTGATCACCCGCCGGTGCAAAACGACTGTGAATTTTGAATTGTTTTTTCACTTAAGATCTCCATAAACAGGCTTTTTTAACATTGTGTTCTTAGCAAGACACCCCACATAGCGTATAATCACCGCTATTTATGACATTCATTTTACACGGCGGAACATGAGTATTACACTTTCTAACAGAGTTAAAGCAGTTAAACCTTCACCTACCTTAGCAATTACTGCCAGAGCGGCTCAAATGCGTGCGGCAGGCAAAGATATTATCGGACTTGGCGCTGGTGAACCTGATTTTGATACGCCAGATCATATTAAAGCCGCCGCAGTCAAGGCCATGGACAGTGGTTTCACTAAATATACCGCAGTCGATGGCACAGCCAGTCTTAAAAAAGCTATTATCGCAAAATTTAAAAATGATAACGGTCTTGAGTATCAACCTAAACAGGTTTTAGTGTCTTGTGGTGGTAAACAAAGCTCTTACAACTTAACCCAAGCTCTGCTTAATGCCGGTGATGAAGTCATCATTCCAGCCCCTTTCTGGGTATCTTATCCCGATATGGTGTTATTAGCTGATGGGGTTCCCGTTATTATTGAAACCACCCAAGCCCAACACTTTAAAATTACGCCAGAACAACTGCGTGCAGCTATTACCGATAAAACCCGCTTGATTTTTATCAACAGCCCTTCCAATCCATCCGGTGTGGCTTATAGTTTGGACGAGTTAAAAGCTCTAGGTGATGTGTTGGCTGATTATCCAGATATTATCATTGCTACTGATGATATGTATGAACATATCCTTTGGAATCAAGGCACGTTTGTTAATATATTAAACGCACACCCAGAGTTTTATGATCGTACTGTAGTGATGAATGGTGTATCAAAAGCCTATTCAATGACCGGTTGGCGTATTGGTTATGCGGCAGGCTCTGCGGATTTAATCGAAGCAATGTGTACTATTCAATCACAAAGCACGTCAAACCCTACTTCAATCTCACAATATGCCGCAGAAGCGGCCTTAACCGGTGATCAAAGCTTTATTACCACTATGTGTGTTGAGTTTAAAAAACGTCATGACTATGTGGTTGCTGAATTAAACAGCATCGAGGGTATTGAATGTCTAGAAACAGACGGGACTTTCTATGTTTTCCCTAACGTAGAAAAATTGATTGCCCGTTTAGACGGTATTAACAATGATTTGGAATTCTCGGATTATCTCATCGAAAAAGCCGGTGTTGCCTTAGTACCGGGTTCTGCTTTTGGTTCTGAAGGTCACATCAGAATCTCGATTGCGACCAGCATGGCAAATCTTGAAAAAGCCTTAGAGCGTATTAAAAACGCCATCTAATTAATTAAAATCTCCCCTAACCCCTCTTTTTCAAAGAGGGGGGACTGAATACCTACAACACAATCGCACCAATGATGTGGGGCTTGGATCATCTAATAATCCAAGCCCCACACTGGTCTTACCAAACGCCCGTATTGGTCATAGAAGCCCAAGGCTCTTGCGGCTCTAAGGGCTTCCCTTTTTGTAAAAACTCAATTGAAATAGCGTCGGGTGAACGCACAAAGGCCATATAACCATCACGCGGTGGACGATTAATTATCACGCCCGCATCTAACAATTTCTGACACGTTTCATAAATATTATCAACTTCAAAAGCCAAGTGCCCAAAGTTACGGCCACCGGTATAATCTTCGGTATCCCAGTTATAGGTCAGTTCAACTAAAGGCGCAGAAGTTTTAACGGCCTGCTCGGCATCCAGTGGTGCATACAGATAAACTAAGGTAAAACGACCGGCCTCACTGTCAAAGCGATGGCTCTCTTGTAAGCCTAGCTTATTGCAGAAAAAATCGAGAGACTCGCTTAAATCACGCACTCGAATCATAGTATGTAAATAACGCATAATCCATAAATCCTTATCAATTAATTTTTGCCATTTTAAAATTATTTACCTACCCTGTCATCCTATTAACCAAGGCTAAAACAGCCCTGCCCACAAACTATACTTCAATCAGTTTAACAAAGCCACTGACGTTTAGGTGTCTTTGCGTTTCTAAGGTAAACAATAAATAGTAATTTTTTCTATCTTATCCTTGCCTGGTAACTCTGAAAGAGCCAAACGAATGTAAAAACCACCGGACTCATTTGGGAATGCAAACTGCGCTGTTACCAAACCTGAAGGATACCAACGTCTTAACGCTTTAACTTCTGAAAAGCGGGGCGTGTTATTAAAAAACACTTGCATCCAGCCTTCTGAGGAACGATTTATTTCAATTTCTAACCCCACATCAGTTGAGTTTTCACAAATAAATCGGCTATTGGATTCCAATATGGGCACATTGCTACCTGAATCCATCAGCAATTCCGACGCTGATAAATTCAATTTTGCATGAGTAGCAGTAAAACTGTTTAACTCAACATCTATTTTATTAAGTTGTGCAACTGCCTGACTTCCCGAAGGCTCCCCCTCTATACTCCAGGAGGGATACGTTGCCCATTGAGGATGAATGGGAATGTTTACCTTTTGATACTCAGAAAATTTTGCAAATGAGCTAAATTGTAAATTTGGCAACTCTAACTTATGGAAATTGACGTAACAAATAAACAGAATTAATCCAAAGAGAACGGCTTGTAAAATACGCCTATGATTTGAGGCAACCATAGCAGCAAAAAACACCAGCACATAAGGTAACCAAGAATATCTATTTCCACCACCAATACTCACCCGCCCCAATGGATAATTTTTCATGGAGTATAAACTGGCAATAACAAATAAAGTGGCTGTCAATAAAAACAAAACCGGCAGATTTTTTTTCGTATGCGTGTTCTGATCCTTAGATAGATACTTTTCACAAATAACAACACCGAGAAGCCACCAAAAAATTAGACCCACATACTTTACGCCAGAACTGTTGGCTCCAAACAACGCTATTCGAAAAAAGGCAGTATACCAATCCTCAAATGACGTATTAATTCCAACCGGTTCAGCACGCCCAGAGTTTATCAAAACAACCGATTGAATTGCTGCGCACACCAATATCACCCAGTAAACCCAAGCGTTTTTGAAGTCTTTTAGCACAATGGCCTTTAATATCAACACCGGCAATAGAACTATTGAAAACGGCCCAGTTAATCCCAGCACTAACAACAAAACCAGGTTCTCAACCGAGAATCGAAAGGACTGACTAGTGCCAGTTAGAGCTAGCACTGAAAAAGCAACGCCTAGCAACCACTGCGCGTTTGTAATATTGAAGAAGTTTTCACCATAATTTGGCTGAAGACAAACCAGAATTACCAGAAAGAGCGAAGCAATGAATCCCATTCCAAGTTGCTTTGCTCTTTGTAATAACACAACAAACATAAAGAGATACGCTATAAACCAACCCACAAACAAAATTATCGGTCGGTGAATGAGCTCAAAATAATTAGCTATAAAGGCAAATAAACGCGGATACAAGTGCAGATAACCCGCATAAGGATACCCTATCGCCAAAACACCCAGCGACTTTGCCTGATTTATAAAAATTTGACCATCTTCGGCCCAAAGATACTTACCGGGAAAGTAGTCATAACTACCCATCCTTGTTATTAAAAGACCGACTGCGATAAGCAAAAGTATTGCAAAATGACCGACTTCCTGCCATTTTTTGATTGGCGCATTTTCTGAGCGTACTAGACACAATAGATTGTTTCGATCAGTCGTCATGTCTTTTTGCTCAGCATATCGAATATTTGTTGAAGAGCGGCTGATTTTTATCTTGCGAAAGCGTCATTGCGCTGGCGTTCAATACCTTCGGTTAAATTAAGACCCTGGTCATTTAATAGATCGCCGATAAAAAACAAGCGCATATTAATGATCCAGGCTACTTTTTTTACCTTATTATTTTCTACGATAATCGGCACGAGATTATTGTTATTGTTGTTAACAATCTCATCTACAATTGTTTTTGGGCTACTAGCATCTTCTTTCAGCGCGTTAGTCACGATAACTTGAGCAGATTCCAACGTCAGTACTGTATGCGCAACCGGTTGCTCTGCGTTTTTAGCATTTTTAAGAGACTGTGCATCAAAACTGCCAACATCATAAACAACCTTAAGTATCACAGCAAACAAAATCGCGCCTACCAAAATAGAAAGACCAATTTTTAATCGCCTTCTTACGCGGGGATTTGATAGTTTTTTTATTATTCTGCGAATTTTTTTCATGTTTACATTATAACATTAACCACGAGAACTCACATAGAGTCACGATTTTTTACTCCTCGACTAATAAACCCGGCTCATCATCAGATGCCGACGAAAACCAGCGGGCTAAAGTAGTTACTAATGCATTGCGATCAACGGGCTTACTCAAATGCCCATCCATTCCAGCCGATAAACTTGTTTCACGCGCTTCTAACGTTGCGTGTGCAGTTAAGGCTATAACGGGGGTGCGAGCGCTAGTGTTAACAAGTTCTCGTTCACGGAGTATAACTGTTGCTTCGTAGCCATTCATAATTGGCATTTCACAATCCATAAGGACTAAATCATAGCGTTTCTCTGCCAAGCGCTCTAGTGCTTCCTGTCCATTTTCAGCCAAATCAGGCGTCACCTGAAACCTTGCTAGCATCGCCAGTATCACTTTCTGGTTAATTCTATTATCTTCAGCGACCAACACCTGCTTATGACTGTAATTAGGCCAGGCTTCCTTGTTTAAGACTGATTGAGTGGTCTTGGTGTCGATCTGTTCTTTATTCGATGGGTAGGTAACAGGTCTTAAGGCATTGGTGATAGCGTCAAAAAGTTGTGTCTGACGCACCGGTTTTGTAAGGCTTTTGGCAAAGCCTAAGATCTTATATTCATCGTCTGATCCTATCCCTCCAGAGCTCAAAAGTAATCGAGGCGTCCCTGCAATGGTCGGAACCTCACAGATCGTCCGAGCCAGTGCCAAGCCATCCATAAAGGGCATTTGCAAATCAGATAGCAGGATATCGATCGGCTTTGAGTTACGTGTAGCTTCCATCAAAGCAACCAATGCCGCAGAGGCGTTATCCACTGACGAAACAGTCATCCCCCAACTGGTCACATAGTGCTCCAGAATAATCCGGTTATTCGCATTGTCATCCACGATTAAAACACGCTTACCTCTAAGATCAACCACTGCAGGCAACACGATTTCATCCTTTAGATGTATTAGTGGCAAACTAAACCAGAAGCAGGCGCCTTTGCCTAGTTCGCTTTCCACGCCTATCACCCCCCCCATCAGCTCGACGAGAATTTTACTGATCGACAACCCTAACCCTGTTCCGCCAAAACGACGTGACGTTGAACTATCGGCTTGAGTAAATACCTGGAACAAATGCGCATGCGTTTCAGGACTAATTCCAATCCCAGTGTCCCGTATTTCAAAACGTAGTATAGCTTCACTCTCTGAGTTATGAGAAGAGCTAACGGTTACCGACACTTCACCACGTTCTGTAAATTTAACGGCATTACCGATTAAATTGGTGAGTACCTGGCGAATACGGTTAGCGTCTCCTGTCCAGTAGTGAGGTAATTCAACCGGAATAAAGCAACTTAACTCTAACCCTTTGGAAAAAGCAGGGATCGCTAATAGGCTGCACACATCTTCAATTAGCGTCGTCAGATTAAACTCAATGTTCTCTATTTCGACTTTACCCGCTTCTAATTTAGATAAGTCTAAAATATCGTTGAGAATAACCAACAACGCCTCAGCAGAGGCATAAGCCGTTTCGACCAGTTCAGTTTGCCCCGGTGACATATCGGTATCACGGAGTATATCTAGCATACCCAACACACCATTCATGGGCGTACGAATTTCATGGCTCATATTCGCTAAAAATTCGCTTTTTGCCACAGCAGCTTGCATAGCCTGGTCACGTGCCTGCTCCAACACCACTTTAGCCCGCTCCTGCAACACAGCCATCGCCAACATTTCACCCACTTGTTTTAACATCATCAAGCGACTTTCATTTTTGACGGGGTAAGGGTTGGTATAAAGAAATAGCACCCCCAGCGTCTTTCCACTCACATTCAGTGGAATAATGTAATGCCCATGCCCCTGCATGTTTGCAAACTGATGCTCGTGACGAGGATCACAAAAACAATCATCCGATACCAACAACTCGCCGGACAAAGCGGCTCGACCGCATAAACAACTGCCTAAGGCAACTGTTTGCTCTTTTTCAATAAACTCGTCGCTAAAACTGCCTTGTAATACAAACAGACTCAACTTTTCCTCACCTTCAGCCCAGATGAACATCCCCCCTTTCTGTTGTAATTGTAAGCCCTGGATATTAAAAATGAGCGATAAGACTGACAAACAGCGAGTCTTGAGAGAGGTTGCCTGTTGCAAGACATTGGCAATCTCTAAACGCACTAGAGTATCTTCACGAACCATTTCTTCAAGCGCTTCTCGATTGACTTGCTCGGTGACATCCCGTTGAATTTGAATATAACCTGTCAAGTCACCGTTCACCGCTAAAATAGGCGTAATGTATAGTTTTGCCCAATATTCCAGTGGATCACGGGGGGTAGTTTGACCTGCGATTGCCAAGGGTGCAATTCCCTTACGGCGACATAATAATTTACCCGACCAACACTCCAGGCGTTGCAAAGAGGCTTGCATTGACGCTAAACTCTGCTTGTCTGTGTTAGGGCAATCCAGTACAGTCGAACAGCGACCTAGTAGTGTAGCCTCAGTCCAACCAGTTATTTGATAGAAAGCAGGATTAGCATATTGGATATAGCCTTGACTATTGGTGATAATAATCATCTCGCTACACGCCTGAACTGCCTGCTTAAATATACTAAGCTGTGAGTAAACTTCCTTTATGTCCGCAATATCCCGACTAATAGCAATATATTGATAGGGCTTGTCCGTTTCGTCCAACAGCGGGGTAATGGTATTCTCCACCCAATACAACTGCCCGTTTTTATTGCGATTACAGATTTCACCTCTCCAAATACCTCCCTGAGTAATTGTCTCCCAAATATTACGGATATATGCTTTATCGTGATAACCGGAGTTAACAATACGATGATCTTTACCCAGCAATTCTTCTTGCGAATAACCGGAAAGTTCGCAAAACTTAGCATTGGCGTAAATAATACGTCCATTAGCATCACAAATACTGACAAGAGCATGAGCATCTAAAGCCATACGCAACTCAGCGTTTACCAGGACTTGTTCAGTTGTGTTCTTTTGCTGTTTGACAATAACTTTAACCAGGGGTCTTAACACAACTATCCATAATAACGGAGCGCCTATCAAGACCAATAGCAAGGTATCGAGTAAATCTTCATGAATAGGGAGAATGACTGCTACATCGTGTAAAAACAACATAATCAACCCATCAACCAAAATGATAATAAGGCTGATACGAATTAAGGACCATAGAAAAAGCTGACTCAAGCGTTTATCAACCACTTGCTGTATATTCATACTACCTACCCTTGGTTTTATCGCTAAACTTTGTAAGATAAAAAAACGAACTTAAATTTTGAATGTATTTTTTGTTATGACTCATTTGACAGATTCAATATAGTTTATGCCGTATGGTTTATACCATTTGCCATGACAGATTACTTGAAATCTTTTTTGTTGGATATAACGCACATGATTAATAAATCTCCATAAACCTCGAAAACTGACCAAAACCTGTTATCGCACAAAACCGTTTAGCCCGTGTAATAGCCACATAAAGCAAAGAGCGTTCTTTTTGCTCATGCTCCCTAATAACTGTTACATCATCAGAATCTAAATAATTTAATGGCACCACTCCCTCATTCACTCCGGCAACATACATGTAATCAAACTCTAAGCCTTTCACACGATGCATGGTTGCGATTCTTATCCCCGGTACCTAGCATTATCCACCGTATTCTGATCAATCTGATAATAAAGAATGTTAGCTTCAGTCAAAGCGACTTTATACCGCTCCATATCTTTTAATCTTCTAACGGCAATACATGAATTTAGCCAAGACTCTTCAGGTCGTTCTTGCAAAGAAGCCACAATAAAATCGGTTTCTGCTTTCGCATTATCAAAACATAAAGAAAAGGCAAATTTACGCATAGTTAGAAAAGAATGTAATTCAAGTAGAACTGGAATGGCTCGTATTAAAAAGACAACTAAAGACTTGAAAATAAGAAAAATGTAACCACTTTGCTCTGCGTTATTTTTGAATGACTGCTAAGAGTCGAAACTTTTCTTTCATTATCCGAAATGACTGAATCCAGACTTTTACCCTTCTACTAATTTTCCAATTAAGCCTCATCTAGGCTTCTATATTATAATGTGAAGAACGAGCGACTGACGCAATTCGACTCATACGTATAAAACAATAATTTTTACTTGTTGGAGTTTAATACGTTTGGTGTTTAGACAATAACAGTGAGAAATAATAATATGCCAACCATTTCCATGTTTTACGGCATTCTCATCAAAATGTTTTTTGATGACCACGCGCCGCCACATTTCCATGCTGAATATGGCGAATACGAATTGGTGATTACGATTAGTCCAATAAAAATCATCAAAGGCGATGCACCCAAGCGCGTTAAATCAATGGTTTTGGAATGGACAGCGTTACATCAGGAAGAGCTATCGCTTGATTGGGGACTTTGTAAAAACATGCAAACACCTGTCGCGATTGAACCCTTGGAGTAATGCCATGTTTTACACCATTAAAACAATTGAGCCGAATGCCACAAACTACAACATCAAAATAGCTTATAGCGATAATGTCACTATTATGGCTGATTTTAAGGAGCTACTGGAAAAAGGCGTAATGACTGTATTGAAAAATCCTGTTGTTTTTAATCAAGTGCAAATAGGCAATAAAGGGCGTTCCATTATGTGGCAAGAACAGGATATTGATTTTTGCGCTGATAGCTTGCGATTAAAGTTTTGGCAGGATAATCATTAGAGTTTATGCACAATAAGCAAAATAGCTATACGATGTAACCTCATCCAAATAAAATAAGGAGATTGTTATGTTCACCGAGGAGAAATTACACAAATACCCAGCATTGATCCGTGCTTTCACAGGTGTTCCGGCTGAAGAGTTTTGGGATATGATTGAGAAAATGGAGGTCAAACTACCCGACTATGAAACAGGAAGGCATACTCAAGAGGATCGAAAACGAGCAATGGGTGCTGGACGTAAGTTTGACCAATCGCTAGCTCAGCGAAGTTGCCAGTTATCAAAAGGGATGAATTGAAGTAGCGTACGTAAGTTTTCGAAAAAAGTCCGTCTGGAGGGTGCCGAATT
>Ga0209697_10005575_pt1 | contig 15613 bp, 15 predicted proteins | sample AliMusrvi5mmetaG_FD_184115 | JGI IMG/M metagenome (GOLD analysis project Ga0209697, IMG submission 184115) | Freshwater lake bacterial and archeal communities from Alinen Mustajarvi, Finland, to study Microbial Dark Matter (Phase II) - Alinen... | ecosystem: Environmental > Aquatic > Freshwater...
CTGTGTTGGTTCAGCGTGAAGATGAGTCTGGAATCTCAACAAAGCGGAGAGATTCCGCCCTACGGGCGGGGATTTTCAAGGCATGAGGATCTATCGCTCTGATGAATGCTTTGCTGGGCGGCATAGACCGCATACCGCCCGTAATATTCATCGTCACGATGAGTCCGCCAGGGTATCCCTCGGCATGGTTGCTTCCCAGCAGAGCCCGCTTCCGTTTTGCCTGACGACTTACTTATCGACTAAGCGACTTGTTCCATGAGCTCACGATCGGAGATTTTTGACCGCTGCTGGCGGGCCAATTCCAACCTGCGGTCGCGCTCTGCCTGAATCTGTTCACGCCGCCCTTCGAGCATATCCAGCGGCGTCACATAGCCAATCGCACTATGTAAGCGCTGCTCGTTGTAAACCTGGACATACTGGGTAATCAGCCGGTTGGCATCGTCCAACGACAGAGGCACGCCAGGCCGGATGCACTCGCTTTTGATGGACTTATTCCAGCGTTCCATCTTGCCGTTCGATTGCGGATAGTACGGCGACGTGCGCACATGCGTCATGCCCGAGATGCGGATAAACACCTTGAAGTCCTTGGCGATGAACTGCGGCCCATTGTCGGAGATAATCCGTGGACGGGCGTCGGGAAACCGTTCCTTGGCTCGCTCAAGCAAAATCTCGATGTCTGGCTCGCGCATCGACTCCCGCAAGCTCCAGTCCACAATGTAACGGCTGGCGCCGTCCAACACCGCGCACAAGTAGTAGAAGGTTCCGTGAATATTGATGTAGGCGATGTCGATGTGCCAGTGCTCATGCGGCGCCAGAGGTTGCTCGAAGCCTGTGCCCTTCTTCGACGGATGGCCCGAGAACTTTGCTAGCCGGCCGGCCTTGCGCAATACCCGGAACACGCTCGACGGGCTGGCCGCCACTATGCCGGCGTCGATCATCATATAGGTCAAGCGCCGGTAGCCTTCCAGCGGATAGAGCTGCTGGAAATCCAGGATCGCTTGCTTCTCCCAACTGGTCAACCAGAAATCGCGGGGAACCCAGCCGTTGTGCTGGTTGGTCTTACCGTAGCGTTGTCGCCAGTCATAAAACTTGCCAACGCTCAACTCCAACCATTCCAACAAACGCTCGATGGGTAAGCGGGTCTTGCGCGACCAGTCGCGGACAAAATCCACAACTGCGTCACGAATGTCCGGCTCCACCCAGCAACCGTTCAGAGTTCCCCAAACTCTTTTTTTAATGCGACGTGCTCCATCATCAATTCCGCAAGGACTTCGTCCTTCTGACGGATCTTCGATTCGAGCTTCTCGATGCGCCGCTGCTCCAGGCTACGATCGGGCCGCTTACCTTCCAGCGCCAGCGCGGCGTTTACGAACAGTTGCTCCTGCCAGCGGTGAAACAGGCTTGGGGCCAGGCGGGCCTCTTCACAGATCTTTGACACTGGGATCTTTTGGATCAAGTGCCGGCGTAAGAGATTTGTCTTCTCTTCCGCGCTCCAGTTACGTCGTTCTTTCTTCACTCGTCTCGCTCCAAGATTCCTCTTCGGCGAGATTCCCATTGGCTTGAACCAATTCCTCATCTTTCAGCTGAACCGGCACAGCACCGGAGTCAGCCTCCTCGCGAAAAACGCCCTTCCCCTCCTCCAAGTGCCTGAGTGTTCTGATCCCACCAAAGTGCAAGTCCATCAAGGCCACCGTCACGTGGGGCGACTATTCGGCTGCAATGAAGGACAAGGCGGTCGCCGGATGGCGTCGCAACGCGCGTTGGGCACAAGCGCCCTTGCCGATCCCTGCCCAGGACACCACTCGCGGCGCGATCCGCCTCTAGTCGATGACCTTGTTTAAGCCCCGAGCCACGCCAAATTATGGTTCTGGATCTGATGACGAATTACGAGGTCCGACACCTGAAATTCCTGGGCGAGTTCCTCGATGTCCTCTTCTCCAACACGCTCCCCACCAATCCGCTCTTTAATAGATTCCGCCGGTGCAAGGAATTCCGCTGCAAACGCGCGGTTCCGCTGCTGGTGTTCAGTTCCGCTACGTGTCACCAGCGATGGCTGGCCCGATGCAAGATGGTCGGACAGTGCGCGGCACAAAATGAATCTCTTGTTTTCTTCGCGAAGGTGAGAGCGGTAGCCGACTACCGGAGCACCCGATTGAGTCGGTGCGGAAATGGCATCGATGCAGGAAGGAAGCGCGAAGTCTCTGATCTCGAACGAACCGAGTTCCCGAATCAGCAATGAATCGAGGTCTGACGCAATGGGGCCGGTTAGCCCCAGGCTTGACCGTAGCGCCCGCGCTTCGTTGTATCCATCACGCCATGGGATTCCGGTTCCCTGCCATCCCAACCTGTTCCGGAACTCCAGCCACCTGCCCTGCTGTGAGGCGGCAGCGGCTGCGGAATCGAGGAAATTCCTCACCGCTTCCGCGCCCGAAACCATCTGCGCCAGCGGAATTGCGTCGCAGAAATCCTCAACCACCGGTTCCGGCAGAACAACGCCAATGTGTTCGATCTGGGTAGCGACAGAGTCTTCGACGTCAAAAGGGTCGCAGCCAAGACGGGCGGCTCTTTCGCAAAACGCCTTTTGTTCCGGATCGCGTTCCGCATCCTGAATGGCCCGCCACTCCTGAAGCAGGTATGAGCCCTGCACTCGTCTAACATTCAGCCGCTCAATAACAGCCTCGACCAGCCTGCGAAACTCTTCTCGGACCAGCACCTTGGGCGCGATCCCGGAGCCGCTCGAAAGGAACAGAACGCCGGCGGAATTACTGACGGATTGCGCAGTCGCGGCAGGCCTCCAAACCAGTTCCATCTGCGTTTCCGTTGGTAGAAAGCTCAGGTCCGGCAGAACAAAGCCCTCTCGGGCCGCAAGCAGGCTATGCCGCCCCTTACGACCGTCCGCGCGCCATTCGTCCCATAGGAACCACCAGTTGGTGACCATCCATTCCGCAATCGGATACAGCGGTACGTAAATGCCTGTCCGGACGCTTTGCGCACGCTTGGCTTCAACCTTGGTAATGGGTTCCTCACCGGCGTGAATCTCCAGGCGCGCCCATGTCGCATCTAGTTCGGGCGTGCGGGCGTGAGGTGAGTCCTCCCATTCGAATTGGAACCTGAAGTCAAGCATTTTCAATCCGCAATTCCGGGGGTACCTCGCTGAGATCAATCGGATAACCCTTGTATTCGCCGAGCACCTGATTGGTCAGCCTCCCCTCAAAAAAACGCCCTCCCTCCTTGTGCCAGACATAGCGGGGAAACGCGCCTTCCATAAATCCACCGCAGCAGCCTTGCGCAATGGCATTCTTGATCCAACCCGTCAACTCAGGCTGCCGGGATTCGAGTTCTGGTGGACAAAGAGTCGCATCGCTCCTGGCGTTAGGGAGCTTGTGCTCGGGACTGCCTACGTAGGCAGCCATAGCGGCTGCGCGCTCCCGTTGCGGAGACGTCATATCGATCAATGACCGGCGGCGAAATCGAGTGCGGGGTAGAGGTCGTTTCAAAGTATGATCTTGCTTTCAATTCTAACACCTGCAAGCGATGAGCAGGCTCTCAGCCTACATCTTGAGGTGCAGGGGAGGCTCACAGCGGCTATCTACCGGCACCACTCAATCGTCGCGGCTTGAAAGTAATGTAACATCAATTCAAGAGTATGACCTCTGCTGAAGTCCGCGAACAAATTCTCGATTCCCTCATCCTCGATCTCGTGGGCCCGGTCGCGGGCCTGAAAGCTGGCAACTACCTCGAACAGGAAATCCTGCCTGGATCGACCGCGCCGCTGCGTTGGTACCTGACCGGATTCCTTGCGCCTTTCGCCGCTAAGCCCGAAGCGAAAACCGATGAAGACAGCGGCGAGCAGATCGACCTGATCCCGCCCAAAACGGGCCTTGATGATGAAGCCGCTCCGGAATCGGCCTCCTCGCGGAAAACGCCGTTCCCCTCCTCCATGGGCCTGAGTGTTCTGATCCCTCCAAAGTGCCGTTCCATCAAAGCCACCGTCACGTGGGGCGACTATGCGGCTGCAATGAAGGACGAGGCCGTCACCGGATGGCGGCGAACCGCGCGTTGGGCACAAGCGCCCTTGCCCATTCCTGCCCAGGACACCACTCGCGGCGCGGTCCGCCTCAAAGACTCGGGTGGTCTCGACCTGGTTCTCTCCGTGCGCACCATCCCATCTCACAAGGGCCTCGATCTGGTTGCCCCCGGCACGCGCGCCGTTTCCGTGTTTCTGGTGAACAACCGCACCCCGATGACGGGCGTCCGGCGCGACGAAGCCTACGTTTTCCAGGTCAAGCTGCAGTTGGAATCCGAGGTGCCCTTCGTAGCCCGTCCCGATCTTCGCGGCGCCATCTCCTCCGATCCCGATGAACGCGTGGCCGACCTCCAGTACCGTGATGCCTTCGAATACGCAGTGGGCCACGGGGTTTCCGCTCGCGCCCTTCCTGTTAAGTCCGACGGCTGCCGGTCCGTCGAAACGGCGTGGATTCCGCGTTGTGAAGTGGAACGGATCGAACACCGGGCAGCGCCCCCAAACGCAACGCTCGACATGGAGAAGCTGGCAGCCATCAAGGACGCAGCCGAAGCCAAATCGCTGATTGAACCGCTGATCCAGGCTTACCGGGAATGGATCGGGAAGCAGTCCGTGCCTGGCGGGAGCAGCGCGATGGAAAAACGTCGCGCCGACGTCGCTACAAAGATGCTGTCGCGAGCCGGAGTCGTCGCCGGCCGGATCGAGCAGGGCCTGAACGAACTCGCAGACCCGAACGTGCTCGAAGCCTTCCGGCTCGCCAACAAGGTCATGGCGGCGGTTGGCCGTCAGCGGCGGAAAGACGCGCTGGAGCCGCCGAAGTGGCATCCCTTCCAGTTGGCCTTCCTGCTGCTGAATCTCACCTCTATGGCGGAACCAGAGAATGCGGACCGCGAACTGGTGGACCTGCTCTTCTTTCCCACCGGCGGCGGCAAGACCGAAGCTTACCTGGGCCTCGCGGCGTTCACCATGTTTCTTCGCCGGTTGCGGAATCCTGGTTCGCTTCGCGGTTGCGGAGTCGCGGTCATCATGCGCTACACCCTGCGTCTACTCACGCTTGACCAGTTGGGCCGCGGCGCGGCGCTGATTTGCGCCATGGAACTGGAGCGTAGGAACGACGTCGAAAAGCTTGGCAAGTGGCCGTTCGAGATCGGGCTTTGGGTCGGGCAGGCGGCCACACCGAACCGCATGGGCAAATCCGGCGAACGAGACGAGAATAGCGCCCGCGCCCGCACACGGAAATTCAAACAGGACCAGAAGACGTCCCCCATCCCCCTTGAAACCTGCCCGTGGTGCGGAACCAAGTTTTCGCCCAACTCCTTTAATCTGGTGCCGAACGAAAAGGAGCCCCTCGATCTGCGCATCACCTGCGTGAATCGGGACTGCGAATTCTCCGGCGGCTCGCCATTGCCGATTGTCGCTGTCGATGAACCTATTTATCGCCGCCTGCCTTCGTTCCTGATTGCGACCGTCGATAAGTTCGCCAGCCTTCCGTGGGAAGGTCAGACCGGTAAGTTGTTCGGTAAGGTGGAGCGCGCCGATGCGGGAGGATTCTATGGCCCGTGCGACCCCAACTCCGCTGGGCTGCCTTTGCCCGAACCGCTCCTGCCGCCGGATCTGATCATCCAGGACGAATTGCATCTCATCTCCGGGCCTCTGGGCACCATGGTCGGCTTGTATGAGACCGCCATCGACGCGCTTTGTTGCCGGGACATAACGCGATCAGACGGAGAAAAGAGAACGATTCGGCCAAAGGTGGTCGCCTCCACCGCGACAGTCCGCCGCGCCGAAGCGCAGATCAAGGCGCTTTTCTGCCGCAATGGCGTCGAGATCTTCCCGTGTCCGGGGCCCGACCGCCGCGATTCGTACTTCGCGATTACGGTGCCGTCAGAAGAGAAGCCGGGCCGGCTGTACGCGGGTGTTGCAGCGCAGGGCCGCTCTCCCAAAGTGATTTTCCTGAGAACCTATCTCGCGCTGCTCGGCGCGGCGCAGAAAGCATTCCTTGCCAACGGCGGGCTGAACAATCCGCAGAATCCGGCTGATCCGTATATGACGCTCACCGGGTACTTCAACAGCCTTCGGGAGCTTGGCGGTTGCCGCCGCATCGCGGAGGACGAAGTGACGTCGCGGTTAAAGGACTATGGCAATCGCCTGCGTCAGGGTGAAACAACGGGGCTTTTTGCGAAGCGCGATTTGAAGGAAGTGGTCGAATTGACCTCGCGCATTTCAACCGCCGCGGTTTCCAAAGCGAAGGACCGCCTGGCCAAGGCTTTCCTCCCCAAAGCCGACTGCCTGGATATCGCCCTCGCCACGAACATGATCTCGGTCGGTCTCGATATTTCGCGGCTCGGCTTGATGGCGGTCTTCGGCCAGCCCAAAACAACCGCGGAATACATCCAGGCCACATCACGCGTGGGCCGCGAGGAGGGTAAGTCCGGCCTCATCATCACCATGCTCAATGTCCACAAGCCGCGCGACCGTTCGCACTATGAGCGGTTCGAAGCATGGCACGCGTCATTCTACCGCTCCGTGGAGGCGACCAGCGTCACGCCGTTCTCGCCGCGCGCGCTGGATCGGGGCCTGGCGGAAGTCACGGTCGCGATGAGCCGCCAGGGGTGGCCTGGCATGACCAAAGGCCCCAATGCGCTTCGCGCCATGGAACTGCGGTCAAGCCTGTCGCCCGTCGTGGATATCTTCGGACGCAGAGTCGAGCAATACGCAGCACTGGACAACAAAGAGATGCAGCAACGCCGTGACGGCGTCCGCGGCAAAGTGGAAGATCTTCTCGACGATTGGGCGAAGATTTCCAAACAGCAGAAGGACGCGGGAGCCACGCTTCGCTACCAGCAATACGACGACGGCACGGGGCCGTACCTGCTGCGTTATCCGCTCGATCCGGATTTGGAGCGGGTCGAAAGAAGAGCGGCACAGTTCAAGGCGCATCGCTCGCTCCGCGATGTGGAACCCGCTTGTAACCTCCGTCTGATTGAACTGAACGGGAATGCGATCGATCCAGAGGAGGACCTGGAGTAATGGCCCGCCCGAATGGACAGATTCGTCGCGGCCAGATCATCAACGTCTTCGGCCCAGGCGCTTTGATGGACTTGCCGCACCATGCCGCGATTGTCGGCGGCCTGGACACGTGGGACTGGGGAGGCGACGACCGGAAGCGGAAGATCATCGAACCCCGCCTCCTCAGCAAGATTGAAGCAGCGCTGGAACGGCAGGGCCTCGCGATGTGGGAGCCTCCCGCCGACAGTCAGGACCCGGACGCGCCGCCGAGTGGCGTTGTTGTTTACCGCTTCCCGGAATGGTTCACTGCGCAGTATCCCTTGAAGGGGCCACAAGGCCAGCGCACCCGGCCGCTGGTTCACCGGCGCAATCTCATCACGCAGACAAAGTGGCAGGGGCCAGACCGCAAGAAATACGATATTGTCCCGCTCCGCTTTGTGCAGGCGTGTCCGAACGGGCATATCTCAGATGTCGATTGGTACGCCTTTGTGCATGGCGTGGCCGTTGAGGGAACTGAAGCGTGCCGCCGCGATCTCTTCATGGATGAGTGGGGCACCAGCGGCGACCTCACAGAAGTGGTGATCCGTTGCGACTGCGGCAAGAGTAACCAACTCATCAAAGCTTTGGAGGACAAGAAGGCGCTCGGCTGGTGCCGCGGGCGCAGGCCATGGCTTGGCGGGAGCAATTCCGAACCAAAGTGCCGCGATCCCTACGGCCAGCCTACGTTCAACAGGTTGCTCAACCGCTCGGCATCCAATGCCTGGTTCCCACAGGTTCTGAGCGTCATCTCAATCCCGGATGAAGATGAAAAGCTGCGCGGGGCCGTGGAGAAGATTTGGGAAGACCACCTGCAGTACCTGGCGTCAATCGACGACCTGCCCGGCGAACGAAAACGGGCGAAGGTCGCGGCCGCGCTCGAGGGTTATTCCAACGAAGCCGTCTGGGCTGAGATCGAACGCCGCCACGGCGGATCTGCGGCAGCCCCGGCGAAGACCATCAAGCAGGCGGAGATTGAGACGTTACTTGCGAGCCCGGACGAGATTGGCCAGGACAAAATCGAAGGCGACTTCTACGCACGCCGCTGGCGGCCGGCGCCGCCACTAGAAGCCATCTGGAATAAGATCGACCGTGTGGTTCTCATTCATCGCCTGCGCGAGGTAGTTTCGCTGATCGGCTTTACGCGATTCGAGCCGGCCACGAATGACATCGATGGTGAACTCGCCATTGGCGTGAATCGCGCCGCGCTTGCCGATGAGGTCAATTGGGTTCCCGCCGTGGAAAATCGCGGTGAGGGCGTCTTTATTTCCTTCAAGTCGGAAGAGGTTCGCGCCTGGCGTAAACGGAGTGAAGTTTCGAAGCGGGAAATCGAACTGGCGGAGGGCTTCAAGTTGTGGAAGAAGCAGTATCCAAGCTCTAAGGCCGATTTCGTTGGCGCTCCGTACATCATGCTGCACTCGCTTGCACATTTGCTGATTACCCAGGTTTCGCTGGAGTGCGGCTACTCCTCATCCGCAATTCGTGAGCGGGTCTATGCCGGAGAGGCGGGATATGGAATTCTGCTTTACACCGGCTCGCCGGATTCGGAAGGGACGTTGGGCGGGCTGGTAGAAATCGGGCGCAAGATTGACCAGCATCTGCGCAACGCAATCGAGCTTGGACGCCTGTGCTCGAACGACCCGGTTTGTGCCCAGCATTCCGCCAAGCAACTGCTGGAAGAACGTTTCCTTCTGGGCGCGGCGTGCCACGGCTGCTTGCTGATTTCAGAAACCTCATGTGAGCGTTTCAACCAATACCTGGATCGCTCGTTGGTTGTTGCCACCGTCGGCGCAACCGGCGCGGAGTTCTTCACCGATCAGGATTTGGCTCTTCCATGAAGCTGCTCCGTGCTTTGCCCGCGAGCACACTGCAATCCATTGCGCACGCGTTGAGGGGCGGCCGCCTCAAGCCGCCTTACACCGCGTTCACTGTCGCGGAATGGGCGCCGCAATACGGTCGTGATTCGCTGGCGGCGGAGTTGGTTTCGCTGCAGACTTGCGGTTTTACCACTACCACGCTCGCCATCACGCTTGAAGCTCTCGCCGAGGACGCCGCGGACAGGCAGCGGGCAATCGATCAGGTCCAATTGGTTTGGACCAGCCCTGATGAAGACGGCCCGCACGTTCGCGACACGAGCGTTGTGGTGGGACAACTGCTTTCCGAGGCGCGCCAGTCGCTTTGGATTTCGACGTACAGCATCTTTAACGGCCACGAAGTTTTTCTCCCCATTGAGGAAGCCTGGACGGTTCGGCCCGAACTCGAAGTCGTCCTGATACTCAACGTCCCGCCGAACGACGATGCCGCCGTCGAAAAGTACGCATGGTCATTCTGGAAATATCATTGGCCATGGACGAGGAAGCCGGCGGTGTTCTACGACCCGCGAGGTCCGGAGAAAACGCTGGGGTCACCTGCCTGCCAGCATGCAAAATGCATTCTCGTCGACGGAGCCACTGCATTTATCACGTCTGCCAACTTCACGGAGTCGGCGCACGAACGGAATATCGAACTCGGTGTGCTGTTCCGTGAGAACCCAAAGGTGGCGCAATCGATCCGTTCGAAATTCGAGAGCCTCATTCAGAATGGCTTTTTGAAGCCGTTGCCGAGGGGCTGATGGACGGAGACGGACTCATGCTGCGCCAGAGGAACCGCTGATCTTGCCAAAGCACCTGCGCGGTTACCAAGCGGAGGCGCCTCTCGAAGATTCGCGGCGAACAAACTTTGTGACTGAGTATCTCCTCCTGAATGTTTGGTGCCAAGTGCAGCAAGTTCATGATCTGCGTGATCCGCGCACGAGTCACGTATCCCAACTTTGCCAAATCCGAATAATCTTCGACCTCGCCTCGATCGAGCATTCCCTGAAACTTGATTGCCAGCGCCATCAGTCTCGTAAGCCGGGGAATCCGCGGGCGGGTATCCGTGGGAGGCTCCAATATTGTTTCCGAGCCTTTCTCGCGGCGAGCTGGGCCCAACCGTAACATGACTTCGACCTGGACACCGCTGTCCACTGGCACGTCCGCGAGATTCGCGATCACTTTCCTTGACATAATTCCTTGGCTCCTGCGTTGCTGAAATTGACTGTGACCTTGCCGGTCCGCCCGTCGTAGCCGACCTTGGCAACCAGCAGGTGGATCATCTGCTCCTGTTCCTTGGCGGTCATTGATGACCAGATGGCGTCGAACTCGGCCAGCATGCTTCGAAGGTCGTCGGCGCTGATGTGGTCCGTATTGAGATCGACGCGCTCGGCGGCGAGATCCGCCGTCCTGTGCTCATTGGCTTCGATCTCGCGTTGGAGATTAGCCATCCTCTCAAACCGCGCGCCGGAGTCCACGCTGGTATCCGCCGCTTCTCGCGCAAGGTTCTGATTGAGTTGCCGGAGGCCACGCCGTTGGGCATCCAATTCCTTATCAATCTCGCGTCGCCGGAGTGCCACCTGGTCGAAGGCTTCTGTGGCAACTGCCTCGGCCAGTTTGGGGTCGGTGCCAATGCGGCGGATGCTATCGAGGACCGCGGATTCGATCGCCTCTGCGCAGACGGATTTGGTCTCGCAATTAGTCCATCCCTTCTGCTGTGCGTTGTAGCAGACGTAGTAGCGGTATCGCTTTGACCTCTGCATCGTGTAGGTATGAATCATGGGTGTTCCGCAGGGAACACAAAACAGCAGTCCCCGAAGCAACGCACCGAACTTGTTTTTCAGACTGGCCCCGTTGTCGCCGGTGTTGCGCCGAAGTGTTTCATGCACTCGATCCCACTTGTTCTGGTCGACGATCCGTTCGTGCTCACCGGGATACAAATTGCCTTTGTGGTCTACCATCCCGGTGTAAATGGGATTCGTGAGGATCCCATGCATCGTCCCCTTTGCGATGCGCTGACCGCCTCGGATCTTGCCGTCCGTTGTGGTCCACTGCTTTGTCAGCAGTCCACGCCGCTCTGCCTCCTGGAGCACAGGAAGTAAGGATCCAAGACCCAAGTAGAGATCGAACAGGGTTCGCACCTGTTCAGCTTCTTCCGGATTGACGACGAGTCGCCCGCCTTTCGGATCGATGTCGTATCCCAGGACCGGATGGCCGCCGATCCATTTGCCCTTCCGCCGCGCAGCCGACATCTTGTCTCGCGTACGTTCTGAGATAATTTCCCGCTCGAATTGTGCGAAAGACAGAAGAATGTTCAGTGTCAGTCGGCCCAGGGATGTCGTCGTGTTGAACTGCTGGGTAACCGCAACGAAACTGACTTCGTTCCGATCGAAGATCTCGATGATTTGTGAGAAGTCGAGTAGGGATCGACTGAGCCGGTCGACCTTATAGACCACGATGCAGTCAACCGCTCGCGCCTCGATGGCGGCCAGCAGCCGCTTCAGCGCAGGGCGATCCATATTGCCGCCAGTGTAGCCGCCATCGTCGAAGTGCTCGGTGATCACCTGCCAGCCCTCATGCTTCTGGCTGGCGATGAAAGCCTCGGATGCTTCCCGTTGGGCGTCGAGGGAGTTGAACTCCTGTTGAAGCCCCTCCTCGGTAGACTTGCGTGTGTAGATCGCGCACCGGATAACCCTGTTTTCCGCCGACACGTTCGTTCGATTCGCCATTGACCGCGGAGCGTTATTTCTTGACATCGCTTGCCTCCGTCGTGGATACCAGGTTGAAGAAGAGGAAGCCATTCCATTTGGTGCCCGTCACTTCTTGGGCGATCGCACTGAGAGACCGATATTGCTTGCTGTTGAACTCGAACCCATCGACGAGGATTTTCACAATAATCCGTCGGCCCTTATACTCTCTCTCCAAATAGGAGCCAGGCGGTGGGAGCCTCGAGTCGAGATCACCCGCCACCGTTCGACTGATGCTCAGTTTGGGGTCGAGTGTGGTATCCCTGCCGAACTTGGTCTTAGGTGCCCGGATACGCAAGTCCGCGTCGTTGGCGATCTCCAGCGCGCGGCGGCGGGCGCGCTCGGATAGGCCGCCTTCCGCCAACGCTTGGATGCGCCAGGCAATCCTCCGGAACAGGAACTGCTTGTGGTTCGATCGAGTCTCTTCGCCGAACACCTCCAGGTACTTCTTGTGGAGCTGGCCGACGGTCATCCTGCTCAGCTCATCAATCTCTTTCTGCATCGTGGTCTCCACGTGTTTCTCCGTTCTCAATGCCGTTAACCTCATGTCTATGAGGGCTCGATTTCGGCTGACTATCAAGTGGAGATTCGCGCCTGCGTTGGGCGCGGAGCCGGAGGTAGCCGGCGGCGAAGATGCGGGCGATGGATTGGAAATCCTCGGTCGGAATGTTCAAGATGGTTCACCTCGCTGTGGATTGGCACCACAGCGAAAGTCCGCCTTGCGGTCGTTCCGCTGTCGAGTGGTTGCTGGAGCTTACGAAATACTCTCCGCTGTAAACATACGCGAGAAGTTCGAAAAGTGTAAACCGAGACGACGGCCCTTGTTAACCTCGTGCCTAATTGTTGTCCCGGCAGTTTGGTTTTCTCTCTGAAATCCGTCGCTGGGCAGCCAGCCATTGAGGCTGGGTAGGTTCTCTACTCAGTTGCAATTCGGGACTCCAACGTCGCCCAGAACGCTGCCCGCCGATGGCAGAAAAGTGCGAGTCAGACACCGACTGTTAACCAACGCCCAGATTCCGAAAACAGTGTACCGAAACTAGAAATCCGTTAACCGCGCGTGGGCATTCTCCGGCGCCGGAGAGAAGTCTGCTGGGAAGTGGAGAAAACGGACTCACCTGGCGGAGGCGTCGGATTCTCCGAGGCGCGAAACGGAGAACGCGATTGTCCGGAAATGGTTGGCTATATTGGGGATAAGACGCAAGGCGTGCCTGGGCGCACAAAGGGCATTTGCGTTAACTATCGGGGAGTGGAAATTCGTAGAGAGAAAGTTTGGCTCCTGAGGTAGGACTCGAACCTACAACCCTTCGGTTAACAGCCGTCCCGATGGCGTAGTGTTAGCCCTTTTTGATTCAACAGATTGGTGCTATACATTTGCAGCAATGTAGCGGAAACTGTAGTTACCCAAGGCGAAAAGCACGAAACCTAAGTTAGCCAGGGATTCAATGGCAATCCTGCGATGAAATCGGTTGTCTGATGGCAGTTCATGTTCCACCAAGAAACGCCAATGATGCGTTCAGCGCGCGCGAATCGGCGGTAGGTCTCCTGAATTGAGTGTGTCGGATGTACTACGCGGATTAGGCCTCCATCCGCAATGATTTCTTGCAGTGTTCCGAAACGAAACACGTCTTCGGGTCCAGGGACATGGGCTATTTCACCATCAAAGCCGATCAAGGCGCGGTGTTCGATTAGTGAACCCGGCTTGGTTCGTCCAAGGATGTCACCCGGTCTAATGGGAACGCCAGCAAGCTGAAAGGTAGGAAGTCCAATCTGAGTAATCATGTCTACCATTATATTCCGTAGGAACCACCTTGGAAAAGAGAGCCGTCAAGCTATGCCAGGGGCAACCGGCGCAGGCGGGGGGGCCTGATGTTGGGCTGCTGGCTTGCTGACAATGCCTTCCAGGGCCTTCCGCTTGGCTTCCATGCGGATGTGACTATATCGGGATAGCATCTGCCTTGAGACGTGCCCGGCAATGTCCATGATGGTCTGATCTCCGGCCCCACTTTCGGCAAGCTCCGTTACCAGGGTATGGCGGGTGTCATGCCAACGGCCCGTGATGCTAGCCTTGGTTTTGATATTAGTCCAGACGGTCTTTAGCGTGGTCATGGGGCGCGCGGGGTCCAGGTGCTTGGACTTGCCGAACGGGAACAGATACCAGTCAGGCTTGATCATTCCAAACCGGCGACTATACCAGACGCTGTGGTCCAGGAGTGCAGGAAGCAATAGGCTGTTTAATGGAATCGTGCGGCCTTCGCCCGCTGCGGTCTTACTCCGGCCCACGGTTAGGAACTGTTTTTCAAAGTCCACCTGCGCCCAGGTCAGGGTTCTGATTTCAGCGTCACGCATTCCGGCATTTAGAGCTAGGACCAGGGCCGGGTAAATGGCAGGGGAACCGGACCGGCGCGCGCTGGAATCCTTGGCAAGCTCCAGCATTCTGGTTTTCTCATCTTCGCTGTATGCCCGCGCAACATTCTGCTCCACTTTCAGCTTGAGGGCTTTGTTTCGACGCAGCCGAACGCGCAAGGCGTCTCCGGCGTCACCCAACAAGCGCAGGAGGAATGTTACTTCCTCATTGACGGACTTCGGCGCTGCCCCTTCTTTCAGCCGGGTAGTCTGGAAGGATTTCACCGCAGTATCTGTGATGTCCACAACCAATTTGTCTCCCAGCAGCCGGGTAACGTGGCCAAGGGCGTACTCTGCGAACGTGCCCGCGCGGTGCCGGACCTTGTAGTCCTCCAGATACGTAGCGGCTACAACGCTGATTGATTGCACCCTTGCTTTGCGGGTGTCCGTGACATTGTTGAATGCCTTTTCCAGTTCGCGCCTGCGATTCTTTTCGGCCTCCTTGGCCAGGGTCTTGGACTTTGATTTCGTGCTTTCTTGATACCGTTTACCAGAAAAGCTGAAGGTGTACCAGTAGACACCACCACGCGCGTAGATGCTCATGTTTTCTCCTTTGGAACAATAGCTATATTTGGAAGTTCGGAGTCTGCGCTGCTTCCACTGTGTCCCCGTTCGCAGGCAACGCCTCCCGTCTTTGATTTAGACTCCACCTTAGTAAACAATTCCTTCCGGGTCCGGGCTGTCTGATAGCTCTTCTATTCGCATCAATCGCGCTGATAGAAGCTTTTCCGCCGCTTGTGCCCATTCGATTGTAGGTGGAGGGAGGTAACTTTGAAGCCATTCGGGCCGCAATGCTGCCAGCCGGGTTGCGGTGTCCAGGTCTTTGCAATCCGGGGACCTGCCCCAATCGTCCGTAATCACGGCCTTTACCCAGAGGGTTCTGCGGCCCACTCGCTTGGGGACGGATAGCAACACTCTAATCATGCTTGATTCCTGGTCTTTGATGTCCGTCTGACCCTGCGGCCTGACGTGTGCTTCGTAAGTTCCAAGTCCTCAAGCCGCTTCATATCAGTTACCCACTTAGCAAAGTCAGGGTGATCCGGGCCTATTTCTGCAAGGCCATCGCCAATAGTAGTGCCGTCTTCACTTTCAGCGCGTACCGGCACAACCAAGTTACCGTTTGCGAGTTTGAGCGGATAGGCTGAGGGCATTATTGCTGCTCCTTGTTGCTGTCAATCCAGCGGCTTTGCAGGCTGCTGACCCTGAACGCTAGTTCTTGGTTGCTCACATCCTGCTTACCCGCGCATTCGGCAAGCGTGAACGGCCATGGGAACACCAGGGAACGGACTCGCAAATAGTCCAGGGACTTATGCTTGATAAGTTCGTGCGCAACGGCCTCAACCGCTGCCCACACGTCTGGATTGTGTAGCATTTGGCGCGTGCGGAATCGTACCCGGTTAATTCGGTTAGAACAATGGGCTCTTCCGCAGAATTTGTGGGTGAGTCCTCACCGAAATGAAGCGTGGCGTGAGTCCGCTTCACCCTCTTAACCATGAATGGGGCGAGGCTGGGACCCTTGTCAAGGCAACCCTTCGGGCTCGCTT
>Ga0209697_10005577_pt1 | contig 15606 bp, 8 predicted proteins | sample AliMusrvi5mmetaG_FD_184115 | JGI IMG/M metagenome (GOLD analysis project Ga0209697, IMG submission 184115) | Freshwater lake bacterial and archeal communities from Alinen Mustajarvi, Finland, to study Microbial Dark Matter (Phase II) - Alinen... | ecosystem: Environmental > Aquatic > Freshwater...
ATATAGGGCGTTCCAACCCAGGCGAAAACGGCGCCCAGCATGCCCAGCACCAGCGCGGCGAGCGTGCGCAGCAGGGGCAGGCGCGTCTGACCGGATTCGCTCGGGTTCAACAGCGTCCTCGATTCGCGTTACTCAAGATGCTCACCGCATTCCGTGCGAAGTCTGGCCAGCGGCTTCCCGTCGCCGTCCTCCAGATTCGGCGACAGGAACCACAGCCCCGTCCCGTGCAGACTCTTCAGGAGCAGCCGGTTCCGGCCTTTCCGGAGCCGGACGGGAATCTTGTCCTCCCGCGGCGACCAGTCGCGGCGGCAGACGTTGGCGAAGACCTTCTCGCCGTTCACCCAGACCGCCAGCCCGTCCGAGGCCCCGACCGCCAGCACGGCCTCCCGCTCGGTCGCCGAGTGGACCCAGGCCGCCACATAGGCAAAGGCATGGTTGGCTTGCTGAGCAAAGAGGCGGTTGAAATAGAGCAGGCTCTCCGCGTCCACGGGCAGAGCCGGATCCCGCTCGAAGCGGCGCCAGGGCACGAGCGTTCCCGTCTGTCCGTAGTAGACGCGCGTCAGGTCGAGGGCGGTCTTCTCGATCGGATGCTCCCGGTCTTCAAGTTTCCCTCCGTTGTCGAAGGGGCCGATATACCAGCACCGGGGAAACGCGGCGTCACCCACGGCCTGCGCCCGCAACACCAGTGTGGCGCCGAGCCAGCGCAATCGCCCTTCCGCGCTCACCGCAAAGGGCTCGCGCGTCGGGGGCCGGCGCCACTCGTGCGCCACATCCCGCGTGACCCCCGCCGGCAACGACACGACGCGCTTCAGGGGCGGGCCCAGGTTCCGGCCGCCCGGCCCTGCCGTGATGCCAATGACCCCTTCCGCGCTCCCGACACTAGGACCACGCAGGCGCGCCGTGGCTCGAAACGAGTCGCGTGCGCCGCCTCGCCGCAGTTCCACATAAAGTGAACATCCCGACAATTCCCCGAGCACCCGGCCCTTAAGCTCCGCCCCCGCCCTGCACGTCCGGATAGCCCCGACGATCGCGGGGAGGTCGCGGCGGAACGCGGCGACCGCCGCGCGCTGCGCCGTTTCGCCGGCTTCGGCCGCGCGCAGGAGTGCATCGCGAAGGTGACGCAGGGAGGCCGGCGCCTTTTGTCCCAGGCGCCAGCAGGCCCGATAAGCGGCGAACAGTTCGGCATCCGCGGTATTGCGCCAGGGATTCGACGGCGCCGGCACATTCAAGTCGGGCGGGACAAGCCGGCCGTCGTCGAGGAACGGTGTGACCAGGTGTCGCGCCCCCACCCCGAGGATGGCCATCGGCTTCCGCAACAGGCGCAGACGCTGCGCCTTTCCCATTCGCATCGAGGCGTGGAATTCGTGCAGCGCGCTCCGCCCGGCCCGCACCGTGACCCTGACGCGGTCTTCGCCGAGGGACACGGTCAGACCCGCCCGCCCGCCGTCCTCACGGATGGCCTTGCGCACCGCGGCGGGCAGTCGCCACGTCCGCTCCGTGCCGCGCAGATCCGTGCCGTCCAGGACCAACTGCGCAGCGCGGTCGATCAGCACCCGGAAGTGCGTGCGCCCGATCCGCCCGAGGCCGAGGCCGGCCTGGCCCCTGCCGTGGGCGAGCGAAAAGTCCACGACGCAGCCGACGGCCGGCTCCGAGCCGCCCCGCCGGACAGGCCCCACGATCGGCGGCAGGGGCTGGGCCGGATAGTCCATGAAGAATAGCCCCGCCTTGTGCTTGCGGGCCGGCACGAGGTCGATGTCCATCTGCGAAAATCGTTTGGGCTGCTTCTCGCGCGGATTGCCAAAGGAAACCAGCGTATCCCCATACTGGTCAAACCCCCAGTCCGCCATGAAAAACGTCGGCCGCGCGGTTTTCGCCCAGGCCTTGAAATCGGCCCACACGTCGTCAGGCCTGCCATACAGGCGCCGGATCAAGCGTTCTTCGGTCTGCTGTTTCGTTGCGGGAAGCGACGTGCGGAACATTTCATCACGGTAGAGCCGCCACTTCTGCAGCGCTTCCGGCGTGCGCTGGAGGTACGTGGTAACCAGCACGTTGAAGCCCCGGTCGCCGCCCGTCACCAGGTCTTTGAAGCCCAGCTTGCGGTTCTTCCTCAGTTCTTTCCGGCCGTACTCCAGGAAGTTATGGACCGGCGCGCGGTCGAGCACGTTCACCGTCAACCGCTGGCGGCGGGGTTCAAAGACGTGCGACGCAAGCCGGTCCGCGATGCCTTCCAGAAATGAGCCGCCGGTGTTGGTCGTGGATCGTTCGAGGCAGTACTGGTAGAGGTGCACGCATTCGTGGAGGAGGATATACCGGCAATGATACTCGTTGCTGGATACCTGATAGCAAGCCCAGAATCCCTCCTGGGTGATGCCGCCGCCGGCAAAGACGTGCATGTGGTCGTCCCGCATGGCCACTTCCAGTTTCTCCATGCTGCTCCCGTAGACACACGCCATGCGTTTCCACGCAAGGCCGGGGATCTCTCGACCGAACAGCGCCACGTAGTGGGGATACGCCAGTTCCAGCAGCGTCAACAGCTCGCGCGCGCGGGCATCCGCAAAGTCCGTCTTCAGGGCGAAGTGCTGGCTGACGTGCCACGCGAAACCCGGCGAGTTACTCATCAGGTCCCGGGAGAAGGTCACGGGTATGAGATTGCCGGTCTTGACGATGCGGATCCGCCGCAGCGTCGAGGTGTGTCCCGATACGATGACTTCGGCGGGGGTTTCCGCTGGCGATGGAACGCGTTGCACGGTCATATCGTTCGTCCTGTTCAAGGCGGCGGCGGGACCAGGCCGAAGCGATGCCCAATGCCGGTCAGGATCATCTCAGCCGCCAGCGCGGCCAGAAAGACGCCCGTGATCTTCCTCAGAATCCTGACCCCCCTGGTGCCCAGGCGGCCTTCGATCACGTCGGACCGATACATCACCGCGCCAACGGCGATTACGGCCAGCAGCACGGCGCCGCAGGCGACAAGCTTGTGGAATAAGTCAGGAATTTCAGCCCCCATGACCAGCAAGGTGCCGGTCGTGGCCGGCCCCACGATGACGGGCATCGCAAGCGGTACGACGGCCACGTCCTCGCCGGGTTCGCCACCGGACCCATCCTGCCGGTCGCGGGCCGAGGCGACCGACGAAACCAGCAGCAACGTCCCGGCACCCACGCGAAACGCGTCCAGCGTAATACCGTACAAGGCGAACACGGTCCGCCCGAAAAAGAACAGCACCAGGCAGATGACTACCGCCGCCCCGGCTGTTTGCAGCGCCACCCGCCGCCGCCGTTCCAGTGTCAGATGCCGCGTAAGATCCAGAAACATCGACAAGGCGAAGAACGGAGTCAACAGCACGAACAGCTTGAGCCAGATATTGACAAAAAAAACGGCAATATCGGTCACTTAACACTCCTCAGTCATGACGTCATCAGATCTCGGACCAGGTCAGGACCACCTTGCCCGACTCGCCGGAACGCATTACCCGGAATGCCTCCACGAAATCGGTGTAGGGATACCGGTGCGTGATGGCCGGCGTGATGTCCAGCCCGTTGCGCAGCATCATCGTCATCTTGTACCAGGTCTCGTACATCTCGCGGCCGTAGATGCCCTTGATCGTCAGGCCGTTGAACACCACGAGGTTCCAGTCGATTTCCGCCTGGCGCATGATCCCCAGCAGGGCGATCTTGCCGCCGTGGCACATCTGGCCGAGCATCTCGCGAAACGCACCGGGGTTTCCGGACATTTCCAAGCCCACGTCGAAGCCCTCCTTCATGCCGAGTTGCTGCTGCACGTCCTTCAGCGAGCCGCTTCGGACATCCAAGGCCACGGTGGCGCCCATCTTGCGCGCCAGCTCCAACCGGTACGGGTTCACATCGGTGACCACAACATAGCGCGCCGCCGCGTGGCGCGCAATGGCCGTTGCCATCAGTCCGATCGGCCCCGCCCCTGTGATCAGCACGTCCTCCCCAAGCACGGGAAATGACAGGGCCGTGTGCGCGGCATTGCCCAGCGGGTCAAAGCAGCTCAACTGGTCCAGCGGAATGTTCAGATCGCACGGCCACACGTTGGCGACGGGCATGCTGAGGTACTCGGCAAATGCGCCGGCCCGGTTGACGCCGACCCCGCTGGTGTTTGGACACAGGTGCCGCCGGCCGGCCATGCAATTGCGGCACCGGCCGCAGACGACATGGCCTTCGCCGCTGACCAAGTCCCCTTTGTGATAATCGTGGACGTTGTCGCCCATATCCTCGACCACGCCGACAAACTCGTGCCCCACGACCATCGGCACCGGAATCGTCTTCTGCGCCCACTCGTCCCAGTTCCAGATATGCACGTCTGTGCCGCAGATGCTGGTCTTGAGAATGCGGATCAGGACATCGTTACGGCCCACCTCCGGCATGGGCACGTCCTCCAACCACAGACCCGGTCTCGCGAACGCTTTCACCAGGGCTCTCATCGTGCCATCCTCCTCGTTTCCTGCACTGTGGCCGCTGCTTTGGTAACCGACTCTCTTATCCTTACCACATTCGCCGGGCCAAGGCGTTCGTGTTCCTTCGCAAAAGTTTAGGCACATGAGGAGGGACGCGAAGCAACAGCCGTCCGCAAACAGGCGGGCTCATTTCGCCTGCCGGAACGACGCGCGGTACTCGGTGGGCTTCACGCCGGTGACGCCCTTGAACTGGCGACTGAGAGCGCTCTGGTCGTAGAATCCGCACTCCATCGCGATTTCCGCGACGGTCTTCTTCGTGGTCCGGAGCAAATCACAGGCGGCGTCAATGCGGGTCTTCGTGATGAACTGGGCCGGCGTTACCCCAAAAACGCGCCGGATCCGCTGTTCGAACTGGAAGACGGAGAGGGAGCACATCCGGGACAGTTCCTCGACGCGCAGGGATTCGCCGAAGCGCGCCCGAATGTGACGCACGGCCTCCGCGATGTCCCCAACTCCCCCCGCGTGCTCGGCGGACATATGCAGGTCCTTGGAAAACCCGAGCAGACCCATCACGGTTCCACCCGCATCCCGCAGCGGGACCTTGTTCGTCACGCACCACCCCGGCTCCCCGCGCACATAAAGATGCAGTTCCAGTTCGTCCCTGAGCGGCAGGCCGGTGTCAAGGACACTCTGATCCTGCCCGTAGTAGGCCTGCCCCAGGGGCTTCGGGAAGACCTCCCGTGTGGTCTTCCCGATGAGGTCCTCCCGCCGCGCACGGCCGCAACGGTCCACCAGCGTCTGGCTTACGGCGACATAGCGCGCGTTCCGGTCCTTGATGAAGAACACCGCGTCATGCACCGTGTCGAAGAGGGCGACCAGGGCGGTCACCAGGGCCGTCAGGCCCGCATCGCACGCAACAGCCGGCTCAGTCATGCTATCGTCCTGACTTCCCATAGTTCCCCGTCAGTCACCCGAAACTGTAGAAAATCCGAATTCCCATTGCGACTTTTTCCTAGACGCCGATGGTAGCATGGGAAGCAGAGGACATGGCACCGACATCCTGACGGAGCTGGCGGGCCGGTTGAAAGACCATGGACTGGAGGCAAGCCATGACTGAACGCGTTGCACGACTGAGACAGGCAAGTTACGAGGCCGTCCCGACGATCTCGACCGAACGGGCCGAACTGATCACGGATTTCTACCAGCAGAACATCGGGCTCCATTCGGCCCCGGTGCTGCGCGCAAAAGCGTTCGAGCACCTGTGCCGCCACAAGACGCTCTATATCGGATCCGACGAGTTGATCGTGGGCGAGCGCGGGCCCGCGCCCAAAGCGGTAAGCACCTACCCCGAATTGACCTGCCATTCGGAGGAAGACCTGCGGATCCTTAACAGCCGTCCCAAAACCTGGTATCGCGTCAGCGAGGCGGACATCGGCCGCTACCGCGAGAAGGTCATTCCTTTCTGGCGCGGCCGCAGCATGCGGGAGCGCATATTCCAGGGATTGTCCGAGGAGTGGAAAGCCGCCTATGAGGCCGGGATCTTCACGGAATTCATGGAGCAGCGCGCCCCTGGCCACACCACGCTGGACGGGAAGTTCTACGGCAAGGGCTTGCGGGCCTTCAAGACCGACATCGAGGCGGCCATCGCCGCCCTGGATTTCCAGAATGACATGGAGGCCTCGGACAAACGGGAGGAACTGCGGGGCATGCTCATCGCCTGCGACGCCGCCATGCTCTTTGCCGAGCGCCATGCCATGCTGGCCGAGGCGCTGGCCGCGGGCAATGTCCCGGTGGGCCGCAAGGCGGAACTGAGGCGCATCGCCGCCAACTGCCGGCGGGTACCGGCCGAGGCTCCCCGGGATTTCTGGGAGGCCCTGCAGATGTATTGGTTCATGCATCTCGGCACGATCACGGAATTGAACGGCTGGGACTCCATGAACCCCGGCCACCTGGACCGGTATTTCCACCCCTTCTACGCGCACGATGTCGCCGCCGGCACGTTGTCGCGCGAAAGTGCCAGGGAGTTGCTCCAGTGTTTCTGGATCAAGTTCAACAACCATCCGGCGCCGCCGAAAGTCGGGGTGACGGCCGAGGAGAGCGGCACGTACAACGATTTCACCAATATCAACCTGGGCGGAATCATGCCGGATGGGTCCGGCGGCGTGAACGATCTCTCGTACCTGATGCTCGAGGTCAGCGATGAGATCCACCTGCTGCAGCCGCAGGTTAACATCCAGCTCAGCCGCAAGAACTCCGACCAGTTCCTTAAAGCCGCCTGCCGGGTAATCCGCAATGGTTACGGCTACCCCTCGGTCTTCAATGCCGACGGCGTCGTCGAACAAATGGTTCGCTGCGGAAAAACTATCGAGGATGCCCGCGAAGGAGGCACCAGCGGCTGCGTGGAAACGGGCGCCTTCGGCAAGGAAGCCTACATCCTGACGGGTTACCTGAACGTGCCGAAGATCCTCGAAATCGCCCTGAACAACGGGTTGGACCCGCGCACCGGTCGCCGCCTCGGCCTCGCAACCGGCGATGCGCGCGAGTTCCGATCGTTCGACGACGTCGTCCAGGCGTTCGTGAAGCAGTTGCGGCACTTCGTGGATATCAAGGTTGCCGGGAACAACATCATCGAACGCCTGTATGCCCGGGACATGCCGGCCGTCTTCCTATCGGTGCTCATCGACGACTGCATCCGCACCGGCCGGGATTACAATGCCGGCGGAGCCCGCTACAACACGAGCTACATCCAATGCGTCGGCATCGGCACGATCACGGACAGCCTGTCGGCCATCCGCCGGCACGTGTTCGACGATGGCAGCGTCACGCTGCCGGCCTTGCTGGATGCGCTCCGTGCCGACTTCGACGGGCAGACGGTGCTGCAGCGGCAGTTGGCCAACAAGACGCCGCGCTACGGGAACGACGAAGACTACGCGGACGGCATCATGCGGCGGGTCTTCGACGCCCTGTACGACGCCATCGACGGGCGCCCCAATCTGCGCGGGGGGCGTTACCACGTGGACATGCTGCCGACGACCTGCCACATCTACTTCGGGTCGGTCCTCGGCGCCACCCCGGACGGCCGTCAGGCGGGCCAACCCGTCTCCGAGGGGATTTCGCCTGTTCAAGGCGTCGACCGCAATGGGCCCACCGCCGTGATCAACTCGGCGGCCAAAATGGACCAGCTCCGCACCGGCGGCACGCTACTGAACATGAAGTTTATGCCGGGCATCCTGCGCGGAGACGAGGGACTCGCCCAACTTTCGCACCTGGTAAGATCCTATTTCCGGATGGACGGGCACCACGTGCAGTTCAACGTGGTCGATGGCGAAACGTTGCGTCATGCCCAGGCGCACCCGGACGAGCATCGCGATCTGATCGTACGCGTGGCGGGCTACAGCGACTACTTTTGCGATCTGGGTAAACAACTGCAGGACGAGATCATCTCTCGAACAAGCCTGTCGGACATGTAGGGGCCATGATGCCATCGATTCCCGGACCCGCCCGCGACCCCCATTCCCATGCCGATCTCAGGCAGGGCCGCATCACGGCTGTCGACCTGAACCTTGCCGTGGACTTCGCTGCCCGGCAACTTGCGGGCACGGCCACGCTCACCCTCGCCGCGCCCGCCACGGGCACGCTTGCCCTCGACACGCGGGGTCTGCGCATCGACGGAATTACGGACGAGCACGGCGCCGGGTTGCCCTTCTCCCTCGGCAAGCCCGACCCGATTCTAGGCTCCAGGCTTGCGGTGCGGTTCAGGAAACCCAGCCGGACGCTGACGGTCACCTATGCCACGTCGTCGGGCGCTTCCGCGCTGCAGTGGCTTGAGCCGCAACAGACCGCGGGAGGCAGGCACCCGTACCTCTACAGCCAGTGCCAGCCGCATCACGCCCGGTCCATGGCGCCGCTCCAGGACACCGCGGCGGCGCGCTTCACGTACAGGGCCAGGATCACCGTTCCAAAGCCGCTCGTCGCCGTGATGTCGGCTGCCCCGGGCGAGCGGCAGGCGGGGCCGGAGGTCGGGAATTGGACCTACACCTTTGAGATGCCGCAGTCGATCCCGTCCTACCTGCTGGCGCTGGCCGTGGGCAATCTCACGTCAAAGGATCTGGGGCCGCGGTCGCGGGTCTACGCCGAGCCCGAGATGATAAAGGCGGCGGCCTGGGAATTCGCCGGCATCAATGCCATGTTGCTCGCCGCCGAAAAGCTGTTCGGCCCCTACCGCTGGGACCGCTACGACTTCCTGGTGATGCCGCCGGCGTTCCCCTATGGCGGCATGGAAAATCCGCGGCTCACGTTCCTCACCCCCACGCTCCTCGTCGGCGACCGCTCGCTGGTCACCGTGCTGACGCATGAGCTCGCCCACTCCTGGACCGGCAATCTCGTGACCAACGCCACGATGAACGACTTCTGGTTGAACGAGGGATTCACGGTGTGGGCGGAGCGGCGTCTCCTTGAGGCGTTGCAGGGCAAGGAAGCCCTGTCGCTCGCCGCGGCTCTCGGTCGAGACAGCCTGCAGCGCGCGCTGGATCGTTTCGGGCCGGACTCTCCCTATACGCAGCTTAAAACCGATCTATCCGGCATCGACCCCGACGACGTCTTCTCGTCGGTCCCCTACGAAAAGGGGTACCTGTTTGTCACCCTGCTCGAAAAGACGGTCGGCCGCCGGGCCTTCGACCGGTTCATTCGCAACTATACGACCCGGTTCGCCTTCCGCTCGATCACCACCGAAGACTTTCTGGCCTATCTCGATGAGGCGCTGCCGGGGGTCGCCCGGAAGGTTGGCGCCAAGGACTGGATCTGCAAGCCTGGCATTCCCAAGAACGCCCCAACCATCACCTCCAGGCGCCTCACCGCACTCAATGCCGTGGCCGCCCACTGGCACCAGGGAAGACGTCCGGACCCCAAGGTCGCCCGAAAGTGGCCGGCGGAGCAACGGATGGTGGTGCTCGCCGGGTTGCCGAAGACGCTGCCGCACCAGGATCTCGAATGGCTCGAGGCGACGTTCCACATCACCGGCTCGGGCAACGCCGAAATTCTCAGCGCCTGGTTGGTGTTGGCAGCCACCTCGAACTATACCCCGGCGTTTCCCACGCTTCGGGAATTCCTGGGCCGGGTAGGCCGCATGAAACTCCTGAGTCCGATCTACAAGGCGCTGTCCGACTCACCCGCCACCCGGCCCCTGGCGCTCGAGTTCTTTCGCGAGCATGCGGAGCGCTACCACCCGATCGCCCGAGCCGTGCTCGCGAAGCTGCTCAAGATCTGACCTTACAAGGCGGCCCACTCAAACGCATCCAGCGCCGCGTCCAGCATTTCGTCCGTATGCGCCGCCGAAATCTGCACGCGGATGCGGGCCTTGTCTTTGGGCACCACCGGATACGAGAAGCCGACTGCATAGATGCCTTTATCCAGCAGCTTGCCGGCCATGCGAGTCGCCAGGGCGGCGTCGCCCAGCATGATGGGTACGATGGGGTGCTCGCCTTCCGCGACGGTGAAACCGCGCGTCGATTCCTTCAGGATCTCCAACGCGGCCAGGCTGGCGGCCGCCACGGTCGGACACAGGCTGTTGGAAAACAGATACGGCCGGCTGCGCTGGCGCAGCAGGTCGATGACCGGCTTGCGTCCGGACGTGTAGCCGCCTGAAGCCCCGCCCAGCGCCTTGCCGAATGTGCCGGTAAGAATATCCACGCGGCCCAGGACGCCATGGTGCTCGTGTGTGCCGCGCCCGTGTTTTCCCATGAAACCGGTGGCGTGCGAATCGTCAACCATGACCGCCGCACCGTATCGGTCGGCCAGATCGCAGATGCCGTCCAGCGGCGCCAGTGTGCCGTCCATGGAAAACACGCCATCCGTGGCGATCAGGCGCACCGGTGCATCGGCGGCCTCCTTCAGGCGCGCCTCCAGGTCGGACAGGTCACGGTTGCGGTAGCGCAGCCGTTTGGCCTTGCAGAGGCGGATGCCGTCGATGATGCTGGCGTGGTTGAGTTCGTCACTGATCACGGCGTCCTCCGGCCCCAGCAACGTTTCAAACAAACCACCATTGGCATCAAAGCAGGAACTGTAGAGGATCGTGTCCTCCGTGCCCAGGAAAGCGCTCACCGCCGCTTCGAGCTGCTTGTGGAGTTCCTGGGTGCCGCAGATGAACCGCACCGAGCTGAGCCCGTATCCCCAGCGATCCAGTGCGGCCTTTGCCGCGGCCACCAACCGCGGGTCGTTGGAGAGCCCCAGATAGTTGTTGGCGCAGAAGTTGATCACCTCACGCCCGTCGGCCAGTCGCAGCCGCACGCCCTGCGGCGTATTGATGACACGCTCTGCCTTTTCCAGCCCTGCGGCCGCAAGCGAGGCCAATTCGCCTGCGGCTCGCGCGACCAGACGTCCGTCCGTATTTGCACTCATGTTGTTGCCCACGTGGGAACCACCTCGCCGGACCACTCCGAACCCATCGCGCGGAGCGCCTCCGCGACATGACCACACGCTTATGAGTAGCACAGTCGCCCGGCTGGCGCGTTCTTATTCCTTCGCGAAAGATTGTAGACTCGAGCCGCCGTGGTTAGCCAACTCCCGTGGGCCGCCGCCCTTTCAACCAAGGACCGGCGTCTTGAATTTCGTGATGCCGCGCCGCCGGTATTCGTCGTAAATGGCCAGCACGCGCAGCCGGTGGCCGGCCTTCTCGTCGCCCTGCGTGTGGTCATAGGCCCGCCACGCGGCGTAGAGCGCGTGCTGGAGTTCGTAGAAGTTCAGGCGCGGCAGATTGTCCAGCGGCTTGTCCGTAAAATGCAGGCCGTAGGCCGGCCCATCGGCGGGTAGATCCTCGACATGATTCACGGGCAGCGGAATGCCCTTGGTGGCCTCGGCCAGTTCGGCCAACGCGGCGCGCGTGGCGGCGATCTCGTTGCGCACCCACTGCCGGTTGAATTCGCACGGCTCGGCGGGCGGCGGCGGCCAGCGTCCGTCCGAGTTGGCCGAACTCGTGCAATGAAACCAGAATTTTTCCGCGAGCGGCGCGAAGCGATCCTTGTGCGTGCCCTCGACAATGGGTTGGTACTTCGTTTTGTACTCGCGGCGCAGCTCGGACACGATCGGGTCGAAGTATTTCGCTTCCGGCGTGCCGCCCCAGCAGTCGGAATAGGTTCGGTGCCAGGCATAGCGGTCTTCGACAAAGAACGGTTCCTCAACCGGCGCGATCTGCTCGCAGCATTCTTTAAACGTGGCCAGTTCGCCGAGGTCGAGCAGGCCGCGGATCATCGCATTGAGCTTCGCCGGTGCGTCCGGTTTCATCTCGAAGGAGCGGCTGTAATCCCGGTAGTACTTGACGTAGAAATAGCCGGTCGTGCCGCAGTATTCCGCGTCATCGGCGATGACGATGGTGGCGCCCTTGTTTTCGGTGCCGCTCCAGTGCTTGACGTTGGCGAGGTAGTCCTGCAGCGACACCTTGCCCATGAAGTAGGCGATGTACTTGCCGACGAGACGGTCGCTGCGGCAAAGCCCATGCAGGCCGGGGACGATGTCCCGGAAAGGCTGGTGCAGGAACTTGCAGTCCGGGTCGAGGTCGAACCACGGCATGTGCCCGCCCCAGTAGATGTCGGTCGCGCGGTTCCGCTCCACCCACGCGTACTCGGCATCGTTGCAGTTCATGTAACTTTCGAAATCCAGGGTCAGGTACTTGGCGCCGGCGCGCTTGACTGCGCGGGGGACATACTGCATCCAGGTGCATTCCGGATTCCAGAAACTCTCCGCGCGAATGCCCAGGTGTTTCAAGTAGGTCCGCTGGGAGAACTCGCACGACCAGTACGCGTCCTCCTCCGGAACGTTCGCCAGCACGGGATGCGCGTAAGGCGCGCCCATGAACTCGCACTGCCCGGCTTCAATGGCGCAGCGCAATTTGGCGAGCACGTCGGGGCACTTTTCCGCCATGGTATCCACCGTGAAGCCGCTGGCCTCGAAGACGTATTTCGCCTCCGGCCCGAACTTCGCGTGCCCGTCGATGATGGTCTCGTAACTGGCGCGAATGACCTGTTCGTATTTATGCGGTTCAAGAAACGCGTAGTTCAGGTTCGCATGATAGATGGCCACGTATTTCATTGTACCTCCAAGGCGGGCTTCGCCCGCAACCCAACTGGAGGGCGGTGCGCCGTCACCGCCGTCTTCATCTTGAACGGCGCCGACGGCGCGGCGCCCTCCAAGAATCTGATACCAGTATACTCGCCTATCGTGACCTAACGATCTCCCGATCAGGTCTACTCGGCTTTCACCGCCGTCAAGGCCAGCAGCACCGGCACGCCCCGGGCCGCATCAACCGGGATCATGTCGACGGACGCAATTTCCGCGTCAGGCCGCGGGTTGTTCCACTGCTTGGCATAGGCCACGGCTTGGTCGTCGCTGTTCTCGTACAGTCGGGTCCAGGCGATCTGAGCGCCGGGAATGGCGGTCGGCGTCTTCTGGATGTAATGCTCAACGTCGAGTTCCGAACGGATCGGCACATCGACCTTCTGGCCATCGGCATAGTTCACGACGTACTTGAATAGCACGGAACTCTTCCTGTCGTTCCGGTCCCGATCGTTCATTCGTTGGTCGATCCGGGCCGCGTGCAGGAAGAACAGCGCGTCGGCCTTCACGTGCACCGGAATCCCAACGATCTCTTTGGGTAGATTGCCCGGCACGTTGCGACCGCCCAGCATGAGCACCTGCGGCACCGGCGAGGTCGGCATTTCGTAAATGTCGAACGTCACCCCTGCCAGCGTATTCCGCCCGGCCGGCAGCCCCTTGAACGTGCGGCTATTGTTGCCGAACCAGCCGCGTTCGTCCTTGTAGGTCGTGGCCTTGGTGTGAATGTCGATGGGCGTGCAGTCCAGCCGGGCGCCGGGGATAACGGTCTTTCCGGTCGCAAACGGCGCCTTGAGATTGCGCAGGACGGTGGCCAGGATCGTGCGCTTCTTCTCCTTGTTCACGGGCACGGCCTCGGATTCCTGGAACTTCAGGTTGCAGAGCACCACGCCGCCTGGCCCCTTCACGTACTGCATCATCCCGCCCACGTTGAGCATCGGCTTGACCGTGGCCAGGAATTCCGGGCTGCGCTGGACCTTGATCCAGATGTTGTCGATGCCCTGATTGCGGACCTTGGCCGGGTCGATCTGCCAGTCGCACATCTGCAAGGTCAGTTCCTTTGCCTTGTGCGGTTGCACGGTAAAGGTCTGCGCATCGCCATTGGGCTGCAAATCGAACTCCTGCCGGTTCGCACCGTCGAACTGCAGGGCGATCTTCGTGGTCGGGTTGTAATTCACCGACTGGTCGTAGGTCAATTCGGTGACCGTCTCTTCCTTGGGAAGTGTCAAGTTGATGCTGTACGGTTGCCCATTCGTCGGGATCGGGAAGTCGATGATGAGCGGCCAGCCGTCCGCGCCCACGAAGCCGTTGACGATGTTGGCATAGCTGTGGAAATCGCTCTTCGCGAACGGCGCGATCTCGTCGTAATCGACCACGTACGTGAACTCATCCGACACGACGTATTCGTCGGCCCGGAACCCGAAGATGCGTTGGCCTGAAAGCAGTACGATGTCGCCGCTGGAGAGGCCCGCCGTAAGCGGATTGCGAACCGGCGGGAACAGGACGCGCTCGCGCCCGAACGGCCGGATCACGTGCTCGACACCCACGATCTTGTTGTAGTCGGCCAGCCCCTCGGGCGTGAGGCCGTGCAGCACGAGCGTGCCGCCCCGTTTCCAGAACGCGCTGACCTTGTCCAAGGCTCCCGCCAACACCGCCAGATTGGCCGGCGTGGCGGACACGATGGCGATCGCCCGCTGCGCGTCACCGATTGCGGCGAGCGGGTCGGCGGCCTTCGCGTACTGCACCCCGATGCCGTCCAGGGCCTTAACCAACTGGTCATCCTGTGCGAAGACGCTGACGGCGCGGAACTCCTGCCGGTAGGCCAAGGCCGAGGACAGCAAGTTCATGACAACCTGCTGCGCCACGGCGTGGGTGGCGAGGCGGCGGCCGACATCCAGTTGGCAGACCGTCATCACGCCCTTGCCCACGGGCATTTCGGCCAGCGCTGTCTGCGAGAGCCGGGGGCCAACCTGCACGAGACTCTTGCCTCCGCGGGTGGGTTTTAGATAGGCGGCCCGGTACACCACGGAACTCGGCCCCCACGTGAAGAAGTCCTTGTCCGCCAGCCCCTTCAGGGCCGGGTGCGACGTATCCTCGATGAACGCCGTCGATCCACTGGCCGCAAAGGCCTCCTTGCTGGTCGACACCAGTTCCATCTCCGCGGGGAGGCCTTGGAACTTGAGCGGCGTGGTTTGATCCAGGACGATCACCGCGCGGCCTGCCGACGCATACGCCGACAGGGCAGGTGAGACGCAAGCCGCACCGGATAGGGCATCGGGACCCACGACCAGGACCTTGGCGGTTTCCGTCAGGGCCGCCAGATCGGTCACCGCGACGAACGGCACCTTGACCGAGGTCAGGAACGGAGTGACCAGTCCCTTGGGATCGAACACGGCAATCATACCCGCCTTGACGTTGAGGCCGCTCAGGGACGGCGCAGGCAACACGGAAACGGCTTTGGTGTCGCGATAGAGTTCCTTGCCATCGACGGCCAGTGTCAACACGAGTTCGCCCTCGGTGCGCTCCTTCACCGTCGGCATTCCGATCGACTCGTCAAACTTGAGCGCGGTGCCGGGAGCCACGGCGTGCGTAGAGGTCCTCGTATAGGTTTCCTTGCCGCCGAGAGTCAGGCGCCGGCTGAACGTCAGCCGATCGGGATACTGCGTATCGTTGAAGATGCCGAACGTGCGGGTCACGGTCTGACCGGAACCGAACGTCCAGTCCCACTGCCGGCAGAGCACGGCGCGCGGGGCGTTGGCGACGCGGGACTTCGCCCCGCCCTCGCCAGCCAGCCAGAAATGCCAGGCCGCATAGGTACCGCCCCAGCGGTAGCCTTCGTTCAACATACGGTAAACAAGGCCGACCGTTTCGCCGACCGCCGCCTTGCCCTGAAAGGCGACTTCCCCGCCCCAGGCGGCAAAGTCCGCCGGTTCCATGCCGGTGGCAAAGTAGTCTTCGCCGATGAATCGCGGCCGCTTCATGTCCCAGGTCCAGCGGCCCCGGCCGGCGCCGATGGACAGGTCGTGGCCATGCGCCGCATGGCCGAAGTCATGGTTGCAGCCACCGACCAACTGATCGAGCGGCAGGC
>Ga0209697_10005578_pt1 | contig 15605 bp, 15 predicted proteins | sample AliMusrvi5mmetaG_FD_184115 | JGI IMG/M metagenome (GOLD analysis project Ga0209697, IMG submission 184115) | Freshwater lake bacterial and archeal communities from Alinen Mustajarvi, Finland, to study Microbial Dark Matter (Phase II) - Alinen... | ecosystem: Environmental > Aquatic > Freshwater...
CTATAAGCCCCTCAGGTTAACGCCTGCGGGGCTTTCTCTTTATATTCACCTTTATATTCACCAAATGGTGAATATATTAAAAATTAGAGCAGATTTTCTCAAGCAGAATAAGCTCACAAAATTACTCATCATGTAGCTAAACTTAATCCACTTAGTAGCTCTCCTACAGAAAAGGCTCAAATGATATTTGGATTGCAAACCAAAAATGAGGCTTACATCACTGCCGTTTGGACCGCTTTACGACTAAGCCCCAAGGAGTTAAAGGAAGGTATTGAAACTCTTGAGCGGCTGTATGAGGAGACAACTGGCCAAACCTCGTGGTTTAAGAATGACCATGTTCTAAATAAGAGCCCATATGGACAGAAGCTCATTTTTTACAGAGATGTCACGGCCTTTCACAAAGAGCTGAAAGATAATGGCTGGGAAAAGAAGGTGGATTAGTTACCAACTGCAACCATGGGTTTATCTCCAATGATCGTCAATCGATATGCATTTTTTGGCCTATCTTCCCTTGTACGAATGACTTGATAAGTTGGCGAGCTAGTCATGCCGCAGAGGCCTTTGCCCTGCTGATCCCAATTGACTTCTAGCGTATGGTTGCCTGGCTCAATATAAAACTTAGCTGTTTCGCCAGTATCGAATATTCCCACTTTAGTGTCGTCAACCCAGAGCTCTAAGTAGCAGGCCCCTCCGAGCATGCCAACATCCCTAGTAACGTATATGGGGAATGTTCTTTTGACATCTGGTTCTTGATACTCCACTAGACGCTCTTTTGGAACGGGAGCGGCGTCTCTGGCTGACATGGCTGTGGTTTGAATCATTGACATGCAACCTGAAAGCCCCATTACAAGAAGGATGGGAGTAATAAGTAATTTTTCCAAAATAAGCCCTTTGTGCACGTGCGTGGCGGCCTATTTTTCTAGACAGTGCTGTTAATACTATTCCTTATTGGGCTAATATTGATCATATTGTTGTCTTATTTGGAAGAAGGTAAATGCAGTATGTCTCTTGTAAAGAAAATGCACGTGCAAGCCCAATTACCCAAAAGCTCTGATCCTGTAACCGTTGAGGGCGTAATCTTCGCAAATATTTCTGAGGCAGCTTTGCATTATGGACTGCAAGAAAAGACCGTTATAGCAAGATTGAAGTACGGCTGGTCTATAGATGACGCATTCAAGAAGCCGGTAAGGAAGTGGTGATTTTTTACACTTAATCAAGTGGGACAATTTTGCTCTTATTGTGGTCATATTGGTATTTAACAATAGAGCCATCTAAGAACTTTTCAATCGCCTCTTCAATTAACTCAAGCGGCAAAAGATACCATTCTCTGGGATGGGTAGCTTTTCCAAACCGATCCTTAATAGAGATATTGAGCCTAGCCTCACCAAAGAATCGATGCATTAAATTTTCAAACTTATTAGGATTGATATTTATCGTCTTATAGGTTCTGACTGGATATACTTCGGCCATTAGAAAAGTGGGATCGTCTTTGGTGTTTCGAATTCGAGTCTCAAGCTCCCCTGATGTGAATCCAATTTTGAATAGATTTCCATCTAACCTAGTGATTTCTGGCAGCGATGACAGGCTTCTCACTATGTAGATGTAACCCGTTTCTACTTCCTTGGCCAGCGGAGCCTCTCCGAATAGCGGCCCCGCAGTAGGCTCGCTGATTCTCCTGCCATTAGGGTCCTTATAAAGCTCTCTAGCTAGCGATCTCAACAGATGCCTACCCTCGGTGCCATTATCAAAAATGATTCTAAGGCGGGCATTTTTCTTGCCGTTTCGTGTATGAGGGTCATTCACCTCTGCAACATAGACCATCACACCTTTGAGCACGAATAGACCCCCCGCCTCAATATCTTGCTCATTAGCAAAGCGCATTGTCTTCCGCTCTCCTGAGGATATTTGAGCCGCAACCTTATCAAATACGGGTTTGAATTGGTCAAAATCTTGGCATCGCGTTCGGTTGGCTACATCTTGAGGTCTAGCTGCGCCTACTCTTGCGTGCTTGAAGGTAAAAATATCATCAACGGACTCGCTTAACAGCTCATCATCCAAGCTTAAGATTTCATCTAATGACTGCGGTGCTGAGGTTATTGCGCTACTTAGAAGCTTATGCCTATCAAAAGGTTGTAGCTGCCGAACGATATCCCCTTTATCGCGATAGGACTGAAGTCTAATTTGAAGAATGTGCTCGGATACAGTTTGCTTTCTGCTTGACTCGCCAGGCAAGTGGCCGTACCTATCAATAAATTGATTGATTTCTTCGAAGCCTTTTTCAACAATAGAGTCCGAAGACGACCGAACCACACTGCTTGGCTTAACATCAAGCAGTCCCAGTTCGTCATCCTCTTTTAATAGATCGTCTAATGTCTTTCGAGGCATTGTTTACTTTACTCTTGCGCCATTTTCTTGCGTTTTGCCTCGCGAATCCATGCCAAAGCCTCCGCCATTCTCTTTTCCATCGGATTTGAGCTAGTCAAGCTCGGCTCAGTGCCGTGATCCTTCTTAAATTGTTGAATACGAGGAAACAATGAAACGGCCTCTTCCTCGCTCATAGAGATTCTGGTTGATGTAATAGCGCTATGAATACTTTTTAAAACATCAGACGTTACAGACTTGGACATTATTTCGTAGGCCCGCTGGAATGGGTTAATTGAATCAATCAAATCAATATTTAACTCTTCGATATTGATTAACTTCTCAGCCATCCTCACAAAATTAATATTTCCATTTGAGTCCATTGAGGCTGCAGGGCTCTTCATTACTGCATTTGCAACAACCGCCTGACGTATTTCCTCAACCTCTGCTCCGCTCAGGTCGGGATATTTTTTCTCAATAACTTTGGGGATATAAACCTGATTTACAACCTCTGGTGCATATTCCTCCGGATTCATTGCGGCACGCAGTATGGTTTCATCCTGATAAATAGCGGCAGATAAGTCGTTTAAGTCATTTTCAAGAATTTGCCTTGTTCTCGGAGTAGAAGGTTCCGCAAAACCATTGATAGCGATAGTGCTACCGCCATCGGTGTAATCGATATCGATCTTGCGGCGGGATCCATCCAACTCATCCGCATCCTTTTTAGTTTTGAATTTAAAGTTTGGGGCTAACACCTGCTCCATCAACAGGGAGCACGCTATCGCCTTAAGCATATTGTTTACAGCGTTTGTTACGCGATCTTCACTGGTATCTGGCTCAGCAATTAAGTTAGTGAACTGTGCGTGTGACTTGCCAGGCGCGTCTCGGGTAGCACGGCCAATGATCTGAATAATTTCAGTAAGAGAGCCTCGGTAACCGACCGTTAAGGCGTGCTCACACCAGATCCAGTCGAACCCCTCTTTAGCCATTCCAAGGGCGATGATGATGTCTACGTCATCCTTATTCTTGATATCCCGAAGCGATGCCATGACAAGCTCTCTGTCAGAACTATCGTCGACCAAATCGGCCACTTTAACGATGTTTCCTTGCTTAGTTTTAACTGTATAAAAGCCCGTTTTCTGGTCCTTTTCTATTACTTCGCCAATGTGGTCAAGGATTCGGTCAGTTTCATCATATTTGTCAGCGGTTGAGGCGGCTGAGTTGACGTTAGGAATATGAATGATTGTCTTAAGTTTTGAATCAAGAATCTCTTCAATAGCATCAATATATCTGCCACGATAGAAGTGATAACCAATTCCTAGCGTTTTGAGATTCTTATAACCATTGAGCTGCTCATAATATGTGTAGGTCACCTTGGTGAACTTAGCTTCATCCTCTGGACTCAATACAGGCGTGGTGTCACCACGGAAATATGACCCGGTCATAGCTAAGATATGCGAATTGCCCTCAAGCATCAAGGCGCGCACTACTTCTCCTAGTCGATTATTTTCGTCAGCTGACACATGGTGAAATTCATCTATGGCAACGAGAGTATTAGCGAATGCTTTAGCGCCTAACTCGTCAAATGCAAAACGAAAAGTAGCGTGTGTGCAAATTAGGATGCTATCGCTGGAGTTCATAAAATCAGAAAACGCTTGAGTTTTTCGAACTCCTCCAGCATCAGTTAGATTCCATTTGGGGTTAACCTCCCAATCCGCGAAGAATCCGCCCGCTGTAAGTTTTGTGGATTTAAACGATGCGCCAATGGATCGCTCTGGCACCGCCACTATTACTTTATTAATGCCTTGATTCGCTAACTTATCTAAGGCTATATACATCAAAGCCATTGATTTACCCGAAGCAGGAGGAGCTTTAATCAAAAGATATTGTGAATTTCTAGAGTCAAAAGCTCTGGACTGCATCGCCCGCATTCCAAGGCTATTGGTTAACTGGCTTTTACCAGTCTGCGCGTACTCTACTGTTACAAAATCAGTCATCATTCATCTCCTAAGTCAAACAAGCTTACTTGCTTAACCTTTTCTTTTGGTTTTTCATCTTTAAGCATTCTTGAGTAAAGTTTAAAAAGGTGCTCTAACCGCTCTTCATCATTATTAAAACCCCTGCCTATATAAATAGATTCAAATGCGTCATCTAACTCTAAGTGAGCATCTAGCAGATCAGTTGGCATTGTTTCTGGGTTATATAGCCAGGCAATGGTTTTGCCAAAGTGACTTTCGCGGACTCGCAATATTTTCAAGGCAAATTGTTCCAGCATCAATTGCTGCTCAGAAGACAAATCAGGCAATGGAAAGGTGTTGTACACCAACGTATTCGAGTACCTATAGTCAGTTTTTAATCTACCGCCCACGGCAGCTGTCCAAATAGCATGCAGTTTTGAAGATATAACTGAGAATAGATAAAGCGGAGCATCATAAATTCCAAAGGCTGAATTACTCATTACTACTGAGCTATCCAGTACACCCGCAGAGATGTACATGCGATCCTCAGATGACACTCCAGGCACAATAATTGAGTGGTCCTTGGCGCAATACATCTCTCTAAATTGGTATGGCTTTTCAGCTAGCGATTTTGTTCCCGCATCTATGCTATCCATTCGCATTTGGTAAGTAGCATCAATCCGTTTTGCAATTGGTGCGATAGATTTCGCAAACTCATAATCTTGATCTTCTATCCAAAGGCAATATCGTTCATGACCCCTAATAAATTCTTGTGAGCCAGACAATTGCTTAAATAGTCTCTCGCTATCTGGATAGACATTAATAATCTCACGCCTTTCATCGGGCGTTAAGATCAAGTTTCCACCATCGGCAGGCATATTGCCAAAACGCATGATTGGTAGCTTGGATTTTGCATTGCTAATACCATTGACAATAAGATTATCGCCGTCCGTAAGGTATGGGCTAATGTTCTCGACCACTCTTGATGTAGCGCCAGAATAGAGCGTTTTTTTACCTTTTTGAGACTCTCTCAATCCTATAACAACGCAAATAACACCCGCATTTTTGGCTGCATTGTTTTTCCATTTAAATGATTTATGGGCAAAAAATATTTCTACATCTTGTGAATAGATGTGTGGCCATAAAAGGCCGACTTGCTCGCCTTGAGAGATTGAGTTTGTAGTAACAAAAGCGCATTTAGCGTGGGTCGCTTTGCAGTATTCAGCGCCTTTTAAAATCCAGCAGGAAACATAGTCCAGCTTTTTAAATTTCGCCGTAACAGGAGAGAACACTCTAATAATATCTTCTTTTTGCTCTTTAGTTTGCTGTGCCCGACCGAGGTAAGGCGGGTTTCCAGCCAAAAATGTTTCATAACCCTCTTTATTTGGACAGACCGCCAACCAATCCATTTGGCAGGCATTTCCATGTGCGATTTGGCCACTCTCCCGCAAGGGCAATGAAGGTGGCGCCGTACCAAACTCAGCCTTAAAGAGCTCATTCATCTGGTACTCAGCAATCCATAGCGACAGCTTTGCAGTTTCAGTTGCAAAGTCGGCTAGCTCGATCCCGAAGAACTGGGAAAGTCTAATTCCTGTCATTTGCAGTGCAGCTTGGGTAGACACCTTTTTAAGCCGCTCAAAGATTCGGGACTCTAATTTTCTAAGCTCCTTATATGCAATGATCAAAAAGTTTCCAGAACCGCAGGCTGGATCAAAAACGCGAATCTTATAAATACGCTCCAGCAGCTTTCTTAACTTTGACTCGTTTGAATAGGCGCTTACAAAATCTTCCTCTAAAGAGATAAGGAAAAGAGGTTGCAGAACCTTCATGATGTTCGGTACTGAGGTGTAATGCATTCCCATATCACCGCGCATCTCAGGCTCAACAACTGCTTGAATCATAGAGCCGAAAATATCAGGGTTAATCTCCCTCCAAACCAATGAACCGCACTCCTTTAAGAGCCTTCTAGCTCTCGGAGAAAACTTTGGTATATTTGATTTGGTGGAAAAAAGCCCTCCGTTGACATACGGAAATCGGTTTGCAAACTCTGGAATATTCGATCTCTTATTATCAGGAATATTCATGACATCGAAAATTAGATCGATGGTTTTAGCTGTATCTGAGCCATCTTCCTTTGTCAGAGTCAGAAGAGTGCTTGTAAATAAAGCTGGCTCAAAAATCGAAGTATCTTCTGCAAAAAAACAAAAGAGCATCCTAGTCATGAATATATTTAATTCATGGGTATGGGTTGCCGATGTCCATTCTGGATTAGCTTCCAGTATTGCGTCATAGAGCTTGGCTAGTCTTGCCGTAGCTTTTATGTCAGCCGGATTTTCCGCCACTCCCTCATAACGCTCAATACCAGCTAAGGGTAGAAAAAAATCAAAACTATTGTTTAGTAAATCAAACCTGGCATCATAGGTCACTTCAGTCTTTAGATCTCTTGCGAAAAATTCTATGCCATCGGTGGCGAAAAGAAATCTCGGTACATGCTTTTTAGTCAACGGGTCAAGCAGCATCTTTTCTACTTCTGATGCAGACTGACCTTTGTTTGCCGTCCTATAAAAGAACTTCTTTTTCCAAAGAACATCGCCCTTTGCTGATGCTTCATTTGATGAACCTTGCTTTAATTTTGTAATAGTAGCTTTTGGAACATCATATAAAGCAAAGAAATCAAAAAGGAATGAGTCCTTATTAAATGGCTTATCAGCCAATTCCTTTAGGCCAGACTCAATATCGGCAATATTCATGTTTGAATTCGTTTTTTATAAGTTATTGATTTTATAGGCTTCTAGATTAAAAACGCGAAAATTGGCTAATCACCTCAGTTATATGAGTAATTTTGTATGGGAATAGGATTGCGAATGAGCCGCCATGAGCCTAGACTGTTACTTTTCTTGCCATTCATATCTAATGAAATACCTAGCCACCCTACTATTACTTCTTTCGCCTATCGTCCATGCCCAAGCCATCTACGATGCCAATGGGGCTTACAAAGGCTACCAGCAGACATCACCGAGTGGAGTGACAACTACATATACGCCGCAGGGACAGAGTGTTGGCTCCTCTCAGGTGGATAACGGACAAACTAACTACTACTCCCCCGCTGGTTCATACCAAGGCACCGCAACTGCCGCTCCGGCCCCCGCTATGCCAAATACCACAATCAATACTCCCCGCCAGGCCCCGCAAGCACCTGTTATGAAGGGCTGGTAATGAGTGGTCCAACCCACACCATTCGCGTCTACTCTTCGAAACGAATCAACCTAAAAACTGGCCAAGAAGAGCATTCGCTTTATTACAGAACTCTTACGAACATTGAGGCTATGGGTGCGACAGTGATCAACAATTGGTTTGGAGTGCAAGAATCAGTCCTGGACGCAGAGGGCAAGATCCTTGCGACAACACTACATAAAATGATGAATCCCCCTTCCGGAATAATTAAGACGGGGAAACCTACAGTCGACACTCTTAAAGCCCTGGGCGAAGTTATCCCAGCCTCAGAACTAGGCAAGCAGGCTGAACAAAAAGCAATTTCTGAGCTTGAGTTCGCAAAAGCAGTAGAAGAGCAACAAAGAGAAAACAGGGGGAGAGTGCAAGCAATCCCAGTCGAAAAAACCGTGCGGCAACGATTTAAATTTTAGAAGTAAAAGCCTTAGTAGCTCGCTCCATACAGCTTGAAAGAGATTCAAGCCTCTTGTACGAGAGTTTTGTTGGTATTACTCTCTTCTTGCGGGCATCGCCCTGAGCAATCAGATTTATGTATCCCAGTGAGCGAAGATTTGTTACTCGCTTATGAAGAGTCGCTTGAGAGCCCAAGACTTTTAGATTAATCAGATCCCCGACAAGAATAGATCTACCAGCCTGATCATCGATCATGATGCTATTTAGAAGTAAGGCCTCAATAGAGTCCAACTTGCGGATGCTACTTTTAGTATTTAATACATCAACTAACTTGAGAAACCGAATATAAGAATTAGGTTTTGTCATGCGTTAATGCTACTCCTATCAGGCTCTGTGTCGTGATTATTCTTATAATCACGACAGCATTTGATGGCATTTTCTTCATTCTACTAACGCCATGAACTTCTTAAGCACCAAAATTCGCCCATTCAACTCATGAGCTTAATTTTTAAACCATCAGTACATCATAGAACCTTTTAATCTCGGGCTCACAGTGGACATCGCTAATTTTGATCGGGCGCTTCAATCTGATACCCGCTAATGTTCGACACCTACTTAATGCTACGTATGCCTGTCCAGAGGCAAATGTCCCACCAGCTAAATCTATATTTACTTCACTCATGGATTTACCTTGGCTCTTATGAATAGTTATAGCCCATGCCAGCATCAAAGGAATCTGTTGATAGCCCCCGACTACTAATGAAGTAATTTTTCCAGTTGCGAGATCTATTTCATATTTATAGGCTTCCCATGCATGGCTGGCGACATCAAATATGGTCGAGGTAGATTCACCCTGAATCTCAATACGGACAGTGTTACCAATAAATTCCTTTACCGTCCCAATCGTTCCGTTTACCCATCGTTTTGGTGTCATTTGGTCATTAGCCGTAAACATGACATGAGCTCCTATTTTTAGGATTAGATTGACTGGTGAAGGTAAGTTGCGATCGTCTAAATTAAACGTACCTTCTAATACCCCTAAAAACTCTATGGAGCCCCCATCAACAGCGTCTAACGCTGCCTCGTTTATAGAATCAGCCCTCTTATTAGTCGTTGTAAGCGTTATTGCATAGGGTCTCTCATCCCCCTCTTTTGGATAGCATTCCCTATTTAAGATTTCTATCGCCTCTTCAATATCCTCATTAACTCGAATCTGATTAAGGATATCCGTGAATTGCTTGTCCTTTTGACGAAATATTTTTTTTAGCTCAATCATCGTCATTTTCTTGCCACTCAAAGCCATTGCATTGAAAAAGAAGGCTTCGTCATAGCCTCTATCCTTGAGCAATTCCATATCGCTATCAGTAACTACTGGTGGCAATTGAAAGAGATCCCCAACAAACATAACCTGAATTCCACCAAAAGGCTTTCCCTGTTTGGGTCCATTGGCACGAAGGAATAAATCTATAGCATCTATGATGTCAGCTCTCACCATGGATATCTCATCAATGATTAATAAGCGAATACCTTCATACATGCGCTTATCCTTAACGATTTTAATATCTTCTTTTGGAAATATAATTCTCGGAGGCAGGTGAAAGAAGGAGTGGATTGTGACCCCCTTGACTTGTAAAGCTGCAACGCCTGTTGGGGCAACCACTACTACATTGCCAGATACCTTATCTCTTAGGTATCCTATTAGCGTAGTTTTCCCTGTTCCCGCCTTTCCGCTGATGAAAATTAAAGGATCGTTAGCATCTATAGCACTAATGACCGCTTGATAATCTGGTGTGATTTCAATTTCTTCGTTATCTTGAAAGGAAGAGAGCTTGCCGATAGATTGCACCGCCTTATTTTCGATAGTGGCTCTCATTAAACGATGCAGTAACGGTTATCTTCAGCAATTATCCGGAAATAATTGCCGCTTGATGAGAAGTGCTCACCCATCACTTTTTCAGCATATGCTTTGTAGTCAAAGCTAAGTCTGAGGTCTTCTGGCATCTGAAAGTCAAATGCCTCTTCAATAATTTGACTCGCAAAGTCTTCATCAGAAGAAAAGTGACCACAATAGGCATTAACAACCTCATTCATTGGGCGAACTCCTATTTTTTCAAAATACCGCTCTATCAGAGAATTCTCAAAATCTGGGTATCTAACTCTACCCACCATAAACCTTCCCCATGCCCACATATTGAATGTATCAAGGTATGGGTTGTGAAAAAACTGCGCGACACCGGCCGCATTGGAGCAGCGGATTTCGCTCGCCGTAGCATCAGGAAACTTTGCCGCCATCAAGGCCTCTACTACCTTCTGATCCCTTACTTCGTTCAGATTGACCCATAAACCAACTGTTGGGGTAAGTTCATTGTAGAAAAACGCCTGGTTATCGTTGGGGTGCTGCAAGGGTTTGTTATTTTGATTCATTAAGTTACTTCCTTTTTTTAGTTTTTATCGGGTATGTCTCAGCCAACCTTAAGCGGGTAAAAATCCTGTTCGTCATCCAAATACGTATTTATATGCTGCGTTCATCTCCCATCTCCTCTTGAGTTCTTATGCCTTAAGTATGCCTAGGAACCAGAATTTCTATATGAAAGAAACAGCTACTAAAGTGTCCTTATTCGTCATATTAGAATTGGACTTAACCCCTTATAATTTCTGCCGGCAGATATTTTTAGAGGTTTTCGGGAGCCGAAAAGATTGCCGGCCAAGGCAATCTGCGCATCACCCCATACCCTAGGATGGGAGGCTGCCCACAGCCGATGTGATGATTTGGGGCGGAGCCGTCGCTTGACCAGTCAAGCTAAATAGGTAATTCAAGCAACGTACAGATCACCTCAAGGTGAGATGCGTTGCATCCCAGAGAATGCAGGCTCAATTTATTGAGAATGAATTAGGCTGGGTGATATTACGTATTTAGCTTGACTTTCAAGCGACCCGAAAACCTCCGCAGGAGGTGCGCAACGCAGTGAAGATGACGTAAGGACCATCCAGGTCCAAATCGACCTACAACCCATATGCAATATGGGCGTGTTCAACGTCGCCAGAGGGGATGGAGGTGATGCTAGTCATGAGTTTTGCTAATTGCACATTTTTATATCTAAATAGACATCTAAGTGCGGCTACTAATATGCGCAGATAGATATCGACTTAGTGACCGCTACTAGTAATGGACTATAAATTTATATCCATTAAAGGTCATTTATTCATTGCCCTAACTAAATTTAGGGCCTCGAGAAGTTCGGTAGCTAATGGCTTATGGCCATCCAAATCAAATTTTCCTAAAATCTGTCCCACCTTTATCAGCCTAAGATGATCCTTTAAAAGGCCTTTATTTTTATCCTCGACCTGAATGTTGTCAGCCAATACCTTTGCCAACTTTGTATCTGCGCTTGATGTGTCTCGCGCCATCTTCTTAACCCGTTCTATTTCCCATTTTTTATCAAGCTCGATCTTATATTCATGCTTATCTTTGAGGTCTTTTAAGTCTATTTTCGCCAAACGAACCGGCTCCATTCCCGCTTGAATATTTATCTTTAATTCTTGATTGAGGGCTTCCAGCATAGAGTGCTCTTTTTTTATCGTATCTAATTTCTTCAGTTTTTTTATAAAGACCGCGCAATAGACTAAGAGTAATGACTCTAAGAGAATTAATATCCTAGCCAGCGTATAACGCAAATTACTATCCGATATCTCTTGCGCGTTATCAGCATCCTTCTCTATTAGCTTTTGTTCCAAACCCCTTAATTTAAGTGCCAAGAGGTACTTCTCGGTCTGCTCATTTGATAGGCTTGCTTTTAGGAAAGCTGTACTTACCCCTAAATTAACCTTAACTTCTTCAGCGCTAGCGTTATATCCAGTCATAATTAATAGCATGAGGATTAATGGTGAATATTTCATTTATGCCTTCTTTGCCGCTGGACGTAGTAATGCAAGGAAGTCGTCTTTGCATACAGTTAAAAATCTTCCCGCAATCTCTTTGGGAACTTTACGAGTAATCGGGAGCTCTTCCCAGTAACCACCACTGTTTTTTCGGTGCTCTGTGATAGGTGCACCAACAGCCATTGCTTCCTTGTATTCCTTTTCGATCGCAGGCTTATTTGTATATAGCAATACAGTATCAATTCGCTCATCTTCATTTATGGTCGTCAAACAGTCAACCACCCGAGAGGTGAAGGTACTAGCAGCTCTACCCGTTTTTTTTGATTGTTCAAATTCAACTCCATAACGCTCCGCACGCTCTCCTGGAATTCCTGTATCAACTAACCATGTCATGTCATGCTTTTTCAAGCCGATTTGATTTCTTTGTCCACCACGTGTCTCTGGCTCAAAGTCAACAATTCTGCCTTGCTCAAGCTCAATGAGCGTTAGCACTTGCAGCACGATATCGTGGTACAGGCAGTTTTGATTTAGAGCAGATGGATCTTTGGCGTAGCGGTAGGGGTAGACTTTTTCAGAGTGCCTCTCTATGAAATCCAATCCCGCAAGGGTCAAAGTTACAATTTTCTTTGGCAATCCATCGTACCCACCTGTTTTGGCGTTCTGCACTCTTAAGAGTCCACGATCAATCAATTTTTGAACTTTGCCATATTGATTTGATCCACCAACTCGCTCCAAAATCGGAATCGTTGATTTCTCACACTTATAAACCCAAGCCATAATTTTCACGACTCGAATATCACCTACCTGGCGTGGCGAGAGCTCTCCTAAGGCCAGCGCCCTCGCTTTCTGCATTCTCCCTTTAAACTCCTCTTTTACCTGTTCATCATGCCGATCAAGCTTTTTTCTGAATATCGCTGGAATTGATTCGCTCATACTATGCCCCTAATATTAAATTTCCAGGGGTCAAACGACCCCTGAATTGCCTTTGGCACAAACCTATATGCAAGCTTGGGCGGTGTGAGACGAAACTTTTCTCTCAATAGACATAACTGTGGCAATTGATTTTGGATACCGGTTATCACGCTGCCATTTCCAGATCGTGCTGTAGTCCACATCGATAATTGCCCCCAGTTTTCGCTCTCTACTCGGGCTCGTGATGCTAAGGCGCCGATACCAGTCCGCCAAAATGAAGCGCATATCACGCGAAATGTAGCGCTTGAGTTCAATATTGAGCCTTGACTCTATTTTCAGCACATGGGCATATAGATCTGTAATGTGATCAACGGAAATATTGCGACCAGAGTCTAAATACTTCTTACTCGTACCTTTAACATTGCCCTGCAAATACTGCTGGAGTGCATTTTTGCTGATAATGAATTTTTGATCGGCTAACAAATCCGTCAAATCTTGGGAACTGAGTCTATATTTTTGCCTCAGCTCCCGTAGTTTCTGAATGCGCGGATCACTGAGCATTAAACCGTTGACCGCTTTACTTCCTTTACTGCTCGTGATGCTCGCTAGCTTTGATTTAGAGTTTGCTCTGATCAGTGGAATGATTTTCTGTTGCGACATATAGACTCCTGTATTGACTCGTATATATATGTACGCCTGGGCGATAACATCATCACGCTGTTACAGACTTATCCATTGCAAGATGAAAGTGAACGCGTATGACTTAGGTCTCACGGAGATCTCTGTAGATCGCACCTAATAGCGACCCGCACTATCACTGAACTCGTAAATAGCGCAGAAAAGATCCCTCGCTACACTTTCGCGTAGGATCTCGCGGTCATTTTCATCAAAGTCGCGAGTATTGCTTTGCTTTTCTTCGCTTTTCTTGCCATGGGAAGTCGGTTAAAGGCAAAAAAGGCTGCTGCTCTATGCAAACGCCGACGATTGGGGGTGTCCCCTCTACTTATTACAATAATTGCTACGGGCATTAGAGCCAATATCTATATAGCTTCTAGGATTTTTGATTTGTAGCAAAAGTTGTAATGCTATCAACCGACTAACAACCACTTCTTAACTTATGTCTATTTGTGCGACGTAATCGATCGCTATTGATGAAGTGTGTTTATCAAATTATCAAAATCAATACTCGTGAGATTTAGCCAAAGCTCACTGCACAAGATTATTGCCGCTTAAGAATTGATCGACCTTACAACTTATTTGCTAAACATTAGAGGAAAGTGATCGAGAGCTCTAATTATTCTCGATATGTGAAGTTTTCGACGCTTATTCGTTAGATCAAAATTTTCTAGAACCCTGAAAATGGTCTATATGAACAATAAAAGCCAATCACCTAGTTTTAATTACTCGCAAATAGTAAATTCGATATCCCCTAAATTCGGCATAGAAATAGCTGAAGGTCAGAATATTGCCTGGCTGTTGCTAAATGATGCTCCTGACGGCTTCATATTTACAAATAAGACGTTTTCCACAAAATTTCGCTCTAAAGTAATCTCGCTTGTTAAAAGTTGCTCACTTGGACGCTCAGGACGCGGCTGCGTTAGCAGCCTTTCGGATGGTCATTCAGATTTACCGTCACAAGATATTGACTCCGCGGCCATATTTCAGGAAAAGGAGCTGCTTGAGATAAACATCGCAACTCAAAACGACAGAACCAAGTACCTCATTGAGCTTCTCGAAGGCAAGTCCTGTGGGAGGGAAATTTTAGAAGAGTCCGGCTATAAGTCGCTTTCAGGATTAAATCGAAGATTAAAGAGGGAGGCTGACATAGCAGCCAACAATACCGGCGACCAAGGGGAGTTATTTTGACCAATAATAATTATTCCTTTATTGACCGAGGGCTTTTATGGGACTTCGATGAAGTCCATCAGGTCCACCCCTTTACAGAAGGCTCGAGTCACCTTGGGCGCAAGAAAGATATGAATTTTTCCGGCACCCATGGCACTTATTGTGGGAAACGGTTATCCGGAAACCATTTGATGGTTTATTTAGCGTTGTCAGCTATTCAGTCTAACTTTCGATCACCCCTTCATGATGATGCCGTCATTCGGGTTCATATGCGTCAACTGATAGCTGAGATTGGATGGAATGGTAGTTTTACCAAAAACTCCAACAAGGCTCGCCCTTTATTGCATGATCTATTCAGCATCCAATACTTCAAAAATCTAGACGGGATAACATCCCACGGTTCAGATAGACTGCTTCCTATATTAGATATATCCAACGATATCCTAACCTTTAGATTGGGTACTTTTGCTCAAAGCATATTTATGAGTGACTGTATTAACGGGCACTATACAGAGATGAAAAGAGCTGAAGCGCGATACTTTTCAGGAAACCCGGAAGCCTTTCTTTTTCTTTCTCATCTTTCTGCCAGAGTCATTCTGGGGCAGTCAAAATATGAACCTATATTTACAATGGAGACACTTATTGGATATGTATTCGGAAATGATTTCCCCAAAAAATCCCACAATTTTAGAAATCATAGCGTTTCAATTGAACGTTACATAGAAGAGTTAAACAATTTAATTGATGCGAATTACCATCGAGCCTGGCGTATTCGGTTATTGCGCATTAACAAATTTGGTCAAAAGGTATTTCACGTTTGTAGAACAGTTTCTAGCTCTGAATACTTAAAGAAAATGGGCACCATGCTTCGTTCAGCCCATCCCCACAACCAGCCAGGTTTTGGAGCGCCGTTATGAAGCGTAAATTGTCTGACATCACTAAAGAAGAAATTGAAAGGAATTCCCAAGTTAATTTGTCAGTGACAGATATGAATTTGTACAGAAAGGTAATGCAGCCTATAAACGG
>Ga0209697_10005579_pt1 | contig 15603 bp, 16 predicted proteins | sample AliMusrvi5mmetaG_FD_184115 | JGI IMG/M metagenome (GOLD analysis project Ga0209697, IMG submission 184115) | Freshwater lake bacterial and archeal communities from Alinen Mustajarvi, Finland, to study Microbial Dark Matter (Phase II) - Alinen... | ecosystem: Environmental > Aquatic > Freshwater...
GCCAGTAATAGTGGTGATCGTTCCAGCAGTAGCCCTGGACGGTCCGAGGGACGAGATACTCGAACCTCGCGCAGTTGCTCTGGCTCGTGCAGCCGGCCTGCTGCCAAGTGTTGTCCCAGAAAGGCCCCTGATCTTGGCTCGTGATACAACCCGTCCCCGACCCCGTGGTCCCAGAACCCGTCCCAGATCCCGAAACGACCGAACCCGTCGGCGTCCCGGTGATAATACCAGTGCCAGAGCCGCTCCCCGAACCCGAACCGCCGCCTGTCCCAGGATTAAACCCGATCCCCCGGAAAGCCCCCGGTGCGAGCGCCGACTCGTAAATGCCTCCCAAAGAAGAAGGCCCGAGGTCGTTGTAGCCGTTGATGGCCGGGTTAACCCCCGGGGTTTCAGGCTCGCAGGCGGCCAGCCCATTGGCCGGAGAGGCCGTGGTCTTGGTCAGATCCGTCATGTTCTGATATTCATAGCCCCAAGGAGATTTGGGCAGAGTCCCATTCGGGAGGTAAGGGTAGAGGGCGGTGACACTGGCGATCGCCACGCCAGGGTTAGCGCGGGCAAACTGCGCCTTTGCCGACTCGATCAAGCGCAGGTTCTCGGTCTCGCTGAGCGCCTTGGCGCGGACCCTGGCCCGCATGAACTCGGGGATCCCCATAGCGGAGATGATGCCGAGGATCGCGACAACAACCAGAACCTCGTAAAGAGTGAACGCAAAAGAGCCCTTACGGGCGGAAAAAGTATGCATACCCCGGTTATGGTTCCAAACCGACCAAATAGTTCGGTTTTTTTTACTTTTTTTAACGGTTTTGGGGAGAGGGGAGTCATTGCCCTACCCTCTCCCCACCCCTCTCCCACGGCTAGTTCGGGGGGATGGCACAGGTTGTTCGCAGGTTTGAAACCGCAGTTTTGAGATGCGCGGTAGAGATGTGGCCATAGACGCGCAAAACCAAAACACCACCGTCGCTATGCCCCAAAAGAGCCGCAGTCTCCTGCACCGTCAGCCCCGCCATCAGGCAGCGCGAAGCGAAGTAATGTCGGAAGCTGTGAAACGTTGTGAGATCAAGGTCAAGGCCCTTGGCGAACCGCTTGGTCCGCCGGTCAAGAACCTCGAGCTCCCTGCTCCCGAGTGCCCATGGGCGGACTTGGCCAGCTCGTCCCCGCAGCAGCTCAAGCGCTTCCGGGGACACCGGCAGCACCTTTTCCTTCCCGCCCTTTTGCCGGACAACAAGCGTCGAGGCACCGAAGTCCACATCACGCCAGGTCAGCCCACATGCTCCACTCCGCCTCAGTCCCGTAGCCGCCAAAAACCGCAGAAAAGCCCCGCCAACCGGATCTTCCGACGAAACCATCTTCAAAAACTCATCGACCTGGGCGGGCTCCGGAACCCGGATCCGCCTCGGATTAACCCGGACCTTCGGGATTTTACGCAGCTCGGCCAAAGCTGGGGTCGGCAACAAACCCCGCTCGACCGCCCACGGCACAAACCGCCGCAGATACCACCGCAGGTGATTCGCCGCCGACCCCAGCTCTCGGCCGAACCGCAAAACCCCGCTCTGCCGGTAACCATGCCAGATCGCCACCGGAGAAAACCCAACCCAACCCGAAGTAGCGAAGGTCTCAACTGCCTTTTTGCCCGAGGCCGCCATCTCCCGCGCCCCTGCAGACAAGAGCACCAACCCGCGGTCGTGTTCGGCCAAGGCAACCGCCAGCGACTCGACAGGCGCGGCCGAAGGGGAACTTTCAACAACAGCCCCCGGCAAGGCCTGCGCAGCAGGCCGCGCAGCTGATCCTGTCCCGTCCCTTCGGGTTGCCATAATCCCCTGGACCCCCAAATCCCTGAGCTTTCCCCGCGCAACCGCGAGCTCCTTCGTCCCAAACGAACGAACCACAAGCTTCCCCCCGCGCCGCGCCACAAAATAGTATGTTCCGTTCCTGTGCCTCGAAATGTTCCGCTCGATCGCCTTCATATCTGCTTTTTCCCCCCTTTTTTGGGCGAGGGAAGGGGAAAAAGTATCAAAAGCATGGGTGCTTTTGATACTCGCAGCCAAAAAGGGCCGTCGGATCTACCTCATAACCCCCTGGCTATGAGTGGTGCAACCGCCGCGACTCGAACGCGGAACCTTCTGATCCGTAGTCAGATGCTCTATCCAATTGAGCTACGATTGCATTCGTTGAGAATCATAAATCTTATGCGATGAAAATCGCAAGTCAAGCTGGTTTTGCCTCGCAAAAAGTGAAATCGGATTGCCTCGCGTTAATAAACAAGGTCCATGCCCGCCCATTCTTTTCGTGCAAAGTGTCTTTCTTCATTGAGACACCGCAGCCTTCGGCTTCAGCGGATCGCCATCCACCGGATGCGGGACGCCGCCGAACTTCGGATAGACGAATCGCGCGGTGATCGAATTCGAGCGGGTCAGCCCTCTCGCCACGGAGATTTCCTTTTTTTGAAGAAACCCCAAGGAGGCTGCCAGCAGGCCGCTCGCGAGCCCGCGGTTCCGGTATTCATGCAGGATGCAGGGCCCGCTGGAAAGGTGGCTTTCGGCATCGGGACTGGTATCCAGCACCGAGGCCCCGATGACGCGGGAACCGTGCGCGAGGACCATGCAGGATGGTTCCGGCAGCGAAAATGCCGCATCGAGATTGAGCGAGATCTTCTCGGCCAAGGCCCGGCTGACATCGCCCCAGACCGAGTCCATCGAGAACGCGCTTCGGATGGCCTTGGAAATCCCTTCCTGCTCGGATTTCTCGGCCAGACGGATGGTGAAAGGCTCGAAGGAAACCTCGTTTTTCGGAAGACCGCCCGTCTTCCATTCGAAACACAGCCAGGTGAACATGGTGGCAGGAATGCGCGACGCAGAATGCGGGGAGGACGCGATCAGGAGACCCCCTGGTCATCGCGGCTCACCCACCAGACGCATCCGAGGAGCGCGGCAGAGAGCACGGTGAAAGCAGAAAATGTAAGCATAGGCAGCGGCGGGGGAATCCCAACTTTTTCGCGCGGAGTCAACAACAATCCGCACATCCTGCGAAATTCAGGCGAGCTCGATTTGGAAAAAATCGCGAAAAACCTTCCGGTAAACGTCGCGTTTGACCGGCGGAACCCATTTGATGCGGAACGTTTCAGGTTTGATCCACCGGGAGCGCCGGAACTCTTTGTTGTCCACAACGATTTCGGGACTGCCGAGCCATTCCGCCAAAAAATAGATTTGTTCCTGTCCCATGCAGCCCTCCTTGCGGAAGCCGGAGCGGAAGACATACCGGTAGGGTCCGTGGTGGAGGATGACGCGGTAGGAATCCGGCGGCAGGGAGATCTCCTCGCGCACTTCCCTCTGCAGGGCTTCGATGTCCGACTCATCATCCTTGGCACCGCCCTGGGGAAACTGCCAGGAGTCTTTAAAATCGGTGCGCTCGCAGACAAGGATTTCTCCTCCCGGCCGGGTGAGGATGAGGGCGACGTTGCGGCGGAATTTCATGGGCTTGGAGATCAAAGGGCCGGCTGCTGCTGCGTCAGGCAATGGAGGGCACCGAGCCCCCAGATCAGCTCCCGGCAGTCGATGCCCACGATTTTGCGTTTCGGGAAAGCCTCGCGGAGAACCGACTCCGCCCAAGCATCGTTGCTTTCGCCGTAGAGCGGGAGCAAGACGATTTCGTTCGCGATGTAAAAATTGGCGTAGCTTGCGGGAAGGCGGATCCCTTCGCGCACGATCCGCCGGGGCATGGGCAAGTTGAGCACGTGGAGCGGTTCGCCGTCCGGAAGACGCATCTCCCGCAGGCGTTCGAGATTTCTGCGGAGAGGTTCGAAGTTGGGGTCGTTTTCATCCTCCTCCGTCACGGCCACGACCACGGCCTTGGAGACAAACCGGGCTATGTCGTCGACGTGCCCGTCGGTATCATCGCCCTCGATGCCGTCGCCGAGCCAGAGGACGTGACGGGCACCGATCGTCTCCTGGAGCTTTTTTTCGATCTGGTGGCGGTTGAGTTTCGGGTTGCGGTTGGGGTTGAGCAGGCAGCTTTCGGTGGTCAGCACGGTGCCGGCACCGTTGACGTCGATGGAGCCGCCCTCGAGGACGAACCCGCTGTGGTCGAGCAGCGGAAGGCCAAGCTTCTTGGCAACCTTTTGCGGGACTTCATCGTCGTCCTCGAACGGTGAGAGCTTCCATCCCCAGGCGTTGAACTCGAAGTCGAGGACCGCGAGCCGGGGGGCGGTTTTCCGGCGCACGAATATCGGGCCGTGGTCCCGGCACCAAGGCTCGTTGGTCGGGATGTGGAAATATTCCACGCGCTCCGCGGGCACTCCGCCCAAGAGGTTTCGGACGGATTTTTCCTGCGCCGAATCCGCGACGTTGATTCTTACCGTTTCCGATTCCGCGAGCGCCACGACCATCTGGATGAAAGTCGGGACGACGCGGTCGTAAGAACCGGGAAAGCTGTTGCAGCCGGGCTGGGGCCAGGAAATCCACGTGGCTTCATGGGGCTCCCATTCCGCGGGCATCGCGTATCCTTGTGCGCTCTGAGTGGAACTCATCTTACGAGAGCATCCGCGTGGAGGTGAGGGGAAAACAAGCGGAATTTTGCAACATCTCCATCCGGCCGCGATTTCCCTTCCGACCGGACGAAGGTTTTGGTAGGCTTCGAGGGATGAGCAATCACATCTACAAAAAAATCGAGCTTGTCGGTTCTTCCCCGAACAGCATTGAAGAAGCGGTCCAGAACGCGTTGGCGAAAGCGGCCCAGTCGCTCCGGAACCTGCGCTGGTTCGAGGTGGTCGAGACACGCGGGCAAATCGAAAACAACAAGGTCGCCCATTGGCAGGTGACGATCAAAGTCGGCTTCACCCTGGAGGATTGACCCGTGACGCAATCGAAGGGCGGCATTTTCCGCAGCCGGGGATCATTCCTTTTCGGCGGGGTTCTTTCCCTGCTCGTCGGAGTTTTCGCCATCGCCGCCCCGCAACTTTTCTCGGTCGTTCTCACGCAATTGATCGGCGCCCTGTGCCTGGTCAGTGGCGCGATCTCGATCTTCCAGGCGGTGTTTGGCAAAACCCGCCACCACTGTTTTTTCTCGTCGCTTTCCGCGGTCATCCGAATCGCCGCGGGGTCGGCGCTCCTGTTTTTTCCGATCGCCGGCGTGGCCGCACTCACGCTGATCGTCGCCGCCATCTTCCTGACCGAGGGCATCGTGTGCATCGTGACCTCAGTCCGGATGCGCTCGAATCCCGCCTGGGTCTGGCTTCTGCTCAATGGCATTGTGGCGCTGCTGCTCGGAGGCATGATCTACGAGAAGTGGCCGCTCGACTCCGCGGGGATCCTCGGGATTCTTTACGGCATCCAGTCGCTTTTCAGCGGATCGGCGATGCTGATGATGGGTTTCTCGGCCGGGCTTCCCGCAAAGGCCTGAGCCGCGTCACAGCGCGATCGTTTCCCCGATTGCCGGCAGCCGGAGCGTGAGGCCTGCGTCCGTAAAGGTTTTCAGCGCTTCCTCCCTGTTGATCTCGATCGGCGGAAACGTGTCGTAGTGGACACCGATGACGGTGCCGGTCCCGACGAAGCCGGCCGCGCGGACCGCGTCGGAGGCCCCCATGGTAAAGTTGTCACCGATCGGCAGGACGGCGAACCGGATCGCGAATTCCTCCGGGATGAGTTTCATGTCCATGGTGAGCGCCGTGTCCCCGGAGTAGTAGAACGCGCCTTCCGCCAGCTCGACGACATAGCCGCCGGGGTTTCCGCCCGCCGAACCGTCAGGCATCGTGCTCGAGTGGATCGCGCTGGTCATCTTCACGCGGCCGAAGGCGAAGCGTTTCGACCCGCCGTGGTTTATCGGGACAAGATTCGCGAGGCCCTGGCGGCCGAGCCACTCGGACACCTCCCAGTTGGAGACCACCGGCGCGCCGGTCTGATTCGCGAGCGCCACCGCGTCGGCCAGGTGGTCGATATGGCCGTGCGACAGGAGAATCAAGTCCGCGCGGATTTCAGAAATCTCCACGTTTTTGGCCAGCGGGTTCGGGGTGATGAACGGATCGAACAGCAGTTTCTGCCCGCCGCTCTCGACAAGAAAACACGAGTGCCCGAAGTAGGTGAATTTCATAAAACCCACGCAATCACACGCCGCCGGATTTGTCCAATGCTTCGCGAGCCGGGAAGAGCCCTGCCGGGATTACAAGCCGGGAGGTGGCAGGATCGAGCGGTAGGAGGCGATCATTTTGTCGATGAGCGCGTCCCTTTCCGCGTTCACGTTCCGGCGGGCAGGATCGGCATCGTGCCATGCGATGATTTCGCGTGCGCCCAGATAAAACGGGATGCCCGCAACGTAGCCGGGAACGGCGCGTTTGATTTTCGCGTTGTCGAAGAGAACCGAGTGGGCCTTGTCCCCGAGGAGGCTCGCCCCCCAGCGGGCGTCGTGAGCCGCGATGAAATCCGATGGCAGGTGAACGATGCGCGGGCTTGTTCCAGCCGCGTCGGCGAGGATGCCGACGATCTGGTTCCAGGTGAGCGCCTCGTCGGAGGTGATGTGAAACGCGTCGCCGACCGCGCGGGGGTTGCCCAGCAGCCCGACAAAACCTTTCGCGAAATCCCTGTGGTGCGTGAGCACCCAGGTCGTCGTGCCGTCGCCGTGCACGATGATCTCCTTGCCCCGGCGCATCCGGTCGATCGTCGTCCAGCCGCTCTCCTCCGGGATGAGCGTGCGGTCGTAGGTGTGCGAAGGGCGGACAATCGTGATTGGGAAATTTTCCTCGCGGGCGGCGCGGAGGAGGCGGTCCTCGCAGGCAATCTTCGCCCGCGAATACGCCCAGTGCGGGTTGACCAGCGGGGTGGATTCCGTGATGGGGAGGCTGCCGACCGGTTTCTGGTAGGCGGAGGCGGAGCTGATGAAAACGTATTGCGCGGTCTTCCCGCGGAAGTGACCGAGATCGGATTCGACATGTTCGGGCGTGAAGGCGATCCAATTCACCACTGAATCGAAGGCGTGTCCCTTCAGCGCCCGTTCGACCGAGGTGGGATCGCGGATGTCGCCGTTCAAAATGTGCGCCCCCTCCGGCGCGGGCCTCGAGCTTTTGCCGCGGTTCAAAAGAAAAAGCTCATGGCCGAGCTCGACGGCGAGGGCCGAGCAGGCCGAACTGATGATTCCGGTGCCGCCGATGAAGAGGATTTTCATCCGCAATACGGTAGCGGGTGGGACCGCGGTTTAACAGGATTTCCGGCGCTCCGGGTTTTTCTGCTTTCATCGGAATCCCCGTGTCGGGCATGTTGAGGCCTGTTTCCCGTGGCTGACATAAGATATTTTTACGGAGTGCTGACCGCAGTGGTGGAGGTTGCAGGCATCCTGCTGGCGCTCCGGGCGATTCTTATCGCGCGGACGCCGCAGTCCGCGATCGGGTGGGCGATCGCGCTGGTGATCATGCCGTTCATCGCGATCCCGCTCTTTCTGGTTTTCGGCGAGTCGCGGTTTTCGGGCTACACGCGCGCCGGGACCGGAAAATCACCCGCGCTCGACGAGGCGTTGAAAGCGACGGTCCGGCATCTGGACGGCTATCGTGCGGAGGTTCGCGGGCTGTGCGCGGACGGGTCGAAAGTGGCGCGGAACATCAGCCTGCTTCCTCCGACGAGCGGGAACCGGGTCCGCCTGCTCATCGACGGGCAGCAGACGTTCGACGCCATCTTTGAAGCCGTCGGTTCGGCGAGGGAGTCGGTCTGGGTCCAATTCTTCATCATCCATGACGACATCCTTGGGCGCGAACTGGCCGCAAGGCTTCTGGCCGCCGCCGCGCGCGGGGTGGAATGCCTGGTGATGTTCGACCAGGTGGGCTCGAAAAAACTCCCGCCCGAGTGGTGCGCGAAGCTCGTTGAAGGCGGGGTGAAGGTCCAGCCGTTCGTCACGAACCGGCAGTTCGGGAGGCACTTTCAGATGAACTTCCGAAACCACCGCAAGCTGCTTGTTGTCGATGGGGCGGTGGCGTTTGTGGGCGGCCTGAATGCCGGGGACGAATACATGGGCCGGAGCAAAAAGTTCGGCCCCTGGCGGGACACGCACCTGCGGATCGAGGGCCCGTCAGTGGCGGGTTTCCAGATGACATTTCTTGAGGATTGGAACTACGCCACGAAGTCGGTCCCGGATTACCGGCTCCGCTCGGCCTCGGTGGGGGAGACGGTCGTCTTCCCCGTGGCCTCCGGGCCCGCGGAGGACTGGGGTGCCGCGGCGGCGGTTTATCTTTCGGTCATCCAGGACGCCAAGCGCCGGCTCTGGCTGGCCAGCCCGTATTTTGTCCCGGCGAGCCCGCTGCTCTACGCGATCTGCCACGCGGCGCTGCGCGACGTGGACGTGCGGATCATCCTCCCGCAGATGGCCGACCACCTGCTCCCGTGGCTGTCCTCGTTCACCTATTATCCCAAGCTCCAGGCCGCCGGGGTGAAAGTCTGGAGATACCAGCCGGGGTTCATGCACCAGAAGGTGCTGCTGGCCGACGACGACTTTGCGATCGTGGGCTCGATCAACCTCGACTACCGGTCGTTCATGCTCAACTTCGAACTCTCGGCCGCGGTCCAGGACCGGGCGTTCGCCGTCGATGTCGAGCACATGTTCCTTGCCGACTTCGACAAAAGCCGCCCGGAAAACCTGGCGGCATTCGATACCGGCTCCCTCCTTTTCCGCCTGCAATGCCGGGCGGCGGCGCTCATGAGTCCGGAGCAATAGAAGCCGGAGGTATTTGATAACCGACTAGGCGTCCGGCGCTGGTGGCCCCATGGGATTCCAGCTCACGGCTTCGTCTTTTCGAAATTCCCCTCCTCATCCACCTTGGCGACAGCGGCGGCTTCTGCCTCGTTGGCGAGGTCGCGGATTTTGGCGACCTGATCCGGGGTGAGGGCCTGGCCCTGGTTTTCAGTGATGAGGTTGCGGATCCCCCGGATGCGCTCGGTGAGGGTCTTGACGAACTCGGTCTTTTTCAGGCGCGGGTGAAGGGTGGAAAGTCGGTCAAGGAAGTAGTCGATGATGTCCGCGTTGGCGAGGATCTTGGCCTTGTTCGGCGTGTAGGAGGAGGCGGTGCTGTTGGCGCCGAGTTGGAACCCGCGGAGCCATCCGCCGAGGCTGATCATGTGGGCCATTTCCTCGTCGCGGAGTTCGAGCATCGAGGTTTCGACATCCTGCTGGGTGCGCACGAGTTCCTGGCGCATCCCGAGCCAGTCGCCCTTGTCGCTGAATTCGAGGAGGCTCTTGCTGCGTTTGGTAAGGCGTTCGCCGACCCCGAGCGCGCGGGCCTGCCGGATGAGCGCCTTCCCGACATCCTGCACGTCCTTCGGGCGCTCGGCGATGGTGAGCATGAACCCGTCGGCAACGAGCGAGCCAAAGTGCATCGCCGTCTGGAGCCGGTTGTTGAATGTGGCGTCGCGCTTGGCTGAGTCGATCAGTTCGAGGGGGATGGGGCGGAACAATTCGAGCTGTTTGAGGATGGCCTGGATCGAGGGCGTAGTGATCGGGTTGACGCCGAGTTCCTCGCGCATGTAGTCGTCCGAGCTCTGCTTGAGTTCGGTGTCGATTTTATCCGAAGCAAAAAGCCCCGCAGCCGGCAGGAAAACGGCCAGCATGAAAAAAGCAAACCCCCGGTGCATGGGAATCTTATAGCCGATTTCTCGGTCTGCTGTCCAACGAATGCGGAGAAAGAGGGGGATCACCCGGGACATAGACCACAAACCATTTGGGGTCAGTCCTTGCATATTGACAATGTTTGCTGAAAGCGCTCTAGAACATCTATGCCGAGAAAAGAGCGGGTGGAGTATGCGGGGGCGGTTTACCACGTCATGGACAGGGGGGATCGCTCGGAGACGATTTTTCTGGGTGACGGGGACCGGGAGCTGTTTTTGAAGACGCTGGGGCAGGCGTGCGAGCGGACCGGTTGGCACGTGCATTCCTACGTTCTGATGGGGAACCATTATCACCTGCTGCTGGAGACGCCGGAGGCGAACCTTTGCGCGGGGATGCGCTGGATGCAGGGCACCTACACGATCCGGCACAACGCGAGGCACAAGCAGCGGGGGCACCTTTTTCAAGGCCGCTACAAGGCGGTCCTGGTGGACGCGGAGGATGGGACGTATTTTCGGACGGCAAGCGATTACATTCACCTCAATCCGGCGAGGGCTGGGCTGGTTCGAGAGGGGGAAATGCTGGCGGGTTACAGTTGGAGTAGTTTTCCCGAACTGGCGGGCGATCCACGAAAACGCCATGAGTGGCTGTCGGCGGATCGGGTTCTAGGGGGTATTGGCGAACGGGACAACACGCGCGGGCGGCGGGCATATCGGGAGGCTTTGGAGAGGCGCACGGAGGATGAACGGGGAGCCGGGGCCATTGCTGAGGGGACGCTCAAAGCGCTGAGGAGGGGATGGTGCTTCGGAGGCGAGGAGTTCCGCCAAAGGGTGATGGAGATGGTTCCATGTGCGGGAATGAGATCGGGCGGGCAGATTCGGAATTTTCACGATGAGCAGGAGGCGCGCAGGTTGATTCGGGTGGGGTTGAGGGAGTTCGAGATGGGATTGGAGGACTTGGAATCGCTGCAAAAGGGCGACGCGCGAAAGATCGCCATCGCGTCCGCGATCAAAAGGCGAACGATCATGGGCAACGAGTGGATTGCCGGGGAGTTGAAGATGGGGGTGGCGAGCCGGGTGAGCCGGTATTGTTCGGAGGCCGGAGGCCGACCGGAGATCGGAAAGCTTGTCAGGAGGATAGAAATGTCAATAAGCAAGGACTGACCCCTATGGTGGGAATCCGGCGTCACGCTCTGGTTTGGTTGTCTCACGCTCCGCGGCCGGATGTGACCGGGGATGCTTTTGTCGTTGATCGCTGGCATGCGGAAGGGAATCCGTTTGTCGTTTGTCGTCGGCGCGGCGAGAAGGATTCTCTTTCGCTTGGGTTTTGTCTGGCATCTCAAGAGCTGCGCCTGCGCCGCATTGCCGCTTATTCGCAACCGGAGGAGATCCTGCGCGTGGACCGTCCGCCGTCGCTTGGCGAGGTCGCTGCGCTCCAGCCCGACACGTTCGCCCGCCTCTCGGATGCGGCGTCAAAGGAGGGGCTCGATATCCGCGTCTTCGGGAGCTGGATGTGGCAGACGCTCGCCGGCGGGCCTTATGCGAACGCGGCCTCAGATCTCGATGTCCTCATCGATGTGGCTGACGCCGCCGGGGCCAAGCGGGCCGCGAGCTTCCTGCAACGCGAGGGGGTGGAATGCCCGTTCAAACTCGACGGGGAGCTGTCATTTTCCGGTCTCGGCGAAGTCCACTGGCGGGAATATTTCAACGGTGCACCCTCGATCCTCGTAAAATCCATCACTACGGTCCGGATGGTCCGGAGAGAGGAACTGTGGAAATAGAAACGGCGGATCTTTCTCTGGCCGGATCTGCCGTTGCGGCTTTGATACAGGAGCTCGAATCCTATCCGAAGCCCGGTCTTGTGAGCCCGAGAGATTCCGGGGCACACACCGACATGGATCACGCTCTGATGTATCAATCGGCAGAAGCACTATTCCATCCGTTCGCGCGCATTGCTGCAGCCGGCAGGGAGGCTCGTTCATTTGAATCCTCCCTCATTCCGCTCGGTCTTGCGGCGGAGCGAGAAATGCTGTGCGCCACAGGCGGGGTCAACACCCACCGCGGCGCCATCTTTACAATGGGGTTGCTCGTCGCCGCCATGGCACGGGCGGAATCTATCGCGAGGCCAACGACCACGGATGGCATCAGAGCCGTGCTCCTTGAAACATGGGGCGACGCCCTGCAGGCTCATGCCGCATCAGACGGCGTTGACGCGAGCCACGGCGCGATCGTGCGCAGGACCACCGGAGCAGGCGGGGCCAAGGCGGAGGCGGCGCGCGGCTTTCCGGGGATTTTTGAAACCGGCATCCCCGTTTATCGCGAAGCACTGGCCTCGGGCCTCGATCCCAATGCCGCCCGCATCCAGACGCTCTTCGCGCTGATGGAATCGGCGGAGGACAGCAATGTGATCTTTCGCGGAGGGAGCGACGCGGCGGCATTCGTGCGCCGGGCCGCGGCGGAGTTCCTGGCTGCAGGCGGATGCCGTTCCGACGGCTGGTTTGCGCGGGCGGAAGAACTCCACCGGACATTCATCCGGCGCAATCTCTCGCCCGGCGGGTGCGCCGACCTTCTCTCGGGGACGCTTCTTGTCGCAGGGGTTGCTCCTGGGGGCGGTATTCGCTAGACAGTGACGCCATGAACGGCACATCGCCACCGGCCAAGCCGGCGTTTCGCGCGCCGCGGGAGGCATTCCTGCTGGCGGGTGTGGGAGGGAGCATCGACGCGGTCGGAGTCCTATCCCTGGGAGGGTTGTTCGTCGCGCACATGAGCGGAAACTCGGCCGCGTTCGGCGCGGCGTTTGGCCAGGGCGACTGGCATCGGGGTCTGCCTCATCTTTTGGCGATTCCGATTTTCGTTCTCGGGTTGTTTCTGGGTTATTTGTGGATCCTGAAGGCGCGGACATTCCGCCGGTGCGCCGTGCTGCTTGTGACCGAGGCGTTCCTGCTGACGGCGTTCGCCGTGGCGGTCCGTTCCGGCGCCGGGTTCCCGGCGGCGATTCCGGCGCTCCTAGCCATGGGGCTGCAAAACGCGACGCTGCGGGAGCTGGGCAAGTCGTCGTTTCCATCGACTTACGTAACCGGGGTTCTGGACATGCTGGGCAAGTCCATGGCACAGGCGGTCATCGGGCGTGGAGGCCCGGCGTTGGCCGATGCCCGCCGGGCCGGGGCGGTATGGCTTTCGTATGCGACGGGAGCGATCCTCGGAAGCGCGGGGCTGGCCGAGCTTGGCGTTGCGATCATCTTCGTCCCTGTGGTCATCCTCGCGACCCTCGCGATCCGTTTCGCCCGGATCGGGTCGCATCTCGATGATCACCCCGAAGCCCCGCAGGCCGCGGCGTGAACCGCAAAGCGCGAGTCGCTAGTGTGCGCGCAGGAGCTCGAGCATCCGGCGGTCGAGTTTGTGGCCTTTGAACTCTTCGTAGTTCACGTCCTTGCGGTTGCTGTCGAGAACGCCGAAGGCGCCGCGGAAATTCCAGAGCGCCCAGCCGAACCCGGCGGCCTTCCAGTTTTCCAGGCAGTCGCGCATCCAGGCCAGCGCCACGTTGTGGGGCGTGTGGTTGAATGCACCCCACTCGCCGACATGGACGCCGACGCCGTTCGCCGCGAGATCCAGCCATGGCTTGATCCGCTGGTTCCAGAGAGTTTCTTTGCTGCTGGAGTAGCGGCCGCTGGGCGACCTCACCCCGCGGGCATCGACAACAAACACCTCCTGCTTTTCACCCCATTCCTGAACGGTTGGCAGTATGACAGTGCCCCCGAAACGGATATTCGAAAACGTCAGCCAGTCGCCCTGTTCCACGCCGATCCGGATTTCGCGCGTTCCAGGCGGGATGGTCGCGGCGAGATCCATGTCGTAATCGGCATTGTAGCTACCCCATTCGTTGGCGGCTGATTTCTCCCATTCGCCATTGCCGGGGCCGGGCTGGAAAAGGTGATGGAGAACAACCGAGCCATCGGCCTTGACCACGAGGTCGGCTCTGGCCGAAACATGCCCGACGCGAATGCTGAACTCCGTTGCCTGCGGGCATTGAACCTCGAGCGTCAGAGGCTTTTGGAGTTCCGGTTTGGCGCTGCCGAATAAATGGCAGTTGATCCCTGCGGGCACCGGCCAGATCGGCACAGGATACTTGTCCGCACCGCCTATCCATGAGGCTTGGTAATGGCTCACCTCCATCGGCGCGTAGCCGCGCGTGCTCTGCGCGATGCCGAAAGGGATCAGCTTCTGTGAAGGGGTTGAGCCCCAGGCGAGCCCGTCGGCGATGATGAGCCGCTGCGGATCGGCGGCGCGAATCGCCGCGATGGCCGGCTGCACTGCCCCCGCGTAGGCCGCGTCATCCAGCCCGGGCGGCTCGTTGATCAGGTCGAAACTGAGCTGCCGGCTTGGCGTGCCGCGATACCGTTTTGCAAAAACACCCCAGTGCCGCGCGAACTGTTCCTGGGTCGCCGGATCGGTCCAGAGGTCGCATTTTTCCTTCGGCGGGTTCACGCAGTAGCCGGGTCCGCGGTGGAAGTTGAGGTTGATGTGGATGCTGTATTGTTTCCCCCACGCCACAGCCCGGTCGATGTCGAGCAATGCCGGTTCGTAGAATTCCTTTTCGGGTGTTTTCGCCCAGCAGCGGTAGTCCATTGGCAGCCGCACAAAGTTGAATCCCCATGCCGCAAGCCACTCGAAATCCTGCTCCACAAACGGACCGCTTTCCGAAGCGATGAATTTTTCTAGGAGGTTGAACCCCCGCCAGCGCGGCAGTTTCTGCGCGGTCGCCTCTGGAAGCCCGCTGGGCGCAGCCACCGCGAGCCGGTTGCCCGCCGCAGCCGATGCGGTTGCAGCCACCCCGATTTTTAGAAACGTACGCCGGTTCATCGGAGGGATGAGACATCCGCGCCCTCACACCTGCCAAGCATTTCTTCATTTATCACCACTTCTGTTGAAATCCCGCCTCGACCCTCCGGATCGCCCGTGATGTAATTTTCGCATGAAGACACAGCTTCTGGGCACCAGCGGAATCGAAATATCGCGGCTTTCTTACGGGTGCATGCGCATTTCCGGCTCGTGGGACCGGAACACGGTGGACGACGCGGTGAGCGCCCGCGCCATCGGAGCCCTCGAGGCGGCGGTGGACGCGGGCTACACGTTTTTCGATCACGCCGACATCTACGGCGACACGGCGTGCGAGAGTATTTTTGGTCACGCGCTCGAGAAGCATCCGGAGTGGAGGGAGCGACTGGTGGTGGCGACGAAATGCGGGATCCGATTCGAGGACGAGCCCAACCCCGGCCAGCCGCACCGCTACGACTTTTCGTATGAACACATCCTGGCCTCGGTGGAGGAATCGCTCCGGCGCCTGCGCATGCCACGGATCGACCTGCTCATGCTCCACCGGCCGGATTTTCTGGCGGATCCGGCGGAGATCGCGCGGGCGTTCACGGAGCTGCGCGCGGCCGGGAAAGTGCGGGAATTCGGGGTGAGCAACTTCCGCCCGTCGCTCCTTTCCGCGGTGCAGAGCGCGCTGCCGTTTGCCCTCCAAGTGAACCAGGTCGAGATCCACCCGCTGCGGCTGGATTGCTTCACGGACGGGACGCTGGACCAATGCCTCGAGCGCACGATCACCCCGATGGCCTGGAGCCCGCTGGCGCAGGGCCGGGTGGGCACGGGGCAGGAGCCCAAGCCCGATGCACCCAACCGGGCGCACCATCTCGCCATTCTCGCGGCGCTCGACGAAGCGGCGGCGCAGTTCGGCTGCGACCGGTCGGTCATCGTCCTGGCATGGCTGCTGCGTCATCCGGCCGGGATTGTGCCGGTTGTTGGAAGCGTGAATCCAGCGAACATCCAAAACGCCGCGCGCGCCACGGAAATCGAGATGGACCGGGACACATGGTATCGGATCCTTCTTGCGGCCCGCGGAGTCAAGCTGCCTTAGGTTTTGACATACATCTCCATCCGGCAATCGAACCCGGACATGTCCACGAGCTGGCGGAATTGCCGCTTGAGCTGGCGGTGCGGAGACTCGGTGTGCAGCGGGTTGACGAAGACCAGG
>Ga0209697_10005583_pt1 | contig 15597 bp, 12 predicted proteins | sample AliMusrvi5mmetaG_FD_184115 | JGI IMG/M metagenome (GOLD analysis project Ga0209697, IMG submission 184115) | Freshwater lake bacterial and archeal communities from Alinen Mustajarvi, Finland, to study Microbial Dark Matter (Phase II) - Alinen... | ecosystem: Environmental > Aquatic > Freshwater...
ATGTAAGTCGATTCCCACATAGTTTTCCATAGGCTTCCTCCTTATTAGGGTTTTATTTCGCAGATACTACCCTTTAATTTAGTCCCCAAGGGCTTAAGGGGGAAGCCTTCTTCATGATTATCAACCTTTCTCCTTATGAGAAAGACCAGATGATTCCCAAAGCCTTAGGGCAAACAGCCCTTGGCCGTGATTTGCTGGCCCAGGATTATATCCTCAAGCAATTGACCGCTTCCCTAATATATCCCGAGAAGAACCTAGGTAAGGAATTTTGGAACAGGGTCTACACCAAGGCGCAAGCCATGTATGGTACAAGCGACATTCCTGTCAATACCTTTAATAAGGTCTGGATTTTAGCCAAAAAAGCGACCGTCTATGAGCATAATCAGACGGCGTTTGTGATGGAAGGACATTTGAATGTGATGTTGGATGAGGATTACATAGCCATGTCCCATCAGAAGGACATGGCGGAGTCCAAAGCAACTGCGGGGTTAAACCCAACCAACCAGAAAATCAACGAATTGGGTTCACAAATCGTCCGCGAAATCGTCCTTCCTGAGCTTGAAAAGGAAGTCAACACCGGCAAGAACTTTGCCATGCTGCGTCAGATTTTTTATTCAGAAATTTTAGCCACCTGGTATAAGAAAAACTTAAAAGAGGCTTTGTTAAACCAAGTGTATTCGGATAAATCAACAGTCAATGGAATTCATTTAAACGACCCGTCTGTCAAAGACAAGATTTATCAGCAATATCTCAACGCCTATAAGAAGGGGGTGTTTAACTATATTAAGGAAGACCCCCAGGCAAACGGCCAAAGCATTCCACGTAAATATTTCTCCGGTGGGTATGCCCCGCAGTTAAATAGGGCAATGAATGTGGTCAATACGGTGGGAGGGCAGGATGAGGGTAGATTCCAACCAGTGGGTAATGATTATGCTTTAAAAGTAGTTTTGGGAACGAATGGACTAATGCCAACAACTTCCAGCGCGGCGATGACATCTGAACGACGTTTAAAGTTATTAACAATTATGAAAGAAATTCTAGGCGGGAAACTGCCAGAAAATTTATTTTCGCCATTTGAGCAACACTATAAAGCCTTTTTAAAAGAGAAGGTAAACCCTCTCTTAGATGTTATTGATGAGGTAATAAGGTACAAGGGAATAATACCTAGGGATTTGAAGAGTGAGAAAGCAATAGAAGTTTTGTTATTAGGGGTGGATGTATTAAGAGAAGATTTAAAAGACATTGCTCCATATGATCAAGGAATAAAGGATATTCTAAAAGGAATTGATGATGATTTAAGATCACTTCAAAGTATGACCGATGTACATCTTATAATAAACACAAGCTTGAAAGAATGCTTTGAGCAAGTAATAAGAAAATTTAACTTGCTGGAAGCTGAATTGAAAAATGATTCAAAAATCCATGATAAGGAAAATATTCGACAGTTAATTACTTTAAGAAAGGCAAAGCTTAGAGATTATTTGAATTTTCTACGTTCTTCTGGGATTGGGGCAGCAAGCTGGTTTGTGATTCATCGATTGGCAAAATATTTATCTTCGAATGATCAGTTTTTAAGAAGTATTGATAAACAAGAAGCTGCCCAGCCGTCGAATCCAACCGAAGCCAACGCGGCGATGAATGCTGGAAAAACGAATTTGGCGTTGCCCGTACCTGAGTCAGAAGTATACATTCATTCAACCTTGCAAAGTGTTCCTGATAGAGGTTCGTACGTTTTTAAAGTTAACTATAGAAATGAAGAGGCTGTTTTAGTTATTAACAAAGATCTTGCTAAACCAGAAAAACCAATAAAAGGTCATTTTTTAGGTTGGGGGCGTGATGAAGATTTTATTTTTCAAGGGAATGTTTCATTTTATCCTTCGATTATTGAATTAAGGAAAATGCTTCAGCAAATAGGCGTAGTGAAGACAGACGCGGCGATGACGACAAATAATGATTATGAAAGAATGAATAATGACGCAAGAAGGCCGAATCAATCTATAGAGGCTCTTAGTAGCCTTGCTTCTGCTGTTGAACAACCATTGAAATATTGGAGGGTAGCAAAAGATATGGAACCTAAATGGCGGAATTTACTCCAATTTATAAATAAAAGAATCTTAAGCCTTAAGGTGCCTGAGTCGATAAGACAGCTTACAGGAAAGATGGACATACAAACAGACCTTAATAACTATCTTGTTTATGGGGCCGCTCGTGAACGATATTATTGGAGTAAAGTTCCGATTATTAAAGATAAGAAAACATTAGATCAAATTAAGGCATTAGTGCCTGATTCTTTTCCAGTTGAAAATTGGGGTAATTTGCGCTTCGATGGCTTAACTAATGAAGAGAATCAATTTGTTTTTGCGGGGATAACAATTGAGATTGGTCCTCATCAATACGCTTTTATTTCATTGGTTGAGAATAATGATGACCCTGTTTACAACGAGTATTATGCTGTAAGAGGTATTGAGGGTTTGAAGCAGGAGATCGTTTTTTTGGGTAAAAATAAAGATAGACAGCTGGTTTCATATACAACGGTAGAAAATGTAAAGGTTGAGGTAAATAGAGAAATAATAACCTTAACTCCAGTGGCGCAAGAAGCCCCCCAGCCGTCGAATCCAACCGAAGCCAACGCGGCGATGAATACACAAGAAGAGTTCGTTGCTGCGACTAATGATCTCCAAAAACTTCTTACTAAGGATCTCAGGAAAATAGAAGAAGATACGCTCCTACTAAAAATGTTCGACAGAGGTGTATTAAAGGGGGCTATCGGTCGTAAGTGGGCTAACGCAATAAATAGCAATAGCACTGATCTCCTTAATCGATTTCCTTCAGTGGATCTTAGAGTTTATATTAATTATCCAGATTCGGTGATTGATTTAGTGAAAAATAATCCTGAGGCGCTTAATGAACTTGCCGCTATTTTATGGAATGCCCCACATATCAAACAGTATTTTCTCACAAAATTTCATAGCCAGGGAGGAAGTCAGGAGGCGCTGTGGCTTCCTTCTCCAGCATTTGATGGGAAATTCTTTAATGTAACTGGAGCGATAGAATCTATAAATATTGTGCCAAAAGAACAGAAAGGCTCTAGAAATTATTCTGGCCAGGCTAATTTAAATCTTCTCAAACCGATGCCGAGAAGAAAAGGATCGACAGTGTTGCCGGCAGATGTCGTTAAAGATAGTTTTTTGTCTCTTGAGGCTGATGATTATAATTATACTATGGATATTCCTACAGGCAGCTCTAATACCATGGTAGCTGAATGCCTTCTTAAGCAAATGGCTGATTTTTTGGGTGGTAATGGGCTCGAAGGCAGAAAAATTACCGAGGTTACTAGGAATTTAACGTATGGCCCAACGATTCAAGGTTTCAAACGTAAAAATAATACCCTTATAGGACATGCGCAATGGGATGAAGGAGTAGATGCTGATGAAGATCAACCAAATGATCAATATTCCACAAAGCTCAATGTTTTAACGGAAGAGAACAATCAAATCTTGATAACAGCGAAAACGATAATGAACGGTTTGCCTCGTAGCGCCTTCCCCTCGCTGCCTGTGCCTATTAAAGATTTAAAAAAGGTACGGTTTGAACTAAAATCCCCGCAAGAATTGACCGTTAAACTTGAAGGAAGCTGGGGCGACGTACAAAAACGTCCCGCAAAAGTAAATTTTCCCGGGGGGATGCCCGTTACCATTAATTTCGAGTTAGTCTCAGATCAGGGCTCTTCTAAGAAGGCTCCGAACACTCAAGAAACTAAGAACAGGGCGATGACAACACAAGAAAGGTTTAAGAGAGCAGTGGGGGATGTTGAGAAGCTTTTAGAGCATTGGGAAGTTATGAAAACTATGGGGGTCCCCTTGCAGATAGATATGCGCAATCGATCGTCTAAATTGCCTGGATGGATAGACTTATCCCAGAACAAGAGATCTGAGTTATTTAATAATTTACCAAAAAGCGACACGTTGGTGGTGGTTGAATTTAATGCAAAGCCTGAATCCAAACAGATGGCTTTAATTCTTTGGAATCTTCCTAAAATATTAAAAATGCGGTCATTAAAGGGAAACGATAAGGATATGAACTTTGGAAATTGTTATGTTTCTTTACATCCCAGGGGTGTATATGTTCTAGTACTACCCACAAATTATCCAGGGGATATCTCTCCAAAAAAATATAAATTGGATAAACCAATGCCTAGAACAAAGGGTGACTTTGTGACAGCCTCTCGTAAAGGTGTAAAAACACGTTCTAGAAGAGATGAAACAAGAGAAGTTCATTCTTCGGGAACTTACACAGCAGATGATATGGGGTCCACATCTAGGGATGGTTTCGGGGAAGAAGATTCATTTGAACTACCCGATCCTGCGATGATGACAAGGGTAAGTACACAAGATCTTATAAGTGAGAGGCCTTTAACGCCGCGAGAGATTAAATCATTAACAAAAGATCAAATTCGTTTGCTCCCAAATGATCGGATTGGTTCAATGAGCAAAGATGAGGTCCGAGCTTTTTCTCCTGAACAAATTGAAATGATGTATTTTGAGCAAGTTAGAGGCTTGGCTATAAGCATTAGTGATAAAAAATGGAGCTTATCTTCGGATCAAGTATCGAACTTATCTGAGGCCTATTTAAGAAGAGTAATAACAGATATGAGAGAGCAATATGTAGAGGACAGAGACCGCATGCCTGGCGATTATATAGCTCCTGGTCCTTGGGATTATTCGTCAACAAAAAGGCATGCTATAGATTATTTACCGTCTCATAAAGTTCAGGCAGTGCAGCCAAAAGATATACCTAGTTTAAGTGTGCATCAGGTTCGGCATGTGGACCCAGAAGATATTGAGAATCTTTTTTCAATAGAAAAATTTCAACATTTCTCTGAAGAACAATTGCAGGCATTGGATTATAAACAATTACAGGCTCTTCCTAAAGAGTATATCGAGGCATTGAATTCGACACAGCGAAAGGCTTTTACCCAACCGCAGTTGGAGGCATTGCAATTAATGGGAAAAAATAGCGCGATGACGGCTGAAAAACTTGCCCCAAGATTCGATCGAGCGGCATTGGCCAATGTTGTCACACAAAAACCACAAACCAATCTCCGCGGTGGTATCGATCTTACTCACGCGGATTTAGCGATGACAGTCACCAAGGACGCAAGCGGTGGAGTAAAGGTCAGTTTTGATCCCGCTATGATTGCGCGTATAAGACAAGAGGGAATACAGTCGGCGGTGCCGGTCATTGTTGACGTCCATCTGATGCCCATGGCGGACATTAGGCCGTTATTAGGGTTTCAGAAATAATTTAGAAAAATACAAAATACAAGACAGCGCTCTATTAAAGAAATAGAGCGCTGTCTTGTATTTTACCGTATTTTATAACTGGGGCCTTCAGGCTCATCGTGTATTGTAAAAGACATTTCTGGACATTACGTACGTAATATGGTACGCTTTGATCAAGGAGGCAATACTATGACGACTATAACCGCTACTAAAGCAAGAGAGAAGCTGTACCAACTGCTTGATTTATCGGCTGAATCTCACCAACCAATCCAGATTACCGGTAAAAGAAATAACGCAGTTCTTATATCCCAAGACGATTGGCTAGCTGTCCAAGAAACATTGCACTTAGTATCAATACCTGGCATGAAAGCATCGATCATTGCCGGAGGGAAGACTCCTATCAAGAAATGCGCGAAAAGGCTTAATTGGTAAAGATATGGCTTGGCAAATTGTCTACACAAAACAGGCCCAATCAGATGCCCAACGTCTTCTTAAAGCTGGTTTCAAACAGAAGGCCTTAACTGTCTTGAAAACACTTGAAGACAATCCTTTTGAGAATCCGCCTCCTTATGAAAAGCTTGTCGGAGATTTAGCTGGGTTTTATTCTCGCAGGATTAATATTCAACACCGCGTTGTTTATCAAGTGTACAAAACAGAAAAGATTGTCAAAGTCATTCGGATGTGGACTCACTACGAGTAGTCAATTAAGAAATAAATATTGATTTTTAATCAAAGATTTGCCTTGACAAACACAAAATTCTTGCTATTATTCTTGCGTATTCATCAATATTTAAAAACGGATTTCCCCAAATCCTTTTGAAGTAAGTTTCCTTTCCAATGTAATCTCCCCTAATGCAGTCTGGTTTATGGACAGTGTTTTTGGCCTAACCCCCATCGACGCCGCATTATCCGCCTATGGTTTAAATTGCTCTGGGCAATTGAGTGATTTCTTATTCATCCAGACCCGTATAGGTCTTGTGGCTTTTGCTATCGGTTTTTTCTGGAGTTTATGGCAGTCCACTCAAGAGGGGAATTTCAAACATTTCATCGTATTTCTGTGTATCTCGATAGTGGGAGGGCTTCTTTTTATTGCTCCACGGTGTCAGGAACCCGCTATTACAAGTGCCGTTGAGATTTATAATCTTAACACCAACTCAAAAAATACTGCCCTTTCCATCAAGAATTCCCAAACGGATATCCATACCATGCCCTTGATTTTGTCCTTTATCGAAGGGATGGCCAATGTGATAACGATTGGGATCATTTCCATATTAGATAATGGCTTGGATAAGAACATTAAATTCCTGGCACAGCCGTTTGGTCTTCAAAAGCTTTCCCTGCAGGCCAACCAATTTATCCATGCTCCCTTAGCGGATGTGCAATTAAGAGAGGATGTGGACAATTTTATTTACGCGTATTACCTGCCTTCCTTAATAATGTATCAGAATACAATGTCATCTAAAGCTTCCTCTTTGGCTGACCTGCATCAATATTCGCCCGGAGAGCTTAATATCAGTCAATGGGCGGATCTTAAAGGCCGTCTTAGCATTTTGATTAATAACCCTGCCCAACAAAGTCGTGATGTTAATCATTTATCTTCAAGTCCTTGGCCTCAAATTAAAACCATATTAACCCAAGCTAATTTCTTACGGGGTAATCCGCAAAAAGATTTGGATGATCAAATCATGGCCTCTATTATTCGAGGGCGCATCGAGAATAAAAGCCAAGGTTCTTGGGATGCGGCAGGAGCGATACAGACGGCCTTTCCTTACATTAGTGGATGGGCTTGTTTTTGTCTCTACGCGGTGTTTCCGTTTTTGATGCTGGCCCTTGTGGTTGTGCGTCAAATGAGTTTGTTCTTTAGATACCTCGAAGCTTTTGTGTGGATTAAATCATTGAACTTATGCGCGGCTTTTAGTTTTTATGTCTCCCTCATTGTAGCGCGCATGCAAGCGCAATCAATGCAGGGCAGTAATTGGTTTTGGGACTATCCCTATTATGTCGTCGTGGCCAGCGTGATTTTATGCTTGATGCCAGTTTTGGTATTGGTTGGGATTCGTAGAGGGGTTGGCGAGTTGGTGGGTTAGTGAGTTTGCGGGTTAGCGGGTTGATAGGATGTGTTTATGCACTTAAAAGAATTTGAGGATACAGAGGTGGTGTCATTGCGAACCCCCGAAGGGGGTGAAGCAATCTTTTTGAAACTCGTCGATATGCTTTTTAAATCTGAACTGTGACGAAGAATTTGAAAAATGTTATAACCAGGCTGAGCTTGTGCGGAAACTTGCGAATGGATTCATTAGGTATTTAAGAACCTTAAACCCGCAAACCCGTTAACCATAACAACAAGGAGGAAGGTATGAATGCAAAAAAAGTATTTAACATTTTAGTGTGTACAGGTTTGATATGGCTTATGAGAACATCGGATCTTTGGGCCGATGTGAAAAACCTCGATGATGCTACTGATGATTTTTCGACCAAGATACTTACCATGTTTAAAGGGCCTCTGTTAAAAATTGTTGCCGGTTTTGTTCTTTTTATGGGTGTCGGTGGACTTTTGCGCGGGAAGCATCAAGTGGCGGTCTCTTGTGGGATTGCCTTTGTTTTACTTTTGTTATTACCAGTTCTTTTGCAATATCTTGGAGATACCGGACATTAATCCCTTAACCAATGTCAAATAAGGGATTAAATCAGTAGACCCTACGGGAGAATTCTTCTATTGAGATACTCGGGTTAATCGTGAAAGGAAGATATGAATCGCAAATGTCCTCGCACCTTGGATAAGCCGTTACTTTTGTTTGGCCTTGAAGTAGAAGACATCGGGTTGTTGTCCTTGGTTGGAGGAGTGGGCAGTATTTTATTTGGCCCTATTATTCCAGGGACATTATCGATTGCCGGTTGGATTGTCCTTATGAAATTTAAAAAGGGCAAGCCGGCGGGATACTTATTACATTGGTTATATTCTAAAGGAATGGATATGCCGGGGCTTTTGCCGCCATTGCTTAAGGCACGCCATTATTGCGTCTATGGAAGAAGCGTTAAGAACAAAGAAATCCCTCTTCGTTGAACGTTGGTCGCACGCTGAGGTTGTTAATGTCAAATTAGGGGCCGCTCTTATGGTGATGGGGCTCATTGCCCTTAGTTTAACAGCGGCGTTAATTTATTTGGCGGCGAAGCCCCGAGCGATTTATTACATTCCAGGAGTGGCCTCACCAGGGATCGCCTATGCCCAGAGTTCGTCTAAGAGCACGGTCTTAATGTTCACTGTTTCCTGGGTGCTTAATTGGACAAATTTTACCCCAGCGACCGTCGAGGCCGTTTATAAACGCGCCGAAGGGTTTATGTCGCCGCATCTTTTGGCCCAAACAAGGAGCCGATTAAAGAAAGATTTAGATCAGGTTAAGAACAACAATATCTCCTCGTTGTTTTCCTTGACCCAGGAGCCACTGGTGCAGGAAGAGACTAAGGGGTTTAATGTCACCATCACGGGGGACAAGGGGGTTTATATGGGCAGGGAAGAAGTGAAGCTGCAGAAAACCATTTATCATATCCATATTAAACAATCGCCAGCGACGGATTGGAACCCCTATGGTCTTATCATCGAGGATATTTCTCAGGAGGTCGCCGGATGAGCGCGAAAATTCTTCTAACAGGCCTATGCCTTATGGTGTGTTCATACCTTTTGCCTGCGGTCGCTTCTGAATTTAAAGATGAAGGAAGGCTGACGAATGTTAATGTTCAAATCGGCAAGGTCACGGAAATTGTTTTTCCCTCTAAGATTGCCAAGGTGGTCAAAGGAGGGGATCCGGAATCGGTATTGGTTGAAGTGTTAGACAACTCTTTATATGTCCTGCCTAAAACAGAATCCCCGCCGGACATTTTTGTCACGACTGTTTTGGGCAGCAGCTATCCTCTTAATCTTCATTTGGCTAAGGAACATGATATTAAAATCCAAGTTGCTCCTTCACGCCCTAACCAAGCTTCCAGTGGGCAATATTTGGATGTGATGGATTTAATGAAGGATTTGCTCCTCGATAAAGAACCGGCGGGGGCAACACTCTTAAGCCAAGGGGGAGAATCTATTTTAACCAATAGTCAGATTCAAATAAAGGTTTCAAAGGCCTACGAGCTCCTTAATTGGAAGGCCTATGTTCTAACAGCCTATAATCTTAGTCCTAACGCGGTCATTGTCCCCATAGAACAATTGAGCCTGCCTCATTTGTTGGCTGTCAGCGCCGAGCAAGAAATGCTTAAGGCCAAAGGGCAAGAGGGGGACACCACCAAGCTCTATATGATTGTAGAAAATTAAAATGGACCTACAAAGAATTCAAGAATCGATAAAAAAACAACCTTTGGGGTGGTCAATCGCCGCGGTGATGATTGTTATGCTCATCATGGTTGCGTGTGGGGGGCAACAAAGCAATAAACCAACCACTGTCTTACCAAAGCCCAATGCCGCCAAGGACATTGGAATCTCCGTCGGTGGGGCAGACCAGCAGGCCTATTTGGCGCGTCTTGAGAAGAATTATTATGATTTTGAAGACAGGGTCAAAGGGATGGAGGCCCAGCTTAAGAATATGCAAAGCTTGGCGGGGCAGCTGCAGAGTTCCCAGAGGGACATGGCCCAAACCGTGCTTAAAATGGACCAGAATCTCTCAACGCAAATGGACCAGAAGTTAGAGCAGTTTAAAGACAGCTCGCAAACAATTCAAACGGACCCCCAACAAGACAGTGATCAAAGTCAGGTTGAATTGTCCGTCGCGGACATCCATCCAACAGGAGCCCAGGATTGGGTGTATTTACCGATTGGCAGTTTTTGTGAGGGGACGTTATTGACCAGCGTCTATGCCGCCGCGGATGCCAACAATCCTTTGCCCGTGTTGATTTCATTAGACCAGGCTTTCTTTGGGCCTAACAAGACCCGTGTTCCGCTTAAAGGGGCCTTTGTTTTAGGCAAGGCCTACGGGGAGTTGACCTCTCAACGCGCGCTCATCCAAATTGTTGCCATATCAACCGTCTTGCCTGATGGGCATACCTTTGAACATGAGCAGGATTTAGGTTATGTCACCGACGAGTTTGGGGAATTGGGTATCAAAGGGCAGGTGGTCTATAACACGGGGCGTCAATTGGCCCTTGGATTTATGGGCGGATTTCTCTCCGGAGGGGCGCAGGCCTTGGCGGACAGCCAGGTCACCACACATAAGACCTTGCAGGGAGACACAAGCAAGGATGTGACGGGCAGCCCCAGTGAGAATGCCTTGTTTTCGGGCCTGGCCCAGAGTTCAGGGAAGCTGGCGGAATATTATCAAAAACAGGCGGAAAATATGGTGCCGGCCATACATATCAAAAATGGTTCTAAAATATTCTTTATTGTCCAAAAAGGAGTGACGATCAATGGTTTGGCTAAAAGTAATTTTGATAATAGGCGTTTTATCGATTAATGGCTGTGCCACCTCTGGAGCTGTTGTACAAAAGAATCCGAAAGTTATGACCATGATGGATATTTATGCCAAGAGCACGCACCAGGCCAAGGCCGATACGGCCCAATTTATAGAGAACAATCTTAAAGAACAAAATACCTTTGGGTATGTCAAGCCCTACATACCTGTGATGAATGAACCCCTCGTGCGTAAGGTGTGGATCCCTGACCATAAATCCCAGGACGATGCTGATGTCATGATTGCCGGCCATTGGAATTATGTGATGATTAAGCCTTCCATGTGGTTTATCGACGGAAATACCTTGGATTCACGGATGCCGGTGGTGGTCCCGGGCCTCGCGGAGGAAAAGGTTGAAAAGAAGTCGCAAGAGGAAATGAAACAAGAACCAAAAAAGGAAAAGAAACAGGAGAAAAAAGAGTATGGCCATAACAACAGAGCAATTAGAAAGAATATTTGATGAAGGCTATTGCTTAGTGGATATGCTGCCGTATATCGAATACAGCGGCCAAGTGTTTATCCTATCAGATGGCAGTCTTGGGAAGGTGTGGAGGATTAATGTATACGAGACGGAAGGTAAGGACAATGACTATCTGATGAGTTTGTCGTCGCATTTAGAGAACCTATTAAATCGTATACCATCGGATAAGTTGTCTTGCCAAATGATTCTTTCCAGTCATGGACAAATCCAAAACCAACTAAAATCCTACGAAGATTATAATGAAGGCTATCCATCTGCTAATCTTTTTGCTAAGGGTAAGCTCGACCATATTGAGGCGGCCCAAGAAGGTTTTTTTAAATCTAAGATCAATGAAATTATCCCTAAAAGAATAGAAGCCTATTTGACGTTAAGATTCTTTCCCGACTGGGTCAACGCTTCATTTCTGGAAAAAACCATCAATGTGATTAATCGGGGTAAGAATTTGCAGGAAGATATTTCACACCAATTAGAGGACCATCAAAAAGATTTTCTTAAGTATAGCTCTTTGTTAGAGGGGGTTTTGCAAGCGGCAGGTATTCATTATGATATTTTAGATGATCAAATGTTGGTGCGGTTGGTATACAGATTGCTTAACCCTAAACGTTCAAAAACAATACCCGCGCTTGCGATTAATCAAAGGACGGTTCTTCGCGACCAGGTCCTTTATAATGCCCCTGTGACAACGCCGCATGGATTTGTATTTGAAGACCATCACATGCGCATCGTCAGTTTAAAAGAACTGCCATCCGAGACGATACCAGGCATGTTCAGCCGGGAGTTCTGCGAAGGGACGGGGTTTTGTCTTTTGGATGTCCCGTCGGATTTGATGGTGGTTGTCAATTTTACGGTGCCTTCTTTACAGGTGGGGATGGACCATTTGAATATGCAAAAGAGTTTTGCCTTTATGCATCAAGATAATTGGCTTGGGGACAAAAGTGTTGAGGCGATTGAGCAAAAAAAAGAGCTGGATGAAACATTAAGCAATTTATTTAAAAGTGGCCAGAAAATTGTGCACGCGCGCATTCATTTTATCGTCAGTCATTTAAGGCAGCAGAAGGCTGAAGAAGACGCGGGGAGAATCATCAACGTCCTTAATCGTCTTAATTGTGAGGGTATTAAGGAGGAATTGATTGGGGCTTCCTTGTTTTTGACCTGTTTGCCGCTTAATTTTGACCCGTATTATGAAAGGTTTATCCGCAGGTCTAAAAGGCTTATGGCATCCAACGCTGGCGATATGCTGCCGCTCTTGGGTTCGCTTAAAGGGACTAAGACCCCAACCCAGTTGTATTTAAATCGTCGAGGTGAAATTGTTTTCTTGGATTTTTTTGATTCCAACATTAATCCGCACGGTGTGGTCATTGGCGCTTCAGGAGCTGGAAAAAGTTTTTTTATGAATGATTTTATCCTGCAAAATGACCGCCTCGGCGCGCATTTCTTTGTGTTGGATAAGGGAGATTCATATAAGAAGTTATGCGCTATTCTCAATGGTCAGTATGTCAGTTTTGATATTAACCATCCTATAAGGATTAATCCTTTTATCAATGAGCCGACCCCTGAAAATTTATCGTTTTTGATGTCTCTTTTATCTCAAATGGCCTGCGGAGGTGATGAACGCGACCGGTTAAGCCGTGAAGAAGAGGGGTTGCTGCAAAAAGCTGTTTTAAGGGCCTATGAACAAAGAAAAGCTGATGAGGAAATAACTTTGTCCGACGTGGTCTTTGTTTTAAATGACAACCAATTCAATGAGACCTTTGGGATTAATTCTGTGATGGGGCCGACCTTGGGGTTGCGTTTGACGCCTTTTACTCGAAGGGGGCCGTATGGCGGATTTTTTGACGGGGTCAATGAGTTTAAAATCCATGGACGGTTTACCGCTTTTGAATTGGCGAATCTCAGTGCCTATGCGGATTTACAGTTAGCGGTTTTGCTGAATTTGATGTTCTTTATGACTTCTTTTGTTTCTTCGCCGCAGATGAAGCCTAAACGTAAATACCTTCTCATCGACGAAGCCTGGTCTTTGCTCAGAGTCAAGAACACCGCTGATTTTATAACCAACGCGTTTAAAACTTTTCGCAAGTACCGTTGTTCGGTGGTGGCCATCACCCAGGAATTAGCCGACTTGACGCGCCATGAGACGGGGTTGGCTATTGTGGCTAATGCTTCCAACAAGATTTTTCTAAAGCAGGAATCAAGTCTCATTGATCTGTTGAAAGACAGATTGTCTTTAGCGCAGGGAATCCTTACTGCTCTGAAAACTCTTGAGACTATCAAGGGTAGGTATTCAGAGGCCTTTGTGATTACTGACTCTTGTAGTGGCATTGTCCGTCTTATTCCTGATCCTTTCTTATATTGGGCCGCCAATTCTGAACCTCGCAATAATGAATATTTGCTGAGCAAGACCAAGGAATGCCAAGGGGACATTATGAAGGCCATTGACCAATGTGTACAAGATTTTCCTTTTGGATTGTAACTAGTCGCAGGTGTCCGGTAAAACTTTCCATATCGTCGAAGAATCTTTGAATTTAACAGCCATGTCTATCGGTCGTAATGACATAGTGGGTATAAAATTAATTTTTAACCGGACACGTGTGAAGGGGGCCTATTGGTCGCAATGACACGGCAGGGTATAAAATGAATCTTTAACCAGACACCTGTGATTCTCAATTATTGTTTGTCAAGGTTCATCACTTATGATACGCTTTAAATAAGGAGGATGACCCTATGGCCACAAAGAACCCGAGGTTAAATGTTGTGTTGGAACCGATTTTAATGAAAAGCGTCAATCATTTAGCTAAAGCGCAAGGGGTGTCTTTGTCTACGATGGCACGCGACTTGATTAAAGAGGCTTTAGAAATTTATGAAGACGGCGCGTGGCAGAACATTGCCCAAAAGCGTGACACTGGTCTTTCGCACAAAAAGTCCCTTTCGCATGATGAGGTTTGGGGGTAATGGAGTACAAATTAGTTTATCATCATGAAATTGTAGATGATTTAAGAAATATTCCAGCCAATGTTAAAGAACGTATTCGTCGGGCTATAGAAATACGTCTTTTAATAGATCCCGTTGGTTATGGTTTATTCTTACGTAAAAGTTTGCAGGGGTATCGTAAATTAAGAGTAGGAGACTATCGGATTATTTATCGTGTTGATGGTAATCAAATTTTAATTTTGAAAATTGGCCACCGTAATGAGGTTTATCCTAAAGCATTGGTTCGTTTAAACAAATTTTCTTAGTTTCTAAATATTCATTCCCAGAAAGTTATTCCAAGAAATTGAACCTTCCTGGTTTGTCCAAAACTCTCAAAATCCTTTTGAATCTTTTTGAAAATCTTTTCGCTTACACATAAAATCTTCTCAACTTTCCCACAAGCAGGGGGGATCAATGATACCATTAACCCTTCGAAAACCTTTTGACTTAGGTTTTACTGTGGATTAATCCCAAATTTTGCATTAGAATATACTAATGCAAAATTTTGGGATTACCTCCACAGCTTGATTTAATCCCTAAACCTAAGTTTAATAAGGGATTAAATCAGTGGACCCTACGGGCGAATTTTTCTATTGAAAAATTCGGGTTAATATACCAATGTTTCCTAAAGGGTTATTGGGTTAATTCCAAAGTACGGAGGTGGTTATCTATATCACCGACACCAAGGACAGAATCCTCGAGTTTCTTCGTATTAAAGGCAAGGGAAGTCCAGGCCAGATCAGGGAAGAATTAAAGCTCAGCCCCGTAGTCGTTTCTAGGCATCTTAAAGACCTCAAGGATAAAGGTGAGATATACAAGCGTAAAGAATATTACTATTTAAGTTCGGAGCCTTCCAAAAGTATAAATTCTACGCAGGAAAATGATTCCAACAGTATAAATCCTAATGCCAAGAGTATAAGTTCTACGCAGGAAAATGATTCCAAGAGTATAAATTCTAATGCCAAGAGTATAAGTTCTACGCATGAAAGTGATCCCAACAGTATAAATCCTAATGCCAAGAGTATAAGTTCTACGCAGGAAAATGATTCCAAGAGTATAAATCCTAATGCCAAGAGTATAAATTCTACGCATGAAAGTGATTCCAACAGTATAAATCCTAATGCCAAGAGTATAAGTTCTACGCAGGAAAATGATTCCAACAGTATAAATCCTAATACCAAAAGTATAAGTTCTACGCAGGAAAATGATTCCAAGAGTATAAATTCTAATGCCAAGAGTATAAGTTCTACGCAGGAAAATGATTCCAAGAGTATAAATTCTAATGCCAAGAGTATAAGTTCTACGCATGAAAGTGATTCCAACAGTATAAATCCTAATGCCAAGAGTATAAGTTCTACGCATAAAAATGATTCCAAAAGTATAAATTCTGCTGATTTAGAGAGCCTTAAAACTTTAATTTCAGCTAATAAAG
>Ga0209697_10005587_pt1 | contig 15589 bp, 14 predicted proteins | sample AliMusrvi5mmetaG_FD_184115 | JGI IMG/M metagenome (GOLD analysis project Ga0209697, IMG submission 184115) | Freshwater lake bacterial and archeal communities from Alinen Mustajarvi, Finland, to study Microbial Dark Matter (Phase II) - Alinen... | ecosystem: Environmental > Aquatic > Freshwater...
CTTTTTAAGGCGGCACAGATTGTTTTTCCAATTCTGTGCGTCCTATGCCCGTCGCTGGCATTGGCCACTGGCGCTTTCACGCTCAGTGCCTATGGCCCCAACAATGTGGTGGTTGGCAACGACCTATATATCCAAGAAACCCCCACAATGACAGTGGATACCCTTGATTATGCCTATTATTATGTCGATGGCTTGCCTGCCGGGGCGACGGCATCCTGGCCTTATATTTTGACTACCTGTTGCCCCACACTGACCACCACCCCCCCAACCAACCTCAATAGGGGGTATCGTCCAAGTATTACTGAACTGCTAAAAATCAATGTGCCCTCGACCGTACCCACTGGCACTTACAATCTCACACTTCGGATTCAAAGCGGTGGCATCACCCAAACTTTACCCTACACAATGACTGTCAACCCTGTGCCAGGCTCCCTACCGAAACAGGTCATCAGTTCAATCCCTCCTATTCCCTCTTTGTCCACTTGGCAAAGCAATATGACGACCTATGGGCAAAAACTTTGCAACAGTGCCACCATCACTAGCTTGGGTACTTGGGATGGTAATATATGGTTCTATGACGGCATCAGGGTGTATTACCAAATCGCCGACTACACCGGTGATCCCACCTGGAATGCCTGCGCCGGATATGTTGAATCAGTTTACAAGCCTTATGTTTTGTCGAACGGTGGTGGTGTGCAGGCATATTTTGTCTTCCCCCATGGTTTATACCAAGCCTACAGCCGTAACCATAGTGATGTAGATGCCCAAACAGCCGCGATAGACCTTGTAACCAATTCGCCTTATGCCAAGAAAGGCGGGGGGGTTAGTTTTGGAGTCACTGGTTTGCAACGGGAAACTGCCTATCTTGTTAGTGCCTATCGCATCGCCGGCCTACTCGGCAGTCCCCAACCCGTGCTGTATGCCCAGTCGGTCAATTTCGTGTTAGGCATGATCGATCAAATGTTTGTCTCCAACACAGACCCCTATTTAAAACCTTTCGTGGTGGGTTTGATGATGGAAGCGTTGATCCAGTATTACCAAGACCCGAATGCGCCAGTCCTAAACGATCCGCGAGTACCGCCGGCGATCAAGGCCGCCGCAGACGCGCTATGGGCGAGGGCGTGGATGCCGGCCAGCAATGCCTTCTACTACCAGAGCACTGACAGCCCGTTAGCGGCATCGCCCGATCTAAACCTGCTGATTGCACCGGCCTATGCATGGCTTTATAAAATGACTGGCAATCCGGTCTATCAGCAAGAGGGCGATTTGATTTTCCAAGGCGGAGTGTCAGGCTCATGGTTGACTGGAGGGAAACAATTCAGCCAGAGTTACCGCTGGAGCTTCGACTATGTAAACTGGCGGTCGCATCCTGACATCACCCCACCTGCAGCACCGACATCGTTGAAAATCATACAATAGCGACATCGGCTGCTTCAGCTACGCGTCGGGCGGGCAGTAATTCTCATTTTGGGAAAAATAAGGGCGGGTTTGTAACCCGCCCCTACGCAAGTAGTTAATTCAAAACTATCAATGCATTATAAACAGAATACGGGACATCGATTCGTAGGGGCGGGTTCCAAACCAGCCCGGTTCTGTTCAAAATTCCGACTTAGAATTGAATACGATAGCGTACTTCTTCAAAAATACCAATGGCTCAATCTCTCAGAACCTCCACCGCCGAAGCGGCACTCAGCAGTCTGTCACCCCACCGTAGCAGGGTTTCCGCACGGCGGTTTGCAGCAAAAAAAGAAGTTATTAGCACGGGCGCATGGCTGATGCTTGCATCGCTTCTATTAGTAACCAGCCTCAAGCTGATGCCGGACTGCAACGATCAAGACCGTTTCCCCGTCATAGCGGTACAACGCGATATAACCGCTGTCGCCAAAGTCGATCAACCATTCGCGGTATTCCGGCTCCATATCCTCGACGGGGAATCCAATCTCTGGGTGCTGTGCAAGGACATTCACCCCGGTACGAATCGTTTTTATGGCCCGACTGGCCGCGTTGGCGTTTTTTCCGGCAAGGAAGCGGTATAGCCGCTGCACATCCCGCAATGCGGGTTCGGACCAAATCAGGCGTGGCATTGCGGCTGGTCAACATCCTGGCCTGCCTCTAGCCTAGATAACCAGGCATCGGCTTCTTCAAGTGTCAAATGTAAGCCAGTGACTTGGTACTCCTTCCATGCTTTAATGCCGCCTTGCCGGAAATCCTCCCGTTTTTCCTCCCGGTCGATGTATTGCCGGATGGCCTCAAGGATCAGCCAATGCGGCGAACGATGCCGGGCCTCTGCAAGGCGTTTCATCCTCTCCTTGGTGGCCAGGTCAATCTTGATTGTCGTCGGTTGAAGGGGGTTGGCGCTCATGGTCTTTCCTACTCGGTTATACTAAGTATCACTTTAACATGATAGTGTCTTTGATGTCGAGATTTAGTCCCCATTGAACAAACGGCAAGTAAAGTATCCAAGTGTCTTTGCCACCGCAATCCAACTACAAATGCAGTCCAACCATCTCGTAACATTTTGGTCAGAGCGTTCATAATTTATTCTCCAATTTCTGTTCACCGTTTGACAAGTTCAGGTGGACCACCACGAACGGCTTGATTTAATGGAAGATACAAGTCTACGGCACGACGCAGTAACGACTCCAAGGCATTGGCAGTGCTGCCCCACGAGAATAATTCCGCACGCCGCCGAATCAACCCACGGTCCCATTGTCGGGAAAGGCATGATCGGATTCCTGCTGCGATGCTGTCAACTTCACGATCAACAAGGATGCCATAGCAAGAATCCGAGATCAGCTCCGGTGTTCCCCATACTCTTGTGGCAATTGCAGGAATGCCGGACGCAAAGGCTTCCAGCACAACATTTGGGCGGCCTTCCTTGCTACTTGCCAACACCAAAGCATCCGCCGCAGCAAGCCAAATGGCGACATCTTTTGCCGGTCTGGCACCAAGCTGGATAACCCTATCCTCCATGCTTGTTTCATTGATCGCTGCATTGATGAGCTTTGATGCATCACCTTCCTCACTAGGTCCGCCAATTATGGTCAGTTGCGGCTTACCGACTCCGCCATCCTCTTCAAGCTTGGCAAGGGCACGGACAACCAAGTGATGGCCTTTTCGTTCCACTAAATGGCCGACAGACACTAATAGCTTTTGATCGGGTGCAATTCCCAACAAGACTCTCGCGCTTTCACGGGACGTTTCACCAAAAACCGTAAGATCGACCCCGTTGGGTACCGTCACGACCCGCTTGGGGTCGGCACCGGTTTCCACCGCCGCCTGGCCAAGGGCATCTGCGACCGGAATTACAAAAGCCGCATTCCTCAATACCGTGGCAATATGTGCGCCCAAGCCTGGACGATGGGGCAAGTCATTGATGTCGTGGCCTCGCAAAGTGACCACGTAGGGGATGCCCAGGCGTTTGCTGAGTAGATAAGCAGCAAAACCATCAGGGTAGGCGAGTTCAGCCAAAATGACCTGAGGCGCATGATCGCCACCACTGCCTCGCAAAAACCGATGAATACTTCGGGCGAAGAAGTAAGCATCCAATGTTTTGAGATACCGTGGCACTGACAGGAATCGAGCATACGAAACTTCAGCATTTCCGGTCTTGCCTTGGTCGGGTGTCATGCGCCGTTCACGATAGCGAGGGTGATATTCGACTACCGGAAACCGGCCAATGCCCACAACGACTTGTACCTTGCATAACTCGGCTAAAGCCTTTATACGCCGCTCCACGAAAAGCCCCAAATGAGGCTGGCTTTCACTTGGAAAAAGCGTGGTGATGTCTAAAACACGCAGGGGTTGTTCAGGTATCAGTGTTGGAGAGTCCATTCAGGCTAGGAACCCAACGGTTCGTGGATAAGGTACTCAACATCCGATCCTTCCCCAATTCGGTAGGCAACGTGAAACTTTCCGTCAACCGAAAGGGCAAATATCGTCCCATGGGTGGAATTGTCGCTTTCCATAGTCCTGCTTAACACCAAGAAACCATTCGGTTTGACATATGAAGACAGATGATTAAACATCCGCTGAAGAACCGTACGGCTAAAATAGTTGTCATTGAGAATATTCGCTGCCCGTACCACATCAAACTGGGCATGCCATTCAGGCTTATCCTCATTGAGATCGTACTCCGTAATCGTGATGCCCGGTCTATTAAGCAAGCGAGGAGAAACCAGTGTGATCTCTTTCGAATCGATGCATCGCAGGACACCGATTCTTATTAAGGTTTCCAAAAACTTAATAAACCCATGCAGGGCGGCGCGAAAAAGTGACGAAAACGGTTCGTGTGGCCGACCCTTCACTAGAGGGGGACGGGCAAGTTGTAGTATGTGGCCTTTTGAGTCGCAAAGTATCTCAAGGCCACCTGCAAGGCGACTCAAAACGGCATGGATGGTCAAGTCGGACGCTGTCAAATGCGGATTGAAACCCTGTTTAGTCAATGCTTCCAGCAATTCCAAACTAGTTACACCCGATGATATCGCGACATCCAAAACATTCAAATCTTTGGGCATGCCTTTAAGGCATTGGCATAGCGCGTTGTCTACCTCACGCAGTCTATGTGTTGCCGTTGTTTTATAAGTGCCATTCGGAAGGCGTATCATCCGGAAAAAACGCTCCTCAAATATTGCATTGTCCTCTTCAGAACGCGCCTCGTCTGGAAAATAAATTTCCCTGGCCCTAGGGAATTTAATGCTTGATTTTGTATTGATACTCATTAGGTGATCGTCAATTTTTCTTCAAATAATTATTTGTTGTTTTTAAAGTGCCGCGGTAACCGTTCACTTCCCCCCTTGCTTTTTCCTGTGAGCGCGTACATCTTGTCCGCCATTTTAGCGGGCGGGACGCCCGTGCTCCCAGGGGGGAGGTGAACGCTTACAAAGTGCCGTACATCTCTTCATATTTAGCAACCATGCGGCGAATGTCGAAGATATCTTCAATTCGTTTACGTGCCTTGAATCCCATTTGTTTGCTACGTTCTGTATCGTGAAACAGATTGAGCATGGCTTGAGCCAATTCCGCCGGTAAACCAGGCGACACTAACAAACCTGTCTCACCCTCCACCACGACTTCAGGGGTTCCGCCGACCCGTGTAGCCACAACGGGTAGCCCGCAAGCCATTGCTTCAAGAAGCGTAAGGGAAACGCCCTCCGTCAAGGAAGGTAGGATGAAAAGGCTTGCCCTCTCCAGCACTACCCGGACATCGCTGATTTGACCAAGAAACCGAACCTGATCGTCAAGCCCGAGTTCACTGGCCATTGCCTGAAGCTCAGCCATGCAAATCCCGTCCCCGGCGATTTCAAGCTTGAACGACGGGCATGTCTCGCGGATGATTGCCATTGCCCGGAGCAGGGAGCCTATGTCTTTTTCCGGGCTGAGCCGTGCCACTGTCACCCCGCATCCCCCTAGTTTAGGCCCGATAATACCGAATCGCGTGGTATCGATGCCATTCAAGATAATCTGTATCTTGCGGATATTGATTCCGATTTCCACCATCTGCCGGACGGTGCCGTCGCTCACGCACACCATCGTGTCGGCAAACCAAAACGCCATTTTGAACAAACGCGCAGCGCGGGAAAGAGGAGCCAGTATATTTCCATGGCAAGTATGGACGACGTGGGCAACCCTAGCCAGTCGGGCTGCCGGCGCGCCATGGATAAGGGTTTTAGGGTCATGCGTATGCAAAATATCCGTTTTCCATGATCTGAGCAATGTCGCAAGCCGCCACACAGCACCGGGCCGCAAGCCTTCCGGTTGATCCATCGTGATGACCGGCCAGCCTAAAGCCTCAATGTCATCCGCCAATGCGCCCCGTCCGCTGAATGATACGAATTTCAACTCAAACCGATCCCGGTCAGCGTTACGGGCAAACTCTACCAGCAACTTTTCCAGTCCACCGATCCCCAGCCCGTGCGTTAGATGGACGATCCTAATAGGGTGTTGCGAATTGGATTTGCGCATTAGCAATTTTATGCCACTACAATTCAAAGCTTGAAATAGGTTCACCAAAACCACATTTCTTTATGACGGATTGCATGGATAAATTTTGTTCTGACGTATCGATATAAACAAAGTCTGTATCTGTGTCGTTTTTCATGAAAACTAGCGCAGCCTTCAACAGTGAAGTGGCAAACCCCTGCTTGCGATAGTTTTCATCTGTCCAGACAGGTCCAATAACGACTGAGTTTGGTTCTATCGGGTAATATTTGCAGAAACCAAGATTCAACCAGCAAAATGAAACAATTTTATCTTCATGTAATACGGTAACAAGAATCCTTTTCTTAGAGAGTATTTTTATTAAATTCTTGATAGTTAGAATTAATCCATATGAGAAAAATATCTTATCAATCATTTTTATACTTGAACTAAAGCTATTGACAACAATGCAATTTGCACTTGTTTCCTCAAAATCCTTAACTTCTTTTATTTTAGCACGATAGATATATTCCATTCTAAATCCCCCTTATAAAATCCATTTTACCCGATAGGGCATAAAATTAAATTTACGCTTAAACCTTCGCATATTTTCCATTGCGCCAAAATAGGTTCCATAGCCGAACCATATTGATGCAGGATAATGATCATAAAGCCATTTTCCTATTTCAATAATCATCATAGGAACAATCCCCTCTTCAAGATAATCAGCATGTCCATAAATATCAGTTATCATGGCTAGTTCCCCGGCAATTAAGCAACTTGAGTAAGCCACCAACTTGCCTTCAGGGCTAAAAACTCCGAAATACGGATAATCATGATAATAAGACTTGGATTTTGGATCGCTATGAGGTGTGGGTCGGTTATTTAGCATTTCATCTGGCATGTTGCCCTGCCTGACAGGGGCAGAACGCAAAATATCCCAGACAGCATCAAGATGTTCATTATAGTCAATAGGTGCGAAGGTAAAACCTTGTTTTACTGATTTTTTGAAGTTTCGCCTTGCAGAAGCCTCAATCGTCATGAAATATTGATCTTTTGATAGCGGCATCCTGCATAACGCCACCCCCATGGACATTTGCTGAATAAAAAAATACTTTTTATGGCGTGAAGTGCAGTCAGTATGATAATTCTTGACCATATCCTGAAAAAATTTATTATTTTCCATACTGCGAGAATACATCAGATTCACACTGACTTTTTCCATGGATAACATTTGCTTCAGCGAATCTAACATGAGGCTTCCAATAGTAAAATGTAAAAAGTTTATCCGGGCTTTATTACCCGATTTTATTTCAGAGGTTTGGTTATAACGTAATCGTTCATTCCCCCCTGGGAGCGTGGGCGTCTCGTCCGCTGAAATGGCGTCCAAGATGGCCGTGCTCCCAGCAAAAGGCAGGTGAGAGTGACCTCTTACGTTATAACGAATTGCATCCTGTTTTCTTCACTCCTTGAATAAAGGCAGTACTTGTTGTTAAATCATCAGCAGAAATTGACCTGAACCTTGGTGCAAGTTCATTTCTAGCAAAACTAGATTCTGATTTTATTTGTATATCACACAATATTTTAAAATCTTCTTTTATCAATAACTCAATATGAGTTGAATGCGGTTCTCTATTAATCAAGTAAGCCTGTTTCCCCCTTATTATTTTCCACATAAAATCTGAATATGCCCAGTGACCATTCCACTCATCAGCTGTTCCATGGCTCCTGAAATCAATCGTATGTGACATGTAACCATCCGATTTTAACCAAGAGTGCATAGCCCTGTATGTATTTCTCAAATCATCAACATGTTCAAGCACCGCTTGTGAATAAATCATGTCCACAGATTCTTTTTCAAGCGTACTGATGTCATTCCATGGAACTTTGTATTGAATTAACGAGTCTTTCTGTCTAGGATTGCTAATTGAATCGCGAATTCTTTCTATGCGTGATTGTTCTAACGCATGTTGCAATCGATTGTCATCAAATATATCAACGGGAAAATCATGATTTTCCAAGTGAGGCGTAATTTCAGGGAACTCATCTTTACCGGGGATAGGTGTTCTGTTTTTAAAAAGCGTTACCAGTTCGTCAAATATTTTTACGTTTCTATCTGTATTTGCGTGTTCAACAACGTCCAAGGCATAATATTTATCGCACCCAGAAATCAAGGCAGCCAAGCCAATGCCTAAAGAATCGCCTGGGCCTAATTCAGCCACTATCTTTGGATAGATGTTAAGGCCATTATTCTGTGCCATCACCATATGGCGTAACCAAATAGAATAACAATATCTAGCAGAGTCTGTCCCCCCCGTTTCCCATGTACCCCTTATATAGGCGCGAAGTTGGTCTATTCCCGGTACAAACGAAGCTATTCCAGAAATTATCTTTCTCAGTTTCATTTTTTTTCCAATTAGCTCACAAGGCCTCGCCTGACAAACAGACCGTTTAACTCTAATACACGCCCATCTATGGTTCTATTCTCAAGGGAAAGATCCACCATATCGAAGCCCGCATCCCGATATTCGCGGATCGCCTCGTGAAAAGGCGGCGACTGTTCGTAAATGGGTATCACCGATATCTCGGCAATGATGCCGATCAATTGCTCTAAACAGCCACTTGCTCCGCGCAGCACTTGAAGATCATAGCCTTGAGTATCCGTTTTTAGGAATATGTGCGGATCGGGAATTCCATCAAGTATTTCGGGCAACATGCCATCAAGACGGCGCACCGGGACATGTACTTCGCTGCACATGTTAGAGGGCTTGACCGAGGTAAGGAAGGAACTAAGCACCGAATTGCTTGCAAGATGGAAGGTCAATTCCGTATCCGCGTCACCGAGTCCGAGAGGGTAACTCCGCCAAGCAGGGTCATGACCATGGCGTTCAACGAGGCGCGAGTATACACGCGGGTCAGGCTCAAAGGACACGATTCGACCGGTAAAGCCGAGTCGCCGAAGTTTGGCAGCAAATTGTCCCTCGTTAGCACCCACATCAAGAACGACGTTGATTCCATGTTTTTCTAAAAAGCGACGCAGACTAGTCAACTCAAGCCATTTAGATGCAAGAGCACCAGGAAAGTCGCCATGGACCCACCCAGTACAGCGATAAAGGGCCGTGGTCAGCAGAGAACGTAAATTCATTTCATACTCCATCCATATACAGCGTTTTCAATATCTAATGGCTTAGGTAATATCCAATAAAGAACATCCCATTCAAAGGCCAAGCTGGTGCTTGGCGTTCCTTCTGAGAGTGCCAAGCACCAGCTTGGCGAGGTGATTGTTCGTAATTTTGTGGATAATTTATTTCAGTTTTTGTGGTTTTATTATTGGAATTCACCTTATCACGCCACCCTGTCTTTGTAGTACCAATTCATTGCCGCATCGCGAATACGGTCATGGAGTTCGGGTTCGCCACCCAACGACTCAGCATAACGACGGCCCGTTTCAGCGTACTTGGCACTCAATTCGGGATCATTCCAGAGCAGTTTAACGGCATTTCCAAGTGCATGATGATCGCCTGGCGGTACTATCAATGCCTGTCCTTCTGTCAACAGGTCGGAAACACCTGGACCCTCGGTCAATACGACGGGCTTGCCAAGCAGCATTGCATTAAGGTAAATGCTGATGCCCGAGGCATTGATATTTTCTGGCTTCATCGGTATTGCAACTATTTTAGCACCTTCCAAAATATTTATCATGGCTTCTTGGGTGCGATTATCCTGTAATACCTGAACATTTTTAGGAATCGGTATGGTTATACCCTCCCGCTTCAGAAGGGTGACCGCCCATTCTGTGATTGCCCCAGGTATTTCCAATTCAGTCATTGCCATTAAATAATTGGCGAAATCTCGCATTGATTCACCAAAACAAAGGACATATTCTCCCAGTGTATTTTTGGGAGTGTATCTGTAACGAAGATTTGGCTTGAATGGCACATATTCGCTTCGCTCAGGACCAATACCCCAAAATCGCTGATACCCCTCAATATCCCGAAAGTAATGGATAAAGTGATCAACTCTGTTTAAGACAGCACGAAGCATGAATGCTTTTACAGAATTTCTCGGCTTGCGAAGAACCAAATCCACGGCCACCGTAGGTTTCTTGGAATCCGGAATGACTAGGCCAAAGAGTGCAATCTTGGTTAAGGCATTAACGCTGCCGTTGACGACCAATAAGTCGGCTGAACGGATTTCGGCAAGCGTAAAATCATTTGAGCGTAGGGTTTCCCATGATTCCCCCTTCCATTCCCACCGATTGGGCAAGGGAAGATTGCTCAGTAATCGCAAGTTGCGTCCTCGGTTACTCATATGATTGGCCCAATTTGGTATGGCTTGACAAAGATGCTAACGATAATGATTCATGCACCGGTGTCACTAAATTCAATTGTTAGATTCTACCAATTTACATGGTGTCTGGCAATCAAGGGATGTGCTTACGGGTGCGATTAATAGTGATGCATACGGAACCCGGGCGGTATGTGAAATTACGCCGGGAGTGCAAGGCTTGCCTTGCCTGTAGATGCCCTAGCAATGCAAGCCTTGCACTCCAGTACTGCTCAAATGAAAATTCGAGTGAAAATGTACATCACTAATGCGAAGCTTAGATTGGCAAGCCCTATGCGCTTCATCAGGGTGGAACCCACTCGAATATCCCTAAAAATGTTCGATGCCTTACTTAGCTGCATGTAGGCAGTCAACAGCCCAAGAATCATGTAGGTTGATATGTAGTAAGTTTGGCTGAGCGAGATCAGCAAAAATGAGATGCCCGCTGTGAGGGCCATCATGAAGGGCTGCATCTGCTGAAGATTTTGATCTGCAATCTCGGTACGGGCATTGCCTAAACGATACATTGTCCACAGGGTTAAAAAAAAAGCACCGTTGAAAAAAGTCGAGCCAAATAACCCGGTTTCGACTAAGGCTGTCACATAAGCGTTATGTGCAGCATGGTGGCTTTCTGTGAAGAGCTGATATTTGCTTATGCCGATGCCGAAGATCGGCGAGCCTTTAAAATATTGAAGCCCATCTCTCCAAAGCCCGAAGCGTGTTTGGGCTGTACCCTCTTGCGTCGAAATATTGGTCAAACGCCCGCCCAAAAGAGGCAAAACGAGGGGTATTGCGACGACCAAAAGTTTAGCCCCCGTTTTCCACCCGTAACGAGCCAGTAACAGCGTTCCACCCGCAACCGCCAAGCCCATAAAGCCGCTACGGGATTGCGTTTGTTGCAGGGCGTAGCAGTATACCAGCGATGAGGCCACGAATAACACCCGTGGCAGCCAAAAAAAATGACCGGCTATCCCGTAAAGACTTAGAACAAAGCCCGTGATAATCACTGTGCATATGTCATTTGGATCGGTGAAAATGCCGCTACCCGTCATCCGCGATACCAACAATTTTTCACCCGTCGCACTGACATAAGAATCGGACATGGCTTCCGTAGCAATATGTAACGTAATAAGTCCATTATATTGGAGCAATATTAATATAATATAGCAAAGGGAAAAAAACCATATCCAAAAAAGCAACTGCTTTAGACGTTCAGGTGTGTTGACCAAGCTAATCAACAAAACATAGTAAATAATATTCTTCGTAAATGCCCAACCGTCAGTTAGAATTCCGTCAATATCGAAGTGGGCCAATTCTGAGAGAAAAACGCCCAGCAGAAACATCAAGACAAAATACATGATGGGTTGGGACTGCATATTCCGTGACGACAACTGAACCAACACCGCTTGGAACGACAATAGTAAGCACGGCACAATGAGATAGAGATAAATCTCAAGTCCGCGCAACGCATCAAAGAGTTCTGCCGGACGGATAAATATCGTCGCGGTCAACAGGATTAAAAAAAAGAAACCCACTTTTACAGCGTTTTCAGAACGTCGGCAAGCTGTCGGCTGAGGTTTTCCCTAGTGAATTGTAAGCGTCCCTGACTGGGTTCAATAGTCGAATGACCATTCTCTATCACATCGACAAGTTCTCTCAATCCCTGCTGGATGGATTGAGGATCGCTTGGGTTTACGATCCGATAAACAGAACCTGCTTGTCGAAGCACCCAGGCAGTGTCACTGTCGGATTCCGCCATGGCCAAAATCGTCCGACCCGCGCCGATATATTCATAGAGCTTGGCCGGAACCCCAATCCGCCGTCCGGGGGTATCGAAGAGCAGTAGAATATCGGAACGGAACATCTCAGCAAGGGAACGGTCTTGGGGTACTTCGCCGTGTATCGATAAGGTTCCCCCAAAACCTTGGCGGCGTATTTCCTCCCCAAGGTCGAAATGCCGGAAATCCCGACCAGCCTGTCCAGATGTGCCGAAAAAATCAACACGGATCGGCTGCTGCCCGGCAGTCCGTTCAGCCAGCACTACCCGTAACGCGTCAAAAAATGACCGTGGGTCGCGCCCTGCATAGAGTTGGCCGCAATGGATCAAGCGGATAGCCGAATCGACGGCATCCGGCTTGGCAAGATTCTCGAAGGATTCTGGATCGTAGCCATTAGTGATGACGACGGTCTTGCTTGCGTGTTCGGGATACGCTACGGCGAACGACTCGCCAGACCGTGGAGCGTTCACGATGATCGCATCAGCATGGCGGACCACCATCTGTTCAAGGGCACTTTCCCGCCAGGAGGCTAAGGCTTTGGAATTAAAGACAGGATCAAGGACGCGAGTGGTCCAGACCCATGGGTCGCGGAAGTCAGCCACCCAAGGGATGCCATGCCAACGCTTTAAGCCTAACCCCAGTAGGTGAATATGTTGTGGTGGGCCAGAGGTTAAAATGGCATCTGGCCGGCGTTGGCGGATCGCCCGCTGGCAAGCCATCCAAGCCTTCGGAAGCCAACTGTCAGCTCCTATGACACGGCGGACAAGCCGAGAGTTGGTGTATGGCACGGTGTGCAGAATGGTTTCCACCGGCACTTGTTCAAGGCGGGCATGATCAACGGGTTCCCATGGCATGGTTGGCGGGGCTACGACATCGACCTGCCAGCCGAATTTCGGCAAATGCCGACTAAACCCCAACAGGCGAAGCCCACCGACTGCCGCAGAAGGCGGGAAGTTGTAGGTTATAATCAATAGATTTTTAAATGTCATGCATCCTCCTTAGGAGTATTCCAAAAATGAACATACCAGCCCCCCCTTTGCGAAAGGGGGATTGGCTTCTTTCCCCCATTACAGTTTGGGCTTTCAATCCCCCCTGCCCCCCTTTTGCAAAGAGGGGGGGTAAACATTCTTGAAAATCGCCTTATTTCATTTTTCATTGCTTGCATGGCGAGTCAGCGCAAAGGTGTTGCGTCGTGGTGAGGAACTTCTCTGCAATTCGTCTAGGGTCAAAGTTCGCCCGTACCAGTTCAAAAGCGCACAACCCAAATTCCCGTGCCTGTGCCGGTTGGATATTGACCAGTGCATTAATCCACTCGTCTTCGGTTTCTGCTTGGAAGTAGTGCATACTAGGCTCTACCCCAATTCCCTCGACCCCAATCGCAGTACTGACGCACGGGCGGTAATTCAGGCTGGATTCGATCACTTTGACGCGGGTCCCGCTTGCAAAAAAGATCGGGACGATGGATGCCAAAGATTCTGCATAATAAGATTCGACGCTTTCGACACGGCCTAGGAAGCGTAGACCGGGCAACTGCAAATAAGCGTTGAGCCATGCACCATCCCCCGATCCGATGACCGTCAACTCCAAGTCTGGCGCTTTTTGTATCGCCACGGGCCAGACTTTTTCCAACAGCCAGCGCAGCCCATCACGGTTGGGGGGCCAGTCCAGTCGCCCCACGAACAAAAGCCGACGTGGGCTTCCATGGATAAATTCAGCCGGATGGGCTTCGGGTGGCGTAGCGATGCCGATAGGCAGGGAAACAATCTCAGGCCCCTTCACCATTTCCTTGAAAACGGCCTCATCCACTGAGGATACGGGGAAGACAACCTGACTGCTTGCGCATATTTTTTTCTCAAAGGTAGCCATCAAGACGGATTGGTAAGACAGAAATGTGGCTATCAGGGGATTTCTGGCTTCTTTCGCAGCACGTATCCAGATATCACGCTCAACATTGTGCGCCCGGTAAATCGATTTTCGACCAGAGCTTCCCGCATGGATGGTCCATCCCGCTGAATGCAGCCCGTCATAGACGACAATGGCATCGGGATGGGATTCGACTAAGGCTTTCACACCATGCGAAACGGCTTTTGACGCATAAGGTGCGATCGTCACCGGGATGTTAGTATGCAGAACAAAGTTCCTCAAATGCTGCCATTTACTACTCTTTTCGCGGTAAACCGCCTGCACGGAACGGACTCCAAGCTCACTGATGGCTTGCGTTAAATCGGGAGATTCGGTTTGCGGGATGATGGAACACAGGTGAATCTCGGCACCCATCAAAGCCAAGTGTTTTAAAAGCTGGCTTGTTGCTTGCCTTGCCCCGTCTTCGACGGGGAAAGGCCATTTTGGTGTAATCCAAACAAACTTCATCGAGATAAACCCTATTTAATGTCGATAATTCACTAACCGATAAAGTATCACGGAGAATTCTTCGACAAATGACATGAAATACTTTTACTGTAAATTCGGTTTTTGACTGTGTTCAAGGATGATTATGCATATAATGTTATTAAACATATCCGATAAACGAACTGAATGAACTCCACTATCGGCGATTCTTTGCGAGTCCGTGGCGAAATGCCAACAGCCGCTCACGATGGAAAATCCAAACGGCTAGGCCATAGGCAACACCACCGCAGACTACTTGGACGATCAGGCGAACCAGATGTCCAAAGTGACCATCCAACAGCCATTGTAGCATTAGTGCAATTTTCGGGAGGTAAGGCGATTCCCACGGACAGGCTTGGATGATATGCTGCACTGTTGGCAAAAAGTGACCGTCCAACAGTGACTTTGATGCCAACACAACCAGACACATGAAAAAGGTTCCATTAATGGCCGGCAAAAGTGCACGAAAAAAATCGGTGTGGGCCAGCCCAATTTTACGCTGGACTTTCCAGTATAGGGGGATCGCATTCACCGGGTAGGCAACAACCCAAGCAGCGGCAATCCCTTCAATTCCCCAACGGCTTCCAAAATAAAACGCCGCCGGCAGCACGATCATCGATAGAAATCCATTCCACATGACAAAACCTGCTTCTCCGACAGCCATCAACACTTGTGGAAAGAGCGGCATTATCGACCGTACAGAAGCGTACAGGGCCAGTAACTGCAAGGCCGGAATCGAAGCCTCCCATTTTTCCCCCAGCAATGTGATGACTGCGTCTCTAGCCACTAGCGACAGGCCCAACATGGTAGGGAATATCACCAAGGCAATCGCCTCGATGGGCCTTAGCAAATAACGCCGTAGGGCCCCGGGGTCATCTTTGACCGCTGAATAAAATGCAGGAGTCACACTCCCTACAAGCGTGGTGATTTTCTCCAGTGGCGTGTTCGCTAGCGTCCATGCAAGAGTGTAACTGCCTAATGCTATTTGTCCCAGCAGTCGTCCAGCGATGGCAAAATCGGCATTGGAGTAAGCATAGAACGAAAGACGGGCCATAAGCACTTGACCACTGAACTTAAGTGCGTGTGTCAAGGAGGATAAACGGGGGATTGCCAGCCGATGCCGCCGCACCCAGACTATTAGCCCTGCGCCTAGGGCGGAACTTATAAGGGTTCCAAGG